>Ga0194132_10004826_pt1 | contig 22580 bp, 22 predicted proteins | sample TA2KigOf80mmetaG_FD_148612 | JGI IMG/M metagenome (GOLD analysis project Ga0194132, IMG submission 148612) | Freshwater microbial communities from Lake Tanganyika, Tanzania - TA2015054 Kigoma Offshore 80m | ecosystem: Environmental > Aquatic > Freshwater > Lake | place: Tanzania: Lake... | reverse complement strand
CCGGGTGCACGAAGGCTTCCGGGCGTCATCGGGCTGTCCGTACGGGCCGCGCGAGCATAGCAAAGGCGCCCCTGCGCTCTACTCGGACCGCGCGGAGGCCCGGCCCCGTTCCGGGGTGAGTGCAAGTCCCTCGATCGCGTCGAACAGTCCGCCGACGTTGGGGATGCGGATGTGCGCAGGCGGGTCGCCGTCGGCGCGCTCCCCTACCTGCACCACCCACCACCCGTACCGGCGCGGCGGCCCCACGTCGTACCGTGGCGTATCACCGACGAAGACCGTCTCCGCCGCCGTCACCCCGAGAGTGTCGAGCGTCGCTTGGAAGAGCCCCGGATGCGGCTTCGCGCGCCGCTGCTCGTCGCTGAACATCAGCGCGTCGAAGTGGCCGATCACGTCATGGTGCTCGAACACGCGCCGCAGGTGGCGACCCCCCGCAACACCGGTGTTCGAGATCAGCCCGACGTACAGTCCGCGCGCCCGGCACTCGTCGAGCGCCTCCCGCGCACCCGGAAGCAGGTCGGGCGGCGTGTGCTCGATCACCCCGCCGTAGGCATCGGCAAACGCCGTCGCGTCCGCCTCCTCGATGTGGTCGGCGATCCCCGGGCGATACTGGTAGAAGACGTGTCGCGCGCGGTCTTCCCCGCTCACGTCGCGCCCGTACTCCTGCAACCGTGCGAGCGTGCTGTTCGAGCGCTGGTGGTGCTTCGTGAACTCGTCCTGAGTGGTCTCGATCCCGTACTTGGCGAGGATCGGCGCGCACCGTTCATACCGCAGGCGCGCCCGCACCGGGAACGTGTCCCGCCGCTCCGACATCAACGTCCCCCAGAGGTCGAACACGACCGCCCGGATCCGAGGTAACTTCGAGGACTCTGCCATGTATCCATTCTCGCATCATCTGGACGCGAGAATGGAACACGGGCGGGGTTCCCGCAGACAGAACGGGCACCCCACAGGATGCCCGCTCATCGAACGAAGATGAAGAGTTGAAGGCGGCTATGACTTCGCCTGCTGCTTCTTGAACTCCTGGTATTCCACCCAGTCCGCGTCGGACATCCCGGCGGGCCGCTCAAGGGCCGGTGCCTTGTCCTTCTCGGAGCCCTTCGCTTCCTCGCGGAACTCGCGGATGCCCTTGCCCAGCGCTCCGCCGAGGCCGGACACCCGCTGTGCCCCGAAGAGCAGCGCGAGGATGACGACGATGATCAGCAATTCCTGCCAGCCGAGGCTTCCCAGCATGGGTCAGTACCTTTCCGGCCTGCGCACTCCGTCACGACCCCGGCGAATGTAGCACCGGGGCTCGGCGTGCGCCCCCGACCGCTCAGCGGACGGTGCCTCGATCATACGCGCGCCTGCCCCGGAGGGATCGCTACCCGATCCGCTCCACGAAGACGCGCATCACGCCGCCACAAATCTTGTCGTCCCCGTCGACCGGTTCAGTGAGGTCGACGAGCACCGTCCGGGGCTGACCGTCGGCCATGGTTTCCATGGCCTCCTGCCACACCTCTGCCTCGCCGCAACCGCCACCGATGGTGCCGGAGAAGGTCCCGTCCGGCCGCAGCAGCATCTGTGCCCCTGCTTTTCGGGGTGTCGAGCCTCGCGTATCCGCGACGGTCGCCAGAACCCGCGGCTCACCTGTGGCCAGGGATGCGCGGAGCTCGCGGTAGAGATCGAGGGACATCGGGGACTCCAGCGTCAGCAACCCGATCATACGGCCGTCCGAGAGATCCGGGAGCGGCGGGACGACGTACCTAATCTGAGACCGCGCACCCCCGGGCGAGCACCCCACCTCGCCGCGACATCACCGTTGGGCTGGCTGGCCAGGTATTCGGTGCTGTGCCGCAGCTGCATAGCATCAGAGCCGATTGCTCGGCCCTGATGCCCCAGAGGGAACTGGCGATCGGGAGTGCCGGCCTCTTCTGTCCGTGTCGGCGCGGCGGCCTCACTGTACCACGTACGCCGTCCGTTATCCGGCGCCACTGGTGCGGTTTCGGCTCATCCGCATGCCCGTACCCCCGCGGCGCAGCATCGTGATCTCCGCCAGGATCGACACCGCGATCTCCTCTGGCGTCTCCGCTCCGATGTCGAGGCCCACCGGCGTCGAAACCGCCTCCAGCGCCTCCGCGGGGAACCCCTCGGCCGCGAGGTGGTCCAGAACGGTCCGCGTCCGCCGGCGACTCCCGATCATCCCGACATACCCCGCGCCCCGTCCGACGGCATGCCGCAGCGCCTCTTCGTCCACGCGATGCCCGCGCGAAACAAGCACGACACCGGTCGAAGCATCAAGGGTCAGCGCGTCGAGCGCGGGACCGACCGCGTCCACGATCACCTGTTGCGCCATCGGAAACCGTTCCCGGTTCGCGAACTCGGGCCGGTCGTCCACGACGGTCGTCTCGTAGCCCAGCAATTCCGCGATCTTCGCAAGCGCGAGCCCGACATGACCGGCGCCCACAATCACCAGCCGGGCGGGCGCCTCGAACAGTTGCACCATCACCTCGGTGGCTCCCTCGGCTGCCTGGGATGGGCGGTCCGTCGCGGCCCGGCCATCGAGGCGCCACGTCGCGGTCACGATGCGGGGCACCGCCGTGAACGCGGCGACTGCCACCTCCCGGATCGTCTCGTCCGCCTCGGTGCTGCCCAGCGACCCGAGCGTCCGTCCGTCATCGCGCACCAGCATCTTCGCGCCTGCCGGGAGATCCCCCGCACCTCCGGTCACAACCGTCGCGACGACGACCGGCGGGCCACCCGCAAGGGCGGCCTCGATCGCCTCGACGATGGCGGCGGTGCTGGAAGGGACGGCGTCTGGCACGGCGCGATCATACGCGCGGCGTCGCGCGGACTATCTCGCTAGTCTGACGCGTCGAGGTCGATGCCGAGGTGCTCGCGCAGCGCCTCGGGCGGGGTGAGGCGAATGACCAGGTAGGCGACCGCGGCGACGATCAACACGTCGTCCAGCTGGCCCAGCACCGGAATGAAGTCCGGGATGATGTCGAACGGCATCGCCAGGTACATGAACAGCGGCACTGGCAGCAGCCGTACCGTCCACGGCACCCGCGGATCGCGCGTCAGCCCCCACGCGCCTCGTACCGCGTGCCGCCACCCGAGGTCACCGAGCGTCCTCAGGGCGCGGCGCAGCCAGCGCACGCGCCAGACCAGCAACCCGCCCGACACCAGGATCAACAGCAGTAGCGCGGCCGCGACAGTGAGGATCCACCACCAGGTCGATCCCGCGTCGGGCACCACTAAACCTCGAGGCCGCTACACATTGAAGAGGATGTTCAGCACATCGCCGTCCTGCACGATGTACTGCTTCCCCTCGGTCCGCAGTTTGCCGGCCTTCTTCAGCTCCGCGTTCGAGCCCTTGGCGTCCACGTAGTCGCGCCAGCCGGCCACCTCGGCGCGGATGAACCCGCGCTCAAGGTCGGAGTGAATCTTCCCGGCGGCCTCGGGGGCGGTGGCGCCCTTGCGCACCGTCCACGCGCGCACCTCGTCTTCGCCCGCCGTGAGGAACGACTGGAGACCCAGCAGGTCGTACGCCGCCACGATCGCGCGGTCGAGCGGCGACTCGGCGGAAAGGCCAAGGTCGGCGCGGAATACCGCGGCGTCGTCCGGTTCCATCTGCGCCAGCTCCGCCTCGATCTTCGCGCAGAGCGCCGTCACGGCCACGCTCTTCCCGGCGTACCGCGCGGCGAATTCCGCCTCGATCTCTCCCACCCGTGCGATGTCGTCCTCGCCGATGTTCACGACCAGCAGCACCGGCAGGCGCGTGATGAACTGGTACGCGCGGAGCTCTTTGTCCTCTACCTCGGTGAAGGTCATCGAGCGCAGCCCCGCACCGGCTTCGAGGTGCGCCTGCATCCGGCGCAGCAGCTCCTGGTGGACCTCCATCGCCGTGCGGTCGGCCGGCTTCATCGAGCGCATCTCGACGTCGATGCGGTGGATGCGCCGCTCGATCAGCGCCAGGTCCGAGAACGTCAGTTCGAGGTCAAGCCCCTCGATGTCGCCGTGGGGGTCGATCGCGCCGCCGTCCGGATGCGGCACGGACTCGTCCTCGAAGGCGCGTACGACGTGGACGAGGGCGTCCGCCCTCGCGATCTGCGCGAGGAACTGCGCGCCGGGGGCGTCTTTGCCGAACGAACCGGCGGGGAAATCCACCCAGCGAATCTCCGCATGCGTCAGCTTCTTCGGTTTGAATACCTCGGCCAGCGCGTCGAGCCGCGGGTCAGGCACCTTCACGACGCCGACGTTCGGCTCCGTGCCCGCCGAATACGCCCCCACCTGCGCCGTCCCCCGCGTCACCGCGTTGAACAGCGAGGTCTTCCCGCTCCGCGACTTGCCAATGATGCCGAGTTCCATGCGCTACCCCTCGACGGCCAGTCTGTCGCCCGACCGTCGAGGCGGCAAGCGGACGCCTGCGGCTACTCCGGGCGCCCTCTGCGACCCGGACCGCCGCGTGCGAACTCGCAGCGAGGCTCCAGCACGCCGGCCTCGCATTGCGGGGCCGTGCGCCGGCAGGTCTGCTGGCCGTGGCGCACGATCAACGCGTGCCACTGATTGAGCGTCCACACGTCGTCGCCCAGCTTCCCGAGGAAGTACGTGCGATACGTGTCGTAGTCGCGCTTCCCCGGCGGCCGGCCGAGGCGTTCGAACAGCCGGTAGGCGTACGCGTCCACCACGAACGTCGGCTTCCGGCCGGCGTAGAGCGTCATCGCGTCAGCCGTCTCCGGCCCCACCCCCCACAGCGCAAGCAACCGCGCGCGTACCTCGTCCGCGCCTCCCGCGAGCAGCAGGTCGATGCCGCCCGCATCGAGGACGGCCGCGCAGAACGCGCGCACCTTCCGCGCCTTGGCGTTGAAGTAGCCGCTGGGCCGCAGCAACTCACCCAGCACCGGCTCTGGCAGGTCGAGGATCGCTTCGGGCATCATGGCGTCCGCGCCCCGCAGGTTGGCGAGGGCGCTCGCCGCGCCGCGCCAGGCCGTGTTCTGCACGAGGATCGCGCCGAGGCAGATCTCGAACCACTGCTCCGGGCCGTCCTCGGCAGCCGTCGGCCACCACTGCTGCGGCCCGTACGCCTCGATCAGCGCACGGTAGATCACCTCGAGGTCGCGCCTCGTGTACGGCCGCCGCGCGGGGCCGGGTTCACGCACGCCTTCGAGGCCGGTGCGCCCGGCCTGGAGTCCCCGACTGGCGCTGGCCCGCCTGCGCGTCGCGGCCACTAGCCGCGTGCCCACTTCGGGATCGAGGCCTTCGGGACCGCGTCGTACGCGGCGATGTAGGGCTTCACGTCGACCACCGGTGTCCCATCGACCAGGTCCAGCCCTTCGACCTCGATGGTCGAGCCCTCGATCTTCAGCAGCCGGCAGACCGTGACGCTGATCGGGTTCGGACGGGCGCCCCGCAGCGCAAGGGCGCCCTGCAGCGGGTAGCGATCGTCGCCGCTCGGGTACGCCTGCCGGCGCTCGCGCAGCGCGTCGGGCAATTGGTGGAGCCAGCCCACCACGATGACATGCGAGTAATCGGCGAGTCCCATGAGGGCATCCGCCAGCCCGTCGGCGAGCTCGATCCTCGAGCGCGCGCGCGACCAGTCGACGCGCGCCGCGTCCGTCTCGGCGTTGTGGACAACGCCGATCGGCTGAAGCGTGATCGAGGCGAAATCACTGGACATTCCGGCCATTCTAGGGGGGCTGGATCGAGGGCGAGCGGAGGTTCGGGAAGATCTCGATCGTGCTATACTTCACGAGTGTTGCGGGCTCCCCCGGGGGCATCGCGACACCCCGTCGGTGGGCCTATTCCCCGTTCGCCCGCACCGGCTGCACGACCGAGATCGAGCGTTTCCCCCGCGCCTCTCGCAGGCGACCGGTGTGATCGAGACAGAATGACCACGACCGCCCCCCGAGCCGCCAAGGAACCGTCCTACAACGCGGAGAACATTCAGGTCCTTGAGGGCCTCGAGGCCGTCCGCCGCCGTCCCGGCATGTACATCGGCTCCACCGACCAGCGCGGTCTCCACCACCTCATCTACGAAATCGTCGACAACTCCGTCGACGAGGCGATGGCGGGGTACTGCGACCACATCGACATCGTGATCGATCCGGACGGGCACGTCTGGGTCCAGGACAACGGCCGCGGCATCCCCGTCGACAAGCACCCGAAGACCGGCCTCTCCGCCGTGGAGACGGTCATGACCGTCCTCCACGCGGGCGGCAAGTTCGGCGGCGGCGGTTACAAGGTCTCGGGCGGCCTCCACGGCGTCGGCGCGTCCGTCGTCAACGCGCTCTCCTCCGAGGTCACCGTCCGCGTGAAGCGAGACGGCGCGATCCACACCCAGAACTACATCCGCGGCGTCCCGCAGGGCCCGATGAAGAAGGAGAAGGGCGAGAAGGACCAGGGCACCGGCACCTTCACCCGCTTCCTCCCCGACGCCGCGGTCTTCGAGACACTCGACTACGACTTCGAGGTGCTCTCGCAGCGCTTCCGCGAGATGGCCTACCTCACCAAGGGGCTCTTCCTCCACTTCCGCGACGAACGCGGCCTGGGCGACGAGCGCTCGTACTACTTCGACAGCGGCATCGAGGCATTCGTGCGCCAGATCGGGCGCAGCCGGAACCCGCTGCACGACCCGATCGTGATCTTCAACGAGACGGAGAACGCGCAGGTCGAGGTGGCGCTGCAGTACAACGGCTCGTACGGCGAGGTCCTGTACTCCTTCGCGAACGCGATCAAGACCATCGACGGCGGCTCCCACGTCACCGGCTTCCGCACGGCGCTCACCCGCGTCCTGAACGACTACGCCCGCAAGTCGAAGATCCTCAAGGACAACGACCCCAACCTCACCGGCGACGACGTGCGCGAGGGTCTCGCCTGCGTGATCTCCGTGAAGTTGGGCGAGCCGCAGTTCGAGGGCCAGACGAAGACCCGCCTCGGCAACCCGGAGATCAAGGGACTCGTCGAGTCTGCTGTCGGCACACGCCTCCAGCAGGAGCTCGAAGAGAACCCCGGGATGGCCCGCCGCATCCTGGAGAAGTGCCTCACCGCGGCCCGCGCCCGCGAGGCCGCCCGCAAAGCGCGCGACCTCGTGCAGCGCAAGGGCGTCCTCGAAGGTTCAAACCTCCCCGGCAAGCTGGCGGACTGCTCCGAGAGCGACCCGAGCAAGTGCGAGATCTACATCGTCGAGGGCGATTCCGCCGGCGGCTCCGCCAAGGGCGGCCGTGACCGCCGGACGCAGGCGATCCTCCCGCTGCGCGGCAAGATCCTGAACGTCGAGAAGGCGCGCCTCGACAAGATGCTCGAGAACGAGCAAATCCGGAACATCATCACGGCCCTCGGCACGGGCTTCGGCGAGGACTTCAACATCGCCAAGCTGCGGTACCACAAGATCGTGATCATGACCGACGCGGACGTGGACGGTGCGCATATCCGCACGCTGCTGCTCACGTTCTTCTACCGCTTCATGCCGCAGATCATCGACGATGGCTACCTGTACATCGCCCAGCCGCCGCTGTACTCTGTCACGCGGGGCCGCTCCGTCACCTGGCTGTTCGACGACGCCGCGAAAGACGCCTACTTCAAGGACCACAGCGACCGCGGCATCAACCTCCAGCGCTACAAGGGCCTCGGCGAGATGAATGCCGAGCAGCTGTGGGAGACCACGATGAACCCGGCGAACCGCTCGCTCCTCCGCGTTGAGGTGCAGGACGCCGCCGCTGCCGATGAACTCTTCATCATGCTCATGGGCGACGAGGTCGCCCCGCGCAAGAAGTTCATCACCGCCCACGCCCTCGAAGCCACCCTCGACGTCTAGGCGCGGGAGCGCTCGATGTCCCTTGCCACAATCCCGCCGGGCGTCCCCCATCGCTTCTTCGTCGAATTCGACACCGACGAGGTGTGCCCGTTCCCGTTCACGGACGACCCCGTGGTCATCCTCTTCTTCGCCTCGTGGGCTTTCTCCGCCGACTTCGGCGGCCAGCACGAACTCGGCGACGCCGCGATGCACCTCAAGCGTCGCCTCAACATCGACCTGAAGCCGATCCTGAAGTACGCCGACCGCGACTTCGAGTCCGAACTCGACCGTCGCGAACTCGAACGCTCCTGGCAGCCCGCCATCGCCCTCGCTGCCTGCGTCCGCGAGATCGCCGCGCACATCGAAGCCCCCGACGAGATGCTCGCCCCACTGATCGCCGGCTACGAGCACCTCGCGCCTCGTCTGCGCGAACTTGCCGCGATGTGCGACTGGGCCACCGCTCGCAACGCCCGCGTCCGCATGAACTTCGACCTCCGCGAGCCCGACGAGCGCCGCCGCACCCCCCGGACCGTCGAGCCTCGCTAGCCCGCGCCCGCACCCCGTGACACCATCGAGGCGTGACGGCACATCACCACTCCGACCCGGGCCAGCAGGCGAAGCGCGCCGCCGAATACGAGCGCTGGCTCGGCTCGTCCTCGCTGTCCGCGCGCAGCATCCGCTGGTGGATGGGCCCGCTCGGACAGTGGTTCGCGAACGCCCCGCTCTACCGGCTGAAGGCCAACCTCAAACTCGACCGCACCGTCCGGCTGCTCGACATCGGCGTCGGCCGCGGCACCGTCATGCGCATGCTCGACGACGCCCTGGAGTGTGACCGCGCGCCCGTGGGCCTCGATGTCTCCCGCACCGCCCTCCGGCTCGCCGCCGCAGACGAGGAGAATCCCGACCGCGGCGCCGGACTGGTGCAGGGCAGCGCCACGGCGCTCCCGTTCGCAGATGGCTCCTTCAACCTCGTGTTGTGCGGGCACCTCGTGAAGCACTTAGAGGACGACGACTTGCGCGCGCTCTTCATCGAGGTGCGGCGCGTGCTGGAGCCGGGCGGCCTGGCGCTGATCTGGGAGTTCGGGCCCACCGGACACCGGGCCCTCGACGCCTGGAATGCTCGCAGGCTCTCGTCGGGAGTGCGCCACCCGCGGCTGCGGTCGACGAACACGCTGCGACGGCTCGCCGAGGAGTCCGGCTTCACCTTCACCCGCGACGCCGACCTGCGGCCGTTCCTGCTGCCGCCGATCCCGCGCGCCTCGATCCTCATCGGCCGGCCGCCGGGCGAGGACTAACGCTCAGTCGCTGCTGCCCGGTGCATACAGCCCACGCCGGTGGATCACGCCGAGGACGGCGGGTGGAATCTCACCTTCCACCGAGGCGCCCGACCGCAACCGTGCGCGCACCCCGGTCGACGACAGGTCGACCTCCGCCATCTCGATGCGGTCGATCCGCGTCTCGATGCCGGGCGCCAGCGCCCGCAGCGCCGCCGAGGCCTCCACCTTCGCGCCGGGACGGGCAGCCACCCCGAGACGGGCGGCAGCCGCGATCCGCGTCGGCTCGTGCCAGTGTTCGAGGTCGGCCAGCGCATCCGCGCCGAGGATCACCCACCACTCGCCACCCCGGACGGCGACCAGCGTCTCGACCGTGTCGGCGGTGTACGACGGACCGTCCCGCTCGACCTCGATTGGGCTCACCTCAGCCCAGGGGAGACCTTCGACGAGCGCACGGGTCATCTCCAGCCGTGCGGCCGCGGACGTGACCGCACGACCTGTCTTCCGCCACGGGTCACCCGCCGGCACGAAGACGACGCGGTCGAGGTGAAGTGACGTGCGGGCGGCCTCGGCCAGCGCCAGGTGGGCGACATGCGGTGGGTCGAATGTCCCTCCCAGCAGCCCGAATCGCCCACCGGCTGTCGACGTCACGCGACTACTCCCAGCGCACCATCACCCCGCCCACGCGGATCATGTCGCCCGGCGCAACCCCGTGGCGCTTCAACACGCGTTCGACGCCCATGCGACGCAGCCGCGCGAGGAACTCCAGCCGGGGTTCCAGTTGCTCGAGGTTGAGCGTCTGCGCCAGCCAGTTCGGCGTGGGCCCGTCGAGCTCGACGACACCATCGCGGCCGGTCTCCACCTCGAACCGGTTGCGCCGTGCGGGCTCAGGCGTGAGTACCGGTACCACCCTGGCCGCCGTGCGGCGATCCTCGTCCTGGGACCGGCGCAGCAGTTCCAGCGTCGCCTCAGCCAGCTCACGCGTCCCCATCTGGGCCGCCGCCGAGATTGCGAACCACCGCACGCCCAGCGCATCGATCCCCTCGCGGAGCAATTCGACCTGAGCCTCGCCGTCCGGGGTGTCGATCTTGTTCAACGCGAGGATCTGCGGTTTCTCCGCTAAGCCGTGGCCAAACTCGGCCAGTTCGTGGTTGATGAGCGCGAAGTCTTCCAGCGGCGCGTCCCGCGTCATATCGAGGACATGCACCAGCACACGGGTCCGCTCGATGTGCTTCAGGAACTCGTGCCCGAGTCCGACGCCCGCGCTCGCGCCCTCGATCAGCCCCGGCATGTCCGCCGCGACGAACGAGTCGTATCCCAGGTTCACGACACCCAGTTCTGGCTGAAGCGTCGTGAACGGGTAGGCACCGATCTTCGGCCGGGCATGGCTCCATGAGGTCAGCAGGGTCGACTTGCCAGCATTTGGCAACCCGACGAGGCCGACGTCGGCCAGCAGTTTGAGCTCAAGCCTGATGTGACGTCGCTGCGCTTCCGCGCCACGCTGGGCGAAGATCGGCGCCTGGCGCGTGGGCGAGGTGAACCGCAGGTTCCCCCAGCCGCCCCGTCCACCGCGCGCGACGATGACCGTCGCACCATCCACGGTGAGATCCGCCAGCGGCGAGTCTGGCTGCGCCTCGTTCCACACGACCGTCCCGACGGGGACCGTCAGGACGAGGTCATCTGCCGAAGCGCCGCGCTTCTGGTTGCCGCCTCCCTTGCCCCCTGGGCCGGCCTCGCGCACCCGGCCGTCCCGGAATGCCTCCAGCGTGCTCAGACGGGCACTGGCGACCAGCACAACGTCTCCACCGCGACCGCCGTCCCCGCCATCGGGTCCGCCGCGCGGGACGAATTTTTCGCGGCGGAACGAGACGGCGCCATCACCACCTCGTCCACCGGCAACTTCAAAGGCGGCGGCGTCGATCATGCACACGGACTTCCGAACGAGGGAAAGAGTTCTCACCAATAGAGTCGAGGTTATGTGTTCATGGCGCCACTCTCTGATCGTCATCGTCGTAGCGGGGATTCAGTTGATGCGGAATCTGAACTGAATCTACGCGGAGTGTGCGTGGCGCCCTGACGGCTAGCGGACTTTCCGTGGGTAATCGGCCTCTGAGCCCCATCGCTCACCGTAGTTCGCCATCCTGGTGGTGAGGGTTATGCCAGCGCGGGGCACCTTTCCACACGAATCAACCTGGTTATCCGCAGATCTACCCAATGATCAGATCACCAGAGCAGCGGATCACCCGGACAAGGAGGTTGTCAGTCGATGATGGGGATAACAGGTCGAGTTGTGGGTAACAGGGGCTGACGGAACAGGGCAGTCGACTCAAGCGATGCGGCGTGACTGCTCGATCATCTCTCGAAGTGAGGCCATGTCTCGCCTGGTCTCCGGGTCGACGGAGAGCGACTTCTCCATCTTCCGCCACCCGTGGTGCACGGTGGAGTGGTCACGGCCGCCGAGGGCCTGGCCGATCTCGACGAGCGAACGGTGCGCCAGCTCCCGCATGAGGTACATGGCGATCTGGCGCGGGTAGGCGACCCGCTTCTCCCGGCTCACGGAGAGCAATCCTGTCCGGTCGATGTCGAAATAGCGGCAGACGACATCGATGATCAGTTCCGGGCTCGGGGGGAGGCGTGGCTCGTTCGGCTCCAGGCTCGCAAGCGCGGAATGGACGAGTTCCGGCGACAGCGGCTCGCCGGTGAGCCGGGAGTAGGCGACGACACGCGTCAGCGAGCCCTCGAGCTCCCGGATGTTGTTCTTGTACCGCGCCGCGATGACCTGCAGCACATCGTCACGGACGCGGATCCCCTGCTCCTGAGCCTTGTGTCGGAGGATGGCGATGCGCGTTTCCATGTCAGGGGGCTGGAGGTCAGCGATCATGCCCCACTCGAAGCGGGTGCGGAGCCGTTCCTCAAGCCCGGAGATGTGCGCCGGGCTCTTGTCGGACGTGATGATTATCTGGCGGCCGGCCTCGTAGAGCTCGTTGAACGTGTAGAAGAACTCGTCCTGCGTCTGTTCCTTGCCCGCGATGAACTGGATGTCGTCCACGAGCAGCGCGTCGGCGGATCGGTACCGCGCGCGGAAGTCGTCCATCGCGCGCTTCTGGATCGCGGTGATCAGCTGGTTGGTGAACGCCTCGGCGCTCACATACATGACCTGGAATCCTCGCTCGATGAACACGTGCCCGGCGGCGTGCAGCAGGTGGGTCTTGCCGAGGCCCGCGGCGCCGTAGATGAAGAGCGGGTTGTATAGGTGGCCGGGATCCCGCGCCACGCCCTCGGCGGCAGCGAACGCCAAACGGTTGCTGGGGCCGACAATGTAGTTGTCGAACGTGTACCGCTCGCGCAGCCGCGGCCGGGGCGTCGCCTGACGGACTTCCGCGGTGGTCGCGGCGGTCTGGAGCGCGTTGACGGCATCGTCCTGCGTGCGAAGTGGTTCAAAGTCGATCGCGACCGGATGCCCGGCAAGCTCTGTCAGCGTCCGCAGGATCGTCGGCCGCAGGCGCTTGTGCAGCCACTCCGTGACGAACTCGGATCGAGTGCTGATCGTCAGTGTCTCGCCGTCGTAGCGAGTACCGACCGTGCCCTCAAGCCAGGTGTCGTAGTTCGCGCGGGAGACCTCGGTGGAGAGGACCTTCAGGGCGGCTTGCCAGATGGTAGTGGGATCGTCGTGCATCGAGGATCCCCTCCCGCTGTCGTCCGGCTCGGAGAGCCCCATCCGAGCCGGCAGAGACACGTCAGGCAGACGCAGGAGAAGACACGCACCACCACATGGAGGTGTACGCCGCGCCGGCGATACCGGTGTGTTTGCCGCCAGGATTGTCGGGGTGTGAAGCCCGGATGACTCGTCCAACGTTGACCGACGCTGCCGCGTTTGCTTGCCGCACAAGCAACAGGCGCCGACCGCGAGGGAACGTAGCACCGCCACTCCCCGGCGATCAAGGCGATTACGTGAAGTCGAGGGATTTTTCACGCAACCGTCGCAATCGGAAGAGCGATCTACCGCGGCAATATGGGTACCCGACCTGAGTCAAGTGCCAGCAGCCCCCTGTTGTCGTCTCGATTGTTGTCTTTGTTGTCGTGGAGGGATGCGCTCCGCGTATACTCCGCACCCTTGGGATCCCGTGAACACCGACCGCGAGCGCGGCGGCGTATCGCGTGCGGGAGGAACGATGACTGAGCACGACGCACCCGAGCCTGAGACTGAGGGGTTGCTCCTCGCGATTGACATCGGAAACACGAGCATCGCCGTTGGCGTGTTCGACGGCGAGGAGATCGCCGCCACCTTCCGCGTGGCGACAGACCGCGAGAACTTCCCCGACGAGTACTCCGTACTGTTTTCCAACCTCTTGCGATCAAGGGGTATCGAACCCGACGAGGTCGGGGCTGCGATCATGTCGAGCACAGTGCCGCCACTGGTCACGACGTTCCAGCAGGTCTGTCGCGATCAGTTCGGCGTCAAACCGATCGTCGTGGGCGCCGGCGTGCGGACGGGCATCCGCGTCCTGTACGACAACCCGCGCGAGGTCGGCCCTGACCGCATCCTCCACGCGGTCGCGGCCCTCGATAAGTACGACCCACCACTGGTGATCGTCGACCTGGGCACCGCCGCGGTGTTCGACGCCGTGTCGAGGAACGGTGACTACCTGGGCGGCGCGATCGCGCCGGGCATCGGGCTCGCCTCTGAGTCGCTGTTCAGTCGTGCGGCGATGCTGCACCGCGTCAAGATCGAGCGTCCGGACGGGCCGGTCGGACGGAACACCATCCACTCGATGCAGAGCGGCATCTTCTTCGGATACGTGGAGCTGGTGCGCGGTATGGTGCGCCGGTTCAAGGAGGAGATCGGCGAAGAGGCGGTGGTCATCGGCACCGGTGGGTACGCCCACCTGATCGCCGAGGAGGCCGCCTGCTTCGGCGCGATTGAGCCTGACCTGAACCTGACCGGCCTCCGGCTGGTCTACGAGGCGAACCGTGAACACTGAGCCGCCCCCCCTTCCTGGCCGCCCGGGTGACCCCCTGCGCGGTCGCCACATCGTTCTCGGGGTCACTGGCTCGATCTCCTGCTACAAGGCGGTCGAGGTCACCAGCCGTCTGGTCCAGGCCGGCGCGATCGTCGACGTCGCGATGACTGAGCATGCGGCGCAGTTTGTGCAGCCGCTGACGTTCCGCTCGCTCACCGCACGGGAACCCTACCTCGACATGTGGAAGCCCTACGCGAACGTAGGGGAAGCGCATGTCGAGCTCGCCCGTCGGGCCGACGCGATCCTGATCGCTCCGGCGACGGCCTCGACGTTCGCCCGGCTCGCCAACGGGCTGGCGGACGATCAGGTGTCGCTCACCGCGCTTGCCACGACCGCCCCGCTGCTCGTCGCGCCCGCGATGGACGGTCAGATGTGGGCGAACCCCGCAACGCAGGCGAACGTCGAGGTGCTGAAGAGCCGCGGGGTGCAGTTCATCGGGCCGGTGGAGGGCCGTCTCGCCTCCGGGCGGGTGGGCCTCGGACGGCTGGTCGAGCCGGAGCGGCTCGTGGATGAACTGCGGTGGCGGCTGGCGCGTGAACATGGCGACCTGGTGGGCCGTCGCATCGTCGTCAGTGCGGGCGGCACGCGCGAGGCGATCGATCCGGTGCGATACGTGGGCAACCGCAGCAGCGGCAAGATGGGCTACGCCGTCGCGGAAGCCGCGCGTGACCGCGGTGCGGAAGCGGTCATCGTCTCCACCGTGTCGCTCCCGGTGCCGGCGGGCGTGCGGGTGATCCCGGTGGAGTCAGCTCTCCAGATGATGGAAGCGGTTCATCGCGAATGCGCTGACGCGGATGCGCTGATCATGGCGGGTGCGGTGGCGGACTACCGTCCGTCCGGCGCTGCTGACCAGAAGATCAAGCGTGAGAAGACCGGTGACATGAGCATTGAGCTCCTAGAGAACCCGGACATCATCGCGTCCACACCGGTCGACACGAGGCGCGGCAGGCTGACGAAGGTCGCCTTCGCGGCGGAGACGCAGGATCTCATCCAGCACGCCACGGCGAAACTGTCGAAGAAGGGCGCGCGCTTCGTCGTCGCGAACGACGTTAGCGCGACAGATGCCGGGTTCGGCGTGGACAACAATCGCGTGACGATCCTCGACGACACGGGGGGGCGCGCCGACCTGCCCTTAATGCCGAAGTACGACGTGGGTCACGCGATCCTGGACCGCGTGTTGCCGCTGCTCTCCCCGAGACCTTAGGAGCGGGGGCTACACGCCCTCGGATTCCAGTCGTTCGACCAGCGTTTCGAATTCCCGCCAGTGGCTGAGGTGGTGGCGGACGTGCTCCGCAGGCTCCTGCGCGCGCGGGGAGACGGTCGCCCCCACAAAGAGTGCCGGAATGGTGGGGTGGTCTCCGAAGTCGTCGAAGTTCTTAGCGGTGTCGTCGAACAGGACGGTCAGGCCGTGTCCGCGGGCGGGCTCCGCCTTCGGCCCCCGGTCCGTCCAGATGATGTGTGATGTGGGGATCTCGTATCGCTCCAGCCAGCGGCGGGCGGACGGCATTTCGCGGTCATAGCGCGCGGTGAGGATGACGAGTTCGTGGCGGGCGGCGAGACGCCGGGCGACCTCGACCGCCTCATCCTTGGGCGCCATCTCGACGGTCAGGTCGGTCTCCAGCATCTCCTTCAGCATCGCGTCCCAGCGCTCGGCGCCCACTTGGGGCTTCCCGGGCTTGCCCTTGCGGTGCAATTCGAGCAGGTCGATGCCGAAGCGCTCCTGCGTCAGCCGCACGAGCATCTCGCTGAAGTCGGCGAGCGTGTCGTCGAAGTCGAGTCCGATCTTCATGAGTCCATCATGGAGGAGACGGGCGCCGGCTGCATCAACTGCACGTAATTCCCGTCCGGGTCGACCAGCGTCGCGATCCAGCCGCCCCACGGCTCCTTCGAGGGCTGACGCACAAACGTTCCGCCCGCGGATGCAATCCGCCGGGCGACAGATTCGATGTCGTCTACGCCGAGGTTCAGGAGGTAGCGGGCCGGGTCGACCGCAGGTCCGACGACCTGGCTGTGGACGGTTACGGTCAGGCGCATGTCGCGTGGAGGCGTGCCCCACTGGAACGAGACGAAGCCGTCCCGGTCAGTGCGCGGCGTCAGGCCGAGGACGTCGACATAAAAGCGACGCATCGCGGGCCATCGCTCCGGCGTCGTGTTCACCATCAACCCGGCGAAGCCGAAGTAGCCATCGTCTGGCATCGAGGGCCCGCTCCGCCTACTTAGCCCGACCGGCGACGAAATGGACCAGCGTGCGGAGCGGTCGCCCGGTGTTCCCCTTCACGTTCACGCCGGCGTCGGTCGCGGTCGTGTCGATCGCCGCGATATCGAGGTGTGCCCAGGGGGTGTCACCGGCGAAATTCTGGATGAACTTCGCCGCTGTGATCGAGCCGGCCGGCGCACCGCCGGTGTTCTTCATGTCGGCGACCGGAGACTTGATCAGTTCGGCGTACTCGTCGTCCAGCGGGAGCCGCCACATCTTCTCGCCGGCGGCCTCGCCCGCGCGCTCCATCTCCGCCATCAGCCGGTCGTTGTTGCAAAAGATGCCGAAGCGCACCGTCCCCAGCGCCACGCGCACGGCGCCTGTCAATGTTGCGACGTCGATGACCGTGGAGGCGCCGTTTGCCTTCGCGTAGGCGATCCCGTCCGCCAGCACGAGGCGACCCTCCGCGTCCGTGTTGATGACCTCGATCGATTGGCCGTCCATCGCGTAGACCACATCGCCTGGCTTGGTCGCCGAGCCCGAGGGCATGTTCTCGGTGCAGGGCGCCACGGCCATCACATTCACGGGCAACTTCAGACGGGCGATCGCGCCGATCGCGCCAATCACGACGGCCGCGCCGCTCATGTCGCCCTTCATCGCATCCATGTCCGCGGCCGGTTTGATCGAGATCCCGCCCGTGTCGAAGGTGATCCCCTTCCCGACCAGCGCGACGGTCCGCCCTCGCGGTCCTCCGCCCCGGTAGTGGAGGACGATGAACTTCGGCGGCTGTACCGATCCGTTCGAAACGGAGAGGTAGGAGCCCATCTTCAGCCGCTCGGCCTCCGCTCGTTCAATGATGGTGCAGTCGAGGCCCACCTCCGCGGCGAGCTGCTGCGCGCGCGCGGCCATGATCGTCGGCGTCATCAGGTTCGCTGGCTCGTTGCCCAGATCACGGGCGAAGTTCTGCGCCTCGGACATGATGGTCCCGCGCTCGGCGCCCCGGCGCGCCGCCGCCACCCGGCGGGCTGCTCCCGCGACCACGGTGACATCGCCGACGCTGCTTGTCGGGCGGTCGGCCGCTTTGGTGTGGTGCTTGTCGAAGCGGTAGAGCCCCAGGATGAACCCCTCGGCGATGGTCTCGCCCGCCTGCTCAGGCTCGATCTCCTCCAGTCCTTCGAGGGAGATCGCGACGCTGCCGCCGCCGGCGTCGCGGAGCCGGCGCGAGAGGTTCCCCATCTGGGTCCGGAAGGTGTCCACGGTGCGCTTCTCGGCCGCGCCCAGTCCGAACAGGATGACGCGCTTCGCCTTCCCCCGACCGGTCACCGGGAGGATCGCGACCTCGGCGGCCTTGCCGGTGAACAGCGCGTTCGCGAGCATTCTGGTGATCGCACCACCAGTCGCTCTGTCCGCAGCTGCCGCATCCCCCGAAAGGCGTGCCGTCCCTGGCGAAATCAGGACGACGTGGAAGTCGGCCTCTACCTCGCTGAGCGCGCCGCTGGTCACTGTGGTCGTCATGGGTCCGCCTCTCTCGCGGCGCGAGGATACCGCAGGTTCTCGTTCGGTTCTTCCGTCAGGTTCATCGTGGGAGTGGCGGCGTACCATGGACGATGTTCGACGCACCATGTGGCCCGCGTGGCTTCGGGTCCAGAGGCGCGTCCGGCGAGGGTTGATGGATGCGCCTGCGACTCTACCGATACCTGCACCACGTCACCGCGCCCGAACGGACCGGTCTGGCCTGGTTTGACCTGATGGAGTTCGGGCTCGCGGCGTTCGGTTTCCTCTGTTACTTCGTCGTGCGTGGCGGCGTGGTGGACGACGCCGGGGCGGCGCTTGACCACGCGCGCTGGATCATCGATGCCCAGCAGACGTTCGGCATCTTCGTCGAGCCCGCCGTCAACCAGTGGGTGCTGGAGTCGGCGTGGCGCGTCCGGTCGGTGAACTTCGTTTACTTCTGGCTGGACTTCCCGCTGATCGTCGGGGTCGCCGTGGTGCTGTTCGTCCGCTCGCGGGGCCACTACACCATTCTGCGGGACGCGCTGCTCATCTCCGGCGGGTTCGCGCTCGTCATGTACTGGACGTTCCCGGTCGCCCCGCCCCGCTACCTCCCCGAATGGGGCTTCGTGGACACGCTCGCCGAGTTCGACAATCTCTCCTACCAGGCGCAGTCGATGCGGCCATTCGTGAACCCGTTCGCCGCGGTGCCCTCGCTGCACGTCGGCTGGTCACTGATCCTCGTCATCGTGATGTTCGGTGTGACCCGGGTTGGCTGGGTGCGTGCCTCGATCGTCGCGGTGCTGGGCGCTCAGATCTTCGCCGTCGTGGGCACGGCGAACCATTTCCTGTTCGATGCGGTGGTCGGTGTGCTCGTCTCGCTGGCCGGGCTCGCCGTCGCGCTCTGGTTGCAGCGTGGTGGCTACCCGAGGCTGCGCGCGTGGTTCCACGAGCGTGCGACCGGCATGGAGCACCGCGTGCGAGATCTCGCGCGCTGACCGCCCGCTACCGGTGAGCGTCCCACACCCACGACACCGCGACGAAGCCCGGACCGAGCCGCGTCGCCGCGTGCCGCGTGACCGCGTCCGTCGTCATCTCGGTGGCCCGCAGCCGGCGCTCCGCCCAGAGTCCCAGCGCTTCGGCTGCCGCTGCTGCCGAGGCGTGGACCACGGCGACCCGCAGCGCCCCCCGGCCCTCCGCTGCTTCCCGGGTCACCGCTGAGGTGAACAGATCGCGCAGCATCCCCAGCGCGGCGTCCCGTTGCGGTCGGGGGGCGACCACGATCCGCGAGCCGTCCCAGCGCGCGACGCCGCGCGGCGGGGCGACCAGCCCTGAGGTCGAGTTGGGGTTCGCCATCTCCGGGTGGTCGATGACTCCCAGCATCCCGATGTTGGCCAGGGTGCTCCGTCCCGCCTCCAGCACCGTGTCAAGGGTTTCCCCCCGCGCTGCCGCCTCCGCCGCGATGACGGCGGGCCAGCCTGCCTTCAGCAGCAACGACCCCGTCGCCAGGTGTGCGAATCGCCGCCCGTACGCCTCGACCGCCGCGCGGGCCAGTTCCGCGGCGCCGGGGGGGCCCCCGTGCCCGTCGTCGGCGGAGACGTACAGCACATCCCCGGTCTCGGCGGCATCCCGGCAGGCTTCGACGACGGGGCCCGGCTCCGCCGGGAACGCGTCCAGGGAAAGCCGGGAGACGCTCTCGAACGCCAGCATCCGAGGCGGATCGGCGGGGGCGAGCCGGAGTGGGCGGCCCGCGAGGAGGGCGCCCGGGAGGCTGGCTGCTGCGTCGAGGACGACCGTGACAAATCTGGCCGCTGCCATCGAGGCTCCTTGGGAGGGATGAGAGGCTCACATGGCGTCTAGCGCCGGGCCTGTGTTAGCGTGTTGACCGTATCGGGGACTCCGCGACATATCGGTCGCGCGTCCTCGGGCGGTGGTTCTCCCAGCGGATTGACCGGCGATGGCTGCCCCGGCTCACTCGAGCGCGTGCGACCTCTCCGCTGTCCTCCGGGACGCCCGGCTCGGCTGCCGGGTACGCCGCGAGTGTAAAGACGACGAGACATAGAGTCAGACACGGGATCAAAACGCCGCATGCAGACCCTTGAGCGCAAGACCGAGATCATCTCCGAATACCGTACGCACGGCACGGACACCGGTTCGCCGGAAGTCCAGGTGGCCCTGCTCACGGACCGGATTACGCGGCTCACGCAGCACCTGCGCGAGAACAAGCACGACTTTTCCACCCGCCGCGGGTTGCTGAAGTTGGTCGGCCAGCGCCGTCGCCAGCTCCGCTACCTCAGCAAGGTGGACGTCGACCGCTACCACAAACTCATCCAGTCGCTCGGGTTGCGCCGGTAGGGCAGCTCTGGAGCACGGCCGGGCGTCCGCTGCCCGGCCGAGGCAGTTGGCCATGCTTCGTACCCGACTCATTCAGCCCATCACGCCCGGGATCCCCGGGCGTCTGCGACGCACCCGCCCGGGTGCGTCGCTTCGCGTGGGGACCCCACACCGCTAACCGCGTATCGGAAAGCCGCCGACGGTCCGAGGTGGACGCGGCGATGTCGTGTGAGACGACGAGAGAGACAGAGGCACTATGATGACAGAAACCACCGGCGCGCAGACGCGCGTATTCACCCGAGAGATCGAGGGTGTCACCTTCGAAATCGGCGCGGGCCGCCTGGCGCAGAACGCCGCCGGCTCCGTCACGATCCGCTACGGCGACACCGTCCTGCTCGTGACGGTCTGCGAGGGCGACCCTCGTCCCGGCATCGACTTCTTTCCGCTGACGGTCGATTTCGAAGAGCGCATGTACGCCATCGGCAAGGTGCCGGGCTCGTTCTTCCGCCGCGAGGGCCGTCCGGGCACGGACGCCACCCTGGCCGCGCGCATGACCGACCGCCCGATCCGCCCGCTCTTCCCCAAGGGCTTCAAGCGCGAGGTGCAGATCTCCTGCCTGCTGATCGCCTCTGACCGGATGAACCCGGCCGAGCCGTTCGCCACCGTCGGCGCCTCCGTCGCGATTGGCATGTCTCCGTTACCGTTCGAGCAGCCCGTCTCCTCCGTGGCCGTCGGCCGCGTAAACGGCAAGCTGAAGGCCTTCCCGACTTACGAAGAGCAGGAACAGTCCGACCTGGAACTCACCGTCGCCGCGACGGACGACTCGATCGTCATGCTCGAGGTTGGCGCGAAGGAGGTCTCCGAGGCTGACCTGATCGCCGCGATTGAGTATGGCGAAAAGGTCTGCCGCGAGCTGAACGCCCTCCAGCGTGAGGTCATCGCCGTCTTCGGCAAGCCGAAGATGGAGTGGGTCGCGCCGAACGCCGACGCGGAGCTAGCGCTGAAAGAGCGCGTGAAGAAGATCCTCGCCGGCCGCGAAGAGGAACTCATGGGCGCCCTCAAGGGCGAGGGGTTCCGCGGCATCGACGAGATCGGCAAGCAGGTTACGGAGCAGATCAGCAAGGAAGACGGGACGCCGGCGAACGGTGGCCAGGTCCGCGCCGCTGCCGAGTACGTGCTGAAGCAGACGCTCCGCAAGCGCATCCTCGAACAGGGGCTGCGCGCCGACAACCGCAAGGCGGACGAGATCCGCAAGCTCAGCGCCGAGGTCGGCGTGCTCCCGCGGGTGCACGGGTCGGGCCTCTTCCAGCGCGGTGAGACGCAGGTCCTCACCGTCGCCACGCTGGGTGCACTCCGTGACCGGGCGAAGCTGGACAACATCGCCCCCACTGAGTGGAAGATGTTCATGCATCACTACAACTTCCCGTCCTTCTCGGTCGGGGAGGCGCGCCCGCTCCGCGGCCCGGGGCGTCGCGAGATCGGCCACGGCATGCTCGCCGAGAAGGCGATCGAGCCGGTGCTGCCGCCGTTCCATGAGTTCCCCTACACCATTCGTCTGGTGTCGGACGTGCTCTCTTCCAACGGCTCCACGTCGCAGGCCTCGGTCTGCGGTTCCACGCTGGCGCTAATGGACGCGGGCGTGCCGATCGCGGCGCCGGTCGCCGGAATCGCGATGGGCCTCATCACCAGCGATGACGAGAGCAAGTACGTCCTGCTCACCGACATCGCCGGTGTGGAGGACGCCCTCGGCGACATGGACTTCAAGGTGGCCGGCACTCCGGACGGCGTCACCGCCGTCCAGCTGGACATCAAGCTCGGCCACCTGCCCCCTAATTTCCTGCAGGAGGTGTTCGAGGCGGCCCGCGTCGCGCGCATCAAGATCCTCGAGGTCATGCTCGCCGCGATCCCGGAGCCCCGACAGGAAGTCGGCGAGTTCGCCCCGAAGATCACGATCGTCAAGGTCGACCCGTCCAAGATCGGTGCGGTCATCGGGCCGGGCGGCCGTGTCATCAACGGCATCATCGCCGCGACCGGCGCCTCCATCGACATCGAGGAGGACGGCTCCGTCTTCGTCGGCGGGTCGGACATCAACGGCGTTCGCGCCGCGATCCGTCAGATCGAAGGCCTGACCCGCGAACTGCAGATCGGTGATGTCTTCGAAGGCCCGGTCTCGCGCATCATGTCGTTCGGCGCCTTCGTGGAGATCCTCCCGGGCAAGGACGGCATGGTCCACATCTCCGAGCTTTCGGATGAGCGTGTGGACCGCGTCGAGGATGTCGTCCAGGTGGGCGACCACGTCAAGGTGAAGGTGATGGAGATCGACAACCTCGGTCGCATCAACCTCACGATGCGCGGCGTTGACGATGAAGGCTCCGTGGGCCTCTCCGACGACGACGCCAGCCGCGGCGGCGAGCCCCGTGTGGTCTCGCGCGGCGGTGGTGGTGGTCGAGGCGGCCCCCGTGGTGGTGGTGGTGGCGGTGGCCGTGGTGGCG
>Ga0194132_10004825_pt1 | contig 22584 bp, 16 predicted proteins | sample TA2KigOf80mmetaG_FD_148612 | JGI IMG/M metagenome (GOLD analysis project Ga0194132, IMG submission 148612) | Freshwater microbial communities from Lake Tanganyika, Tanzania - TA2015054 Kigoma Offshore 80m | ecosystem: Environmental > Aquatic > Freshwater > Lake | place: Tanzania: Lake... | reverse complement strand
TATGGGTTCAAGGGGGGGAAGGCGTATAACGTGAGCGGCAATCGCGGGGTGAAGCTGGAGTTGGACAACGGGCCGGGGATGATGATGGGGTCCAGGCGTCCGGAGGAGATGGCGCAGGCGATAAGAGAGGCCCTGGGGCGGATATGATGCTAGCTGGTTACATGCACTTACTGGATAGAACAATAGTGGCAAGTGATATTAATGCTCGACTTGTAGTTCCAAGGTTTACCCGGCTTTGCACGGAAAGTAGGGTATTGGTCTCATTCGGGGCCACTATCCCCTTTATCTCGCCACGGCGAGCTTGCAGCCTCTTCCTCTTCGGGAAGGGGAAAGAAAAAAAGACACCACAACCCCCTCCTTCGGCATACTCAGGACGGCGTCTAACTCCCCCTTCGGCCTGGAAGGCGAAGGGGGAGAACCAGACGGGAGAAGGCCCAAAGGCCCCCGCCGAGATGTTACATCTCATATCTTCAAAGCGTCTCAGTCCTCAATTAACACCAGGTATTTTGGGGCGGATATGACGCAGGGAAGAACGACATCGCCCGAGAGGCTGGACGCCCGGTCTCGCAGCCTGGATCTATTGGAGTTTCCGCAGGTGAAGGAGCGGCTGGCGGGGCTGGCGTCACTGCCGGAGGCGAAGCAGGCGGCGTTAGGATTACAGCCCTCTACCAACCCCCTAGCCATCGCTCAGTCGCAGCAGGAGACTCAGGAAGCGCGGCAGTATGTGGAGACATATGGGCTGCTGGATTTTGGGGGTGTTGGGGATATCGAAACGAAGGTACGTAGGGCGTCGTTGGATGGGGTGCTAACGGGGACGGACTTGTGGACTATTTTTAAGACGTTGTCGGCGTGCCGGGCGCTGCGGGGCGCGCTGGCGTCGAAGAAAGAGCTGCCGCTGCTGGCGTCCCTGGCGGCGAGCATAGCCGACGTGCGGGAGCTGGAGAGGGAGCTGGGGGCGTCGGTGGACCAGAACGGGTTCGTGTCGGAACAGGCGTCGCCGGACCTGCGGTGGCTGAGGTCGCAGGCGGAGGAGAGCCGGGTGCGGCTGGTGACGTCGTTGGAACGCACGATGCGTCGGCTGGAGCGGAGCAGCATTGTGCAGGAGCCGCTGATTACGGAGCGGAATGGCCGCATGGTGCTGCTGGTGAAGATGGAGATGCGACCTCGAGTGCCCGGCATTGTTCACGACGTGTCGGACAGTGGAGCGACAGCCTTTGTGGAGCCTATCCACGCCGTGGGGTTAGGCAACGAGTGGAGAGAGGCTACCCTGGCGGTGCAGCGGGAGGAGGAGCGGGTGCTACGGGCGCTGTCGGTGAAGGTGGGGTACTACAGCGCTGATATTTTAGAATCGCTGCGCACGGCGGCCCGATTGGACCTGGCGATGGCGAAGGGTAGATATTCGACGGCGCTGCACGGCGTGTCGCCAGTGTTTGTGGAGGGAGAGAGGGGGTATATCGAGGTGAGGGAGGCGCGGCACCCGCTGCTGACGGGGAAGGTGGTGCCGGTGGATGTGTCGGTAGGGGGAGAAAACACTGTCCTGCTAGTGACAGGGCCCAACGCGGGCGGAAAGACAGTATCGCTGAAAACGCTGGGGCTGCTGGCGGCGATGGCGCAGGCGGGGATGCACGTGCCGGCGAGGCAGTGCAATTTGACCATATTCGACGCAGTATACGCGGATATTGGGGACCAGCAGAGCATTGAGCGGTCGCTGTCGTCGTTCAGTTCGCACATCGAGAGCCTGAGGGAGATTATGGAGGGGGCGACATCGGCGTCGCTGGTGCTGCTGGACGAGCTGGGGACCAGCACCGACCCGGAGGAGGGGGCGGCGCTGGCAAAGGCGGTGCTGAGCTATTTCGCCAACCGAGGGACGGCCTGCGCGGCGACGACACACCATCGGGACGTGGCGGCGTACGTGCAGGAGCAGCCGGGGATGACCAACGCCAGCGTGGAGTTAGACCCTAATACGCTGCTCCCGACGTACAAGTTGACTCTGGGACTGCCGGGACGGAGCTACGCGCTAACGATAGCGGCGCGAATGGGCATAAATGACGAGACGGTGGAACACGCGAGGTCATTGCTGTCTGAGGAGCACCGGCACTCGGAGGAGCTGCTACACGAGCTGGAGCGGGAGCGGGGCATCGCGGAGGAGCACCGGCGCATTGCCGAGGAGGAGAGGGTGAGGCTGGAGGCGGCGCGGCGCGAACTAGAGGAGAGGCTGGCGGCGCTGGAGGCGCAGAAGTCGGCGATGTTGGAGGAGACCCACGCTCGACTGCTGTCGCAAGCGGAGGACTTGCTGAAGCGATTGCAGAGGGCTGAGCGGGCGCTGGCGCAGCCGTCTATGGACAAGCCGTCGATAAAAGAGGAGACGGCGGAGGTAGCGAAGGCACGGCAGGAGATCAAGGCGATGCAGCGGCAGGCGCCGCCGTCGCCGGTGGCGGACTGGAAGGCGTCGCTGAAGCCCGGCGATTTTGTATATGTGCGGGGGGTGCCGCAGCCGGTGGAGGTAGCGTCGGCGCCGACGGAGAGCAACACGGTGGAGGTGATGCTGGGGTCGATACGCGCTCGGATGCCGTTCCACCAGGTGGAGAAGAAGGCCAACGTGTCTGCGCCGCGACTGCCGGAGGGGGTGTATTTTTCGAGGCCAGTATCACGGCTGACGCGGACGGAACTCGACCTGCACGGAATGAGGTATGAAGAAGCGGAGGCCAAACTGGAGGAGTTTTTGGACCAGGCGGTGCTGCGGGGGCTTTCGGTGGTGCGAGTGCTGCACGGGCATGGGACGGGGGCGCTGCGGGCCATGGTGCGGGAAAGGCTGAAAAAGCACCCGCTGGTAAAATCGTCGCAGCCCGGGGAGGGGAACACATCGGACGGGGTGACGGTGGTGGAGCTTAATTGAGGGATTCTGATGGAGTATATGGGTGAGTGAAGTGCAGTGCCCACCTCCCCGATAAAGATTAGAACCAAGTTGCGTTATGTAGTACCCTACCGCCCCGATTATCATGCGGGGTCTCGCGATTGATATAGTAAATAGAGGTGCTCGACACACTGAAGTGTGCGGCATAGTCTTCGTCGGTGGCTGTGTATTGCACGCTCTGAGAGACTGGTATTAGGAGGCAGCATGAAGTTTCGAGGGAAAGTATGGATAGCGATCATGGCTACGGCTTTTATCCTCCTTACCTCATGCGACACTGAATCGACGACTGTCCCGACGGACACGCCCATCCCTGGAGCGACGGCGACGCCATCGCCGACTTTTACGATGACGCCTGTGCCCACCAACACCGGCACACTTGTACCTACACAGACCATGACGCCGACGGCGACAGCCGCGCCCTCGCCGACGGCTACGATGACGGCTACGCCGATGCCGTCGAGGGGGATAAGGGTGGAGGCGGTGGCGGGGGACCTGGACACGCCGTGGGCGCTGGCTTTCGCGCCGGACGGCCGAATGTTTGTCACGGAGCGCGGTGGCAATATCAAGGTGGTGCAAAACGGACAGGTGCGCCAGTATTTTGAGGTGGAGGGGGTAGTAGAGGAGAGCGAGTCCGGGCTGCTGGGGATAGCGCTGGACCCGGAGTTCCATACGACGCGACACTTGTTTGTTTATCACAGCTATCGTGGAGAGGATGATGGGCTGGAGAACCGGGTGGTGCGGCTCAGGGACACGGGGCAGACGGCGGTGGAGCCTACGGTGATACTGGACGGCATACCGGGGGCGAGGATACATGACGGAGGGCGGATAAAATTCGGACCGGATGGGATGCTGTACATTGCCGCCGGCGACGCCGCTTTTGCTGAATCGGCCCAGGACGTGGACTCGCTGGCGGGAAAGATATTGCGGATAAGGAAGGATGGTTCGGTCCCGCCGGACAACCCGTTGGCGGGATCGCCGGCGTATTCCTATGGACACCGCAATCCCCAAGGGCTGGCATGGCATCCGGTCACGGGGCAGCTATTCGCCACGGAGCATGGACAGTCGGCCACGGACGAAGTGAACCTGATACTGCCTGGTAGGAATTACGGATGGCCGACGGCAAGGGGAGACGGGCATGGAGCGCCGTACCAGGCGCCATTGCTGCACAGTGGGAACACAACGTGGGCGCCATCTGGGGCGGCTATTTATCCTGTGGAAGGCGGGGTGCTGCCGCCCGAGTGGTCGGGGCTGGTGGTGTACGCCGGGCTGGTGGGGCAGCGGCTGCGGTGGATCGAGCTGTCGGCGCCGGGGTATAACACGGTGCGGAACCACGGGGACCTGTTCGTGAGGGAGTACGGGCGGCTGAGGGAGGTGGTGGTAGGGCCGGACGGGTTTATCTACTTCACCACCAACAATCGGGACGGCAGGGGGTCGCCGCAGCCCGGGGATGATAAGATACTGCGGATTGTGCCGGCGTCATAAGATTCAGGAACAGGGGGAGGAGTAAGCCATGTCATACAAGCTATTTTGCGTCGAGTGCGGGCAACAGCAAGACAGTTCCAAATACAGTCTTTTCTGCTCGAAATGCCAGGGGCTTTTGGAGGCTAAGTACGATGCTCCGGCGAAAGTGTCATCGCGGGTGTTGGAAGGGAAGAGCGGCTTGGGTAGATATGTGCCGACGCTGCCGATAAACAACCCGGCCAACCACGTAACGTTAGGCGAGGGGAACACGCCGGTGTATCAGCTTCGCAAGGTGGGGCAGGCGCTGGGGCTGAGCGACCTGTGGGGGAAGCTGGAGTTTTTCAGCCCCACGGGGTCGTTCAAGGATAGGGGGAACGCGGCGCTGGTGTCGGCGCTGAAGGACACCGGGGTGAAGGCGGTGTCGGAGGCGACGGGAGGGAACGGAGGGTTGTCCTTTGCGGCCTACTGCGCGGCGGGAGGAGTCACATTTCACGCCTTTATTCCAGACAAGAACCGCAATTATTTGAAGTCGCAGGCGATTGCCTTTCACGGGGCGCAGGTGCGGTGGGTCAAGGGGCCTCGCGAGGAGGTGTACGAGGCGGCGCGAAAGTTTGCCGAGGACAGCGGCGTGCTGCATCTTCGATATAGCAAGAGCATCTACTTCATCGAGGGCCAGAAGACGATATCGTACGAGCTGCCGGGGCAGATGAACCCGATGCCGGACCACATCGTTATACCGGTGGGGAACGGGTCGATACACATGGGGATGTATCGAGGGATGAAGGAGATGTTGGAGGACGGACGCATTAAGAAGTCGCCGGCGTTACACGCGGTGCAGGCGGAAGAGACGTCGCCACTGGTGGCGGCGTACGAGGGGAAGCGGTGGACGGCTTACGAGGGGGAGTCGAAGAGCATCGCCAACGGGATTACGGTGAAGAACCCGCCCCGGCCCAGCCTGGTGGCGCAGGGGTGCAAGAAGACGGGAGGACGGGCCGTGGGACTGCCGGACGAGCGTATTGCCCACTGGCAGCGATTTTTGGCGGCCAGCGAGGGGTTGTTTGTGGAGGCGGCGTCGGCGACGACGATTGCGGGGGTGGAGAAGCTGGTGAAGATGGGGGTTATCAAGCCGGGGCAGCGGGTGCTGGCGATACTGACAGGGCTGGGGATTAAGGAGCCGTTCCCGCACGTGTAGAGGGGCCAATTGTCATTCTGAAGGAGTTCCGAGATACCTAATTAGGACACCGACACGGATGAAAAGAAGGGTGCGGTGCCCCGCCCTTCCCACACTAGTGTGAGGCTGTATTGATAAAGCATTGTGGAGCTAGTGTTTCACCCTCTCTTCTATTCTCCCCCATCAAGGGCTCACTGGGGTATGTTTTGTATCTGGCTCACGTGTGCTGGGGTTAGCAAAGAGCATTGCGGCAAGCCAGGAAAGGAAGGCTTGGAGCTTGGACAAAGCCAATTTTGGTGCCCCTGCCAGCCTTTTGGCAACTGGGCAACCCGCTGGCTTTTGCCCCATCCGGGGAATCTATAGCTTTGGCCCAAGGTTTTCATACCCCAGTCAGCCCATCAAGGGGGAGAAGGCCAGAGAAAGGGGCCAGGGTTAAGGCTAGTGCTGGGCATAGATATTTTGACTGCGTCTGAGTACAGACTTCGCTCAGAATGACAGTACACTTCTTTTTTCTAGAGAAGCGTATCGTAACTCAATTACAGGTCATTTAATGAAGATTGCCGTATGTGTTAAGCAGGTGCCGCTACTGTCCAAGGTGGGGTTTGATTATGAGAACAAGCGGATTATTCGAGAGGGCGTGCCGCTGGAGGTCAATGTTTTCGACCTGATGGCGCTGGATAGGGCGGTGCGGCTGAAGTCAGAGGTGGGGGCAAGGGTCACGGCGGTGACCATGGGGCCGCCGCAGGCGAAGGATGCGCTGGCGCACTGCCTGGCGGCGGGGGCCGACGATGCGATTTTGATATCGGACCGGGCGATGGCGGGGTCGGACACGCTGGCGACGGCGCGGACGCTGTCGATGGCGCTGAAGGATAGAGAATTCGACCTAATTTTTTGCGGACGGAACAGCACCGACGCCGAGACGGGGCAGGTGGGGCCGGAGATGGCGGAGTTTCTGGGCTGGCCGCATGTGAGCCGGGTGCGGAAGCTGGACTATGATGCCGCATCTAAACTGATAACCGTTGAGCGGGTTACCGACGAAGGGTATGAGGTTATTCAGTGCGCCTTGCCTGCGGTGGTCACGGCGGACGAGGGGTTGGGGAAGGAGGTGTACCCCCGTCGGCAGGCGATAGCGGAGGCGCAGTCGAGGCCGGTGGAGCAGGTGACGGCGTCGCAATTATCGGTGGACGCGTCGGTGTTTGGGACGGCGGGGTCGCCGACGGTGGTGGCGGAGATACGGCTGCTGCAGCCGCAGAGGTTGGGACGGGTTATCGAGGACCCGGACCCTGTGTCGGCGGCGCGGAAGGTAGTTGAGGGGTTGAGGGAGAAGGGGGCAACGGCGGCTGAGGCTGTGGATACGCCTGCGATGCGTCGGTTCCCGGGGAGGCAGGAGAGGGCGGTGTGGGTGATGGTGGAGAGGTCGGGTGGGCAACTACGGCAGGCGAGTTTTGAGATTTTGGGGGCGGCGAGGGAGCTGGCGCAGACGTTGGAGTCGGAAGTGGTGGCGCTAATTATCGGCGAGGCTAGTGCGCAGGATGGCGAGGTGCTGGCGGCACAGGGTGCGGACCGAGTTATGGTTTTGGAGACGGACGGGGCGCATGTCATCAGCCCGTCGGTGGCGGCGACGCTGGCGGGGTTTTTACACGAGCGGCGGCCTTACGCGTTGCTGGCGGCATCGACGGCAAATGGGCGGGATGTGTTATCGCGGGTGGCGGCACGGCTGGGGCTGGGGCTGACTGGGGACTGCATCGGGCTGGAGACAGATGTGGAGGGGAGGCTGGTGCAGTTGAAGCCGGCGCTGGGTGGAAATGTAGTCGCGCCGATACTGTCCAAGACCACGCCTTATTTGTGCACGCTGCGGCCGGGGGTGCTGGAAGCGCTGCCTGCCGAAGAGGGGGCTAAATGGGAACTGGAGCGTTTGAAAGTGGACTCCCTGGCTGGTGAGCCTTTGAGGCTGGTATCGTCGCATCGCGTGGAGGACGCGAGGGGGGCGGAGTTGGAGAAGGCGCATCGGGTGGTGGGTATGGGGATGGGTGTCGGGGGGCCGGAGGGGGTGGCAGTGGTGCGGGAGGCGGCGAGGAGGATGGGGGCGTCGGTGGCGGCTACCCGGAACGTAACGGACGCGGGCTGGCTGCCGAAGCAGGTGCAGGTGGGGCTGACGGGTCGGGCGATAGCACCGGAGGTGTACGTGGCGGTGGGGATTCGCGGCGCGTTCAACCACATGGTGGGCTTGCAGAAGGCGGAGTGCATTGTGGCGATTAATAACAACGCGCGGCACCCGATAGCGCAGGCGGCGGACTTTACGATTGTGGGGGACTGGCGGGTGTACCTGCCGCCGCTGGGGGAGGCGCTGGGGAAGATGTAGGGGGAGGAGAGACGCCACCTTCCCCTAAGAAGGAATAGGAGATAGGCGCGGCATGGTAAGTGGAAGTGATAAAGGGTCGTGTCCCTAGGGTTTACCCCTCATTCCTTCGACCAGGCTCAGGACAGGCTCTGCGCCTTCTCCCACAAGGGGAGAAGGAAGCTTCTTGGCAGCCGACAGCTCTTTCTTTGCTCTCAAGGCTAAACTATGGCCAGACGGCGAGAGGGAAGCAAAGAGCCCATCTAAGGGGTTAGACTGTCGATACTACCTTACGAGTACATATACAAGCTGGTCTATGACTTTGCCGTCTTTGAAGACGGCGTTTTTCTGGCGGCTTTCCAGGGTGAAACCGCACTTTTCCAGCACTCGTCCTGAGGCGGGGTTCCAGTCGAAGACGCCGGCGAAGACGCGGACGAGGTCGAAGTTGGCGAAGGCGTAGTCGACGAAGGCAGTGAGGGCGCGGGAGGCGATGCCCTGACCCCAGAAAGGCTCGCCGAGCCAGTAGCCGACCTCGGCGGTGCGGCGGTGGACATCGCTTTGAAGGAACATGCCGATGCCACCGATGGCTTCGTTGTTGGTGGCGATGGCTAGCTGGGTGACGGGAGGTTTCTGGAGGCGGGCGAGGCCGACCCACTCGCGGGCGTCGCGCATGGTGTAGGGGTGGGGGAAGGAGTCGCGGAGGTTTATCCAGATTTTGCGGTTGTTGCCGTATTTTACTAGCGAGGGTTCGTCGCCGCGCTGCCAGGGGCGGAGGAGGAGGTTGGGGGAGAGTGGGATTTGGAGGGGAGGAGGCATGTTAGGCGGGTTCGAGGTAGAGTTCTATGGCTTCTTTGATGTTGGAGAGGGCTTCTTCTTTGGTGTTTCCTTCTGAGATACAACCGGGCAAAGATGGCACGCAAACGGTGAATCCGCCTTCGGGGCTTGGCTCGAGTATAACTTTAAGGTTCATACACAAGCATTCTTCTATGTGTGATAGACCTGGCATTTGTTTAGATGACACTTCGACTGTGCTCAGGGAAGGTTCCAAGGGATGGGCGAGGCGACCTCGCCCCTACAAAAATATTGGGGCCGCCTGGTGGAAGGTGAGACCTGGGTTCTAGGAAGGACAGATTCTTCGACTACGTTCGAGTACGAACTTCGCTCAGAATGACACATTGCCTTTATTGTCATGAAACTGTGTCCTTACCTCCAACAGCTTCTTTGGGATAAAGTCTATCACTAATGCCGAACAGCGCTCTGAATCGGTATAATACCTCTAGCTTCACGCCGCCCACAAAGCGGCGTGATATTATGAAATCCAATCCTAAACACGACTGAACAGGCGCATGGCTGCGAAAATCAGTAAGAAGCAAGGCTATCGAATCGGAGTGGACGTGGGCGGCACGTTTACCGACGTGGTGCTTATGGGCCCCGGAGGGTCGATTAAGGTCAAGAAGGTGTCATCGACGCCGGGACGGTACGAGGAGGCGATTGTCGAAGGGGTGGGGGAGATTTTGAGGGAGGCTGGAGTATCGGCGGGGGAGGTGCAGGAGGTGTGCCACAGTACTACTGCCGCTACCAACGCCGTGCTGGAGCGGAAGGGGGCAAAGGCGGGACTGCTGACCACCAGGGGCTTTCGCGACGTGCTGGAGCTGCGCCGCCTTAGGGTACCCACCCTCTACGACCTGCACTACACGCCACCGGAGCCGCTGGTGCCTCGATACCTGCGGCTGGAGGTGGAGGAGCGGGTCACGGCCCAGGGCGAGGTGCTGACGCCGCTGGACGAGGGGAGCCTTCGTGACGCGCTGGCAGTGCTGCTGAGGGAGGGTGTGGAGTCGGTGGCGGTGTGCCTGCTGAACTCGTATATCAACCCGGTGCATGAGCGGGCCATCGGCGATTACATACGGCAGAACCACCCCAATCTTTTCGTCAGCTTGTCGTGCGACATCGTATCGGGGATACGTGAGTACGAGCGGACTAGCACCGCCGTCGCCAACGCGTATTTGATGCCGATTATGAACACGTACTTGAACTCGCTGCGGAAGAAGCTGACGGGCATCGGCATCAAGGCGCCGATATCGGTGATGCAGTCTAGCGGCGGGATGATGACGTCCAACATGGCGGGGCAGGCGCCGGTGTTCTCGCTGGAGTCGGGGCCGGTGGCGGGAGTGTCGGGAGCGCTGCACCTGTCGAAGAAGATGGGGCTGCCGGACCTGCTGTGCTTCGACATGGGCGGCACTACAACCAAGGCGGCGGTCATTGAGAAGGGAGAGCCGCACAAGGCCAGCGAGTACGAAATCGGCGCGCCGATATCCAGGGGCAGCCGACTTATCAAGGGCGGCGGGTATCTGCTGATGGTGCGGGCGATAGACGTGGCGGAGGTGGGCGCGGGCGGCGGCAGCATCATATCACTGGACAGTGCAGGGTCTTTCCATGTGGGGCCTCGAAGCGCGGGGGCGCAGCCGGGGCCTATCGCGTACGACCGGGGCGGCGTCGACCCCACCACCAGCGACGCCAACGCGCTGCTGGGGTATTTGAATCCGGAGTACCTGCTGGGCGGCGCCTTGAAGATGAATTTGGAGAAAGCGGCGCGAATATTTGAAGAGCGAATCGCCAAGCCGCTGGGGCTGCCGCTGCTGGAAGCGGCCTACGGCGTACATACCGTCGCCAATGCGGCTATGGCGCGGGCTATGCGGGCGGTGACGACGGAGCGGGGGCGAGACGTGCGTAGCTTTACCATGGTGGCCTTCGGGGGCAGCGGGCCGGTGCACGCCGCGGGGCTGGCGAGACTGCTGGGCGTGCGGCGGGTCATTGTACCGGCGTCGCCGGGGCTGTTCAGCAGCCTGGGGCTGCTGGCGGCCAACCCGGAGTACGAGTTTGTTCGAGGGCTGATGATGCGCACCAGCCCGGTCAACGGTCGGAGCCTGGAGCAGAGCTTTAAAGAATTAGAGGCCAGCGCCGTTGGGATATTGCAGCAGGAAGGGTACGCGCCGAGAGACCTAGCGTTTAGCCGATATGCCGACCTGCACTATGCGGGGCAGGTGCATGAGCTGACGGTGCCGGTGCCATCGACGGGGGAGATGAAGGACCTGGAGGAGGTGTTTGGGGAGGAGCATTTGAGGACGTATGGGTATCGCGCGGACAAAGAGGCGATGGAGATAACCAACATACGGGTTATGGGGCGGCAGACGCGGTCGCCGGCGTCGCAGACGGATTTGACGGCCATCGGCCCGTCGCTGTACTCGGGCCGGGTCCATCGCGCGAGCCGCAAGGCGTATTTTGGGCGGGATGTGGGGCTGGTGGAGGTCCCGGTGGTGTCGAGGGGGAGCCTGACGTCGGGGGCGACGAAGGGGCCGATGATTATCGAGGAATACGACACGACCATTGTGGCGCCGCCGGGGTGCAGCGCCCGCCGCGACGGCGCCTGGAACGTGATACTGGAGTGGGAGGAATAGCATGGTATCGACTGGCTTTGACCCCATAACTTTTGAGGTCATTCGTAACGCGCTGTCGTCGATAACCGACGAGATGATGCTGACGGTGCAGCGGACGGGACGGTCGCCGACGACTACCCAGGCCTTCGATTTTTCGACTGCGCTGTGCGACAGCAATGGCGACTTGCTGGACCAGGGGCTGGCGATACCTATCCACATGGGCGGGATACCTGACGCGGTGCGGGCGTGCATGAAGAAATTTGACGGGCGCATCTACCAGGGCGACGCGATTATCGTCAACGACCCGTATTCGGGCGGGCTGCACCTGCCGGACGTGTTCTGCGTCGTCCCCATTTTTGTCAGCGGCGACATATTTGGATACTCGGTGGCGGTGGTGCACCACATGGATGTGGGAGGCCGGGCCGCAGGGTCGATGGCCCACGATTCGACGGAGATATACCAGGAGGGCCTTCGCATACCGCCTCTGAAGCTGTACGAGCGAGGGCAGATCAATCCCACCCTGTCGGACCTGATACAGATAAACGTGCGTACGCCGGAAGTGGTGATGGGGGACTTCGCGGGGCAAATCGCGGCGTGCAAGATTGGCGAGAAGGGCATCCTGGCGCTGGTGGAGGAGTACGGCGAAGAGGTTTTGAAGCGGTACCTTCGCGAGCTCATGGACTACAGCGAGCGGATAACTCGAAAGGCGATAGCGTCGTGGCCCCAAGGAACGTACCAGTTCACCGACTATATGGACGACGACGGCATCAGCGATAATCCCATCAAGATAAACGTGACGCTTCATATCAAGGGCGACAGCGTACTGGTGGACTTCGCGGGGTCGTCGCCGCAGACTCGGGGAGCTATCAACTGCGTGCTGAGCCAGAGCAAGGCGATGGCCTACGCGGCCATTCGCTGCGCCATCGGCCAGGACATGCCCAACAACTCGGGCTGTTTCCGGGCGGTGCAGGTGACGGCGCCGGAGGGCACCATCACCAACATGAAGCACCCGGCGTCGTGCGCGGCTCGGGGTGTTACCAGCTTCCGCATCCTGGACGCCGTGCTGGGGGCGCTGGCCCAGGCCGCGCCGGATAAGGTGGCGGCGGGGTGCGAGGGAGGCACGTCGACGGGCCGGCTAGGCTTTGCCCAGCCGGACGGCAAGGTCAAGGTGTTCTATGACAACGTTTTCGGAACGCGCGGAGCGTGGAAGGGCGGCGACGGGCGTGGGGGTGTTGCCAGCGTCGGCGCGAATATATCGAACGTTTCGATAGAGATACTGGAGTCGCAAATACCGGTGCGGGTGCGGAGCTATGGATTGGTGCCAAACTCGGGGGGGCCGGGGCAGTGGCAGGGAGGGCTGGCGCAGGCGCGGGAGTGGGAGGTGCTGGCGGAGGAGGCGACGATAACGTGGCGGTCTGACCGTCGCAGGAACCCGCCCTACGGGCTGGAGGGCGGTAAGCCGGGGGCGGGCTCCATGTCCATACTCAACCCGGACGGCGAGAAGAAGACGCTGCCGACTAAGATAAATACTCGGTTGAAGAAGGGGGACGTGTTCCGCCATCAGAACCCGGGCGGGGGCGGCTACGGCGACCCGATGAAGCGGGACCCGCAGTCGGTGCTGTGGGACTGGCGGAATGGGAAGGTGACGGCGGCGTTTGCGAGGAGCGTTTACGGGGTGGTGGTGGATGAGGGGAAGGGGGAGGTGGATGAGGAGGGGACGAGGAGGGAGAGGGGAAAGAGAGGCTAGGCGGAGGCGATTAGTTCCAGCTCGTCGAGGACTTCGGGGAAGGTGGGGAACTGGGAGTGGGTGAGGGTCTCAAAAATAATTTCTTCACCATTGCTGGGAGAATATGCACGATGAATGTATTCGTCCAGACTCTCGTGCAGATTGTGATACTTGAGCAATAGGTTGCCACCCTTCACAAAACCCACATAGCGAAATTGGATGCCTCTCACCTGTACGACCCCTCGAACAAATCGAGTTTCAAACAACTGCTCAGCTATTAGGATCACCTCTTGCTTGCAATAAACCTCACCCTGCATGTGTACAAAGAGAACATCATCAATTGGCCTTTCTTCAAAGGCAAGGGTATTGGGATGGGTTTGATCAACAAAAGGATGTTCGCTTAGGCGCTTTTCCTGGATGATTTTGTATTGTTGGAAGTTTTGCCATTGGTGCGGATCGCGTCTTCGAACCTTCGAAGAGCGTGATAATCGAACATCCAACGCAAGACCTCCACGGTATCTTTGGCTTTACCTTGGCTGATGAGCTTGAGCATCTCTGCTGAAGAGGTCTCATAGCGGCGTTCATAACGACGGATGTTTGCCCGGAGCCGTGCCATTACTTTACGACCATCGACTTTTTTAACTTCAATTTTGACTGGCATATTTTGTAACTCGGCGGTTTCTAGGATGAGTGTATCAGGGACGTGAAAGGGGGTCAAAGATGGATTGCGGACTTTTTGGAAGCATTTATGTTGACTTATCTAACAACATTGCCCATGATGGCGAACTCAATTAGACCAGTCGAGGGGCAGGAGATGACGCGCCGAATACCGGAGCTGGCGAAGCTTTAGGCTTCGTGGCCGCCTGAGGGCGGGCCGGTCCTGGTCTCGGTGGGGGTTTCGTCGGTTTCGCGGCCCTCGCCGGCCCTGGCGGCCTTTTTCGCGGACCAGAGAGTGAAGAGGGCCAGGCCACCGAAGAACAGGACGACAGACAGCACTACTAGTAAGATTGGTACTATCATACTTCTATTCTAACGCGAGGGTTAGAACTTGAGGCAAGCCCGTAGGAGTCGTTGCTGCGCTGGCGGGCGTGGTGCGGGCAGTTTAGGCGGGCGGGCCGCCGCCGGGCCGGTTCTTTTGCCGCTTATCCAGCCACTGAATGAAAAGACCTAGAGCGAACCAGAAGGCCACGAACAATATAGCGATGAATACTAAAACAAAGAAGACGGCGAGTAACATGCTCTTATTGTATCGCAGGCGCGGAGAGTAGCGATATGTTCTATGGCGCACATCTGCCAATCATCGACCTGACGGGCGAGTCGCGGTTCACGGCGCGGCGAATCGGGGAATACGCGCGGGCGTCGGAGTCGCTGGGGTATGAGACGCTGGCGGTGACGGACCGGCTGGTGTTCTCGCGGCCCTTTTACGACGGGCTGACGGCGCTGTCGGCGGCGGCGGGGCACACAGAGCGCGTGAAGCTGGCGACGTCCATAATCATTGCGCCGGCGAGGCATCCGGTGGTGCTGGCGAAGTCGGCGGCGACGCTGGACGCGCTGTCGGGAGGGCGGTTCATCCTGGGGGCGGGGCCTGGCTCCCTGGCGGACGACCACCGCGCGGCGGGGCTGAATTTTGGAGAGCGGTGGAGGCGGTTTGAGGAGTCGATACTGGCGATGAAGGCCTTGTGGCGGCGGGAGGACTTCAAGGGGCGATTTTATAACGTCGAAGGTGTAGATATAGCGGTGCCGAATGTGCGGAAGGGCGGGCCGCCGGTGTACATCGGGTCGTGGGGGTCGGAGGTGGGCCTGAGGCGGACGGCGCGGGTGGCCGACGGGTGGCTGGCGTCGGCGTATAACACGGACCCGCCGAGGTTCGCCGAGTCGTGGGGGAGGCTGCGGGGGTTTCTGAAGGAGGCGGGAAAGGATGCGTCGGCGTTTCCAAACGCGCTGTCGACCTCATATTTCTATATAACGGAGGACCCGTCAGTGCGGGTCGAGATGGTGCGGAGTATTTTCGCCAAGATGCTGCCGCGGCCGGAGGAGGACTTGCTGCGTCGATTGCTTATTGGTGGGGCGGAGCAGGTGGCGGAGCGGCTGTCGGCGTACAAGGCGGCGGGCTTGCAGCAGGTGTTCCTGTGGCCGGTGAGGGACGAGGTGAAGCAGTTGGAGATGTTTATGAAGCGGGTGGCGCCTAGGGTGGGGTAGGAAACGGGTGGCAAGGTTCACCTCATCCATCCTAGGTTCCATCGCAGTCTTTCCGATCAAAATGTGTGACTCAAATACGTTCCTTGTCATGGTCGGGATACCATCCCCTTAATCCCCTTCCTGCTGGAAGGGGAAGGATTAATAAGGATCACCTCATCACCCTCCTTCGGCCAGGCTCAGGACGGCGTCTAACTCCCTCTTCTCCTTTGCAATAGGAGAAGAGGGAGAACCTGATGGGAGATAGCCCCAGCCCTGTCCGGTCAAAAGGCTTGTGGCTATGAGCCAAGCTTTTCCATAGAAGGAAAGGGGACTTGGAATTTCAGGTCAGGTGTTTCCCGTCTTGCCCGACTCTTCCACCCTGCCTATAATTCCCCCATGCCTAAGCCACAGATAAACTCAAATCGTCTTATGCGGACGCTGGAGGCGCTGGGGCGGATAGGGGAGACGCCGGAGGGGATGCAGCGCATCGCGTTTTCACCGGCGGACCTGGAGGGGCGGCGCCTGGTTATGCAGCTCATGGCCGAGGCGGGGCTGCACGCTCGCGTCGACACGGCGGCCAACATGGTTGGGAGGGTGGAAGGGAGTGTGGACGGGCTGCCGGCCATAGCCATCGGGTCGCACACGGACACTGTGCCCAGCGGCGGCAAGTACGATGGCGCGCTGGGCGTGCTGGGGGCCATCGAGTGCGTGCGCGCGCTAAAGGACGCGGGCGCCAGGCTGAGGCATCCTATCGAGGTGTTGGACTTTACCAATGAGGAAGGGACGCGGTTTCGTCGATGGCTTTACGGGAGCCGCGCCGTGGCCGGGAAGCTGCTACCGGAGGACCTGACGGTGGTGGACGGTGAAGGGGTATTCATCGGGCGGCGGCTGAAGGACGTGGGCGGCGATATCGACCGCATTCATATGTCGAAGCGCGCACCTAAGGAGTTTTGCGCGTACCTGGAATTGCACATTGAGCAGGGGCCGACGCTGCACCAGACCAGCGTGCCGGTAGGGGTGGTCACGGCTATCACCGGGCGGATAGCCCTGGAGGTGGCGGTGAAAGGCTTCGCGAACCATGCCGGCACGACGCCAATGAAGGGACGCCGCGACGCCCTGGTGGCCGCCGCCCACGTGGTACAGGCGGTAGGGGCCATCGCGTTGAGGCAGGAGGCGTGCCGGGTGGGAACGGTGGGGATGATCAAGGCCCACCCCGGAGCGGAAAATGTGATCCCGGGTTTGGTGGAGATGAGTGTAGAGTTCCGGGATACGGATGAATCCAAGATGCGGCTGGCGGAGCAGATCCTGCGCCAGACATGCCGCGACATTGGCGTCGAGAGCGATACCGAGATTGAGGTGCACCGGCTGGGAGTGACGCAGCCCAAGCCGATGAGCGAGCGGGTGCGGGAGATCACCAAGGTGGCCGCAAAGTCGCTGGGGTTTCGCGCCAGCGACCTGCCGTCAGGGGCGGGCCACGACGCGCAGTCCATGGCGGAGTTGTGCGACGTGGGGATGATATTTGTGCCCAGCGTCGATGGCGTCAGCCACTCGCCGCGCGAATATTCGACGCCGGAGGCGTGCGCCAACGGCGCCAACGTGCTGCTGGAGACGCTGCTGGCGGCGGACGAGGCGTATGAGTAGGACTTCATGCGATAACGTGGTTGGTTTTGTATACCGGAGGAGTGGATTAGACGATCCTTACCCGCATTCACCTCTCGACCCCTCGTCCGGCTCTGCACGGAAAGTGAGGCCTTAGCCGTAAGCGGGGCCACCATCACCCCCTGGCCCCCTCTTCCTCTTCGGGAAGAGGGGGAAGAGAAATAGGGCACCACAACCCCCTCCTTCGGCCAGGCTCAGGACGGCGTCTAACTCCCCCTTCGCCTTCCAGGCCGAAGGGGGAGAACCAGACCAGTCCCCCAACCCTGCTTGCGCAAAAGGTTCCTAGTTTCCCATAAACAAACCCCTAATAGAAGAAAGGGTAAGCTTGGGACTTCATTCAATGTGCATCATGCGTATCAAGGGGGAAGGAATTTTCTTGGAGGCCGTTAGTCCTTTCACGTGTATCTAACCTTAATTAGCACCAGGCATCCAAAGAAGAGAGGACTGGATGGATACAAGATGATGCCTTAGTCTTTTATCTTGTGAGGAACTTGTCCATGGAATAAAGGATTGCGCTGTATAATCGCCTAATCTTAGGAGGGATTCATGGTTACCAACAACAACCGGATAAGGCTGGGCGTAGTTGGGGCTAGCGTTAAGCGTGGATGGGCCAAGAACGCCCATATGCCGGCGATACCGCACCTACCGGAATTTGAGCTGGCGGCGGTATGCACGTCGAGGCCGGAGACGGTGGCGGAGTCGGCCAAGGCCTATGGCGCGCGGCTGGCTTTCCACGATTATCATGCGATGGCGGCGAGCCCGGAGGTGGATGCGGTGGCGGTATCGGTGAGGACGCCGATGCATCGAGAGATTACGCTGGCGGCGTTGCGGGCCAAGAAGCCGGTATTCACCGAGTGGCCCCTGGGGAGGAACATCACCGAGACGGAGGAGATCGCGGCGGCGGCGGCGAAGAGCGGGCTGCCGGCGGTGGTGGGCTTGCAGGGGCGCGTCGGACCGGCGAATTTGTACGTTCGAGACCTGGTCAGGGAAGGCTTTGTGGGGAAGGTGCTGAGCGCCTTTATCTATCGCATAACGCCGGAAGTGGTGCCGGACAAGGACACGGTCTGGGGGCTGGAGAAGGACAAGGGGGCCACGTCGCTGACTATTGCGGCGGGGCACACGCTGGATACGCTGGCGTTCATACTGGGCGAGTTTCGGGAACTGTCGTCGTACGTTACAGTGCAGCACAGCCCGCTGCAACGGTCGGACACCAAGGAGATGGTGAAGGTCACGGCGCCGGACCACGTGATGGTTCAGGGGATTTTGGAGAGCGGGGCCGCGGCGTCGGTTTATGTTTGCAGCTCGGTGCCTGGATTCGTCAGCGGCGGGCGGCTGGAGGTGTATGGGACCGAAGGGATGCTGGTGTCGACGTCGCCGGAGTCATTGCACCGGGGGACGGTGACGGTGGCAGGGTCGAAGGGATACAAGGCGCCGTCGCCGATGCCGATACCGGACAAGTACCAGTGGGCGCCAAAGAGCGTTCCCGCCGGCGCGCCGTTGAACGTGGCGCAGTTGTACAGGCTATGGTCGAAGGCGATTCAGGGGGAGAAGCCGACGTACCCGAGTTTCCAGGACGCGGCGCGGCGGTACAGGATGCTGGAGGCGGTGGTGAAGGCGTCGGAGACGGGGACAAGGGTGAGGGTGGGGTAGGAGAGGGAGAGGTGAGGGGGGAGAGGTGTGGTCTAGCCTGTCGGACGGAACGTAGTGCCAGGGTTTCACCCTCTCTTCTGTTCTCCCCCATCAAGGGGGAGAAAGTTAAGAATAATGGCGGAATGTGGTCAATGAATGTGAGACGAGGCTGTAACGAGGCCAGATTCTTCGACTGCGTCTCGGAATGACAGGTATGATTGGCTAGTCGATGATGTCTTTGATGATGCTGAAGACGATGAGGACGAAGGCGGCGAGGCCGAGGAGCATGGCGGCGACGTATTTGGGGTTTTTGACCATCTGGGCGTAGCCCCGGGGCCGCACTTCCACGGGGATGGACTGAATTTGGGCCATGAGGATAAAGGAGAGGCCCAGGGCAACCCATATGAGGCCTCGAATGACGTGGCCGGTGGCGCCGTAGTAGAGGCCAAGGCTAAGAAGGACGAGGCCGGCCAATAATCGAAGGTTATGACGCAATGATAGAGGCCTCAAAGGTCTTTTGGGATAGATTAATCATAGCTTAGTCGGCGCGGGATGCGCCAAAGGGATTTTGTCTCGGCGGGGCACAGGGCTAAAACACCGCGCGCAGGATAATGAAGAGGGCGATGTTCACGGCGAAGCCCAGGAAGGTGACCAGGGCCGCCCGCAGGGAGCTTTTGTAGTCCAGGGCCTGCCGCACGGCGACTATCATGCACGCCCATACCCAGAAAAAGACGATGATGCCGACGATGATGCCGACGACGGGAATGATGCCCAGGATGCCGAAGACTCGCGGAGTGTGGGCGAAGCCCATGGTGCGGGCGAGCTGACCCCAGTTGGCCTCGGTGGTGGACTCGGGGAAGATTTTGGCGCCGATGATGTAGGTGAGCCAGGCCCAGATGACCCAGGCGACGAGACCGCCCAGGATGCCGGCGATGAGGCCGCCCCAGCCGACGTCGGTGATGGCGCCGATGCCCAGGGCGATGGCGGTGATGATTACCACCAGGGCGGCCTGGGTGGTGGCGGACTTGTCGGCTTCAACTTCTTCGTAGAGATTGGGGTCCATTTTGGCGGCGCGGACCATCCGGTCGAGCAAGGCCATGGTTGGTGCCTCCTTGCAGGCGAGTCCTAGAGTTCCAACAATGTATTATTTCGGACGGTTTTAAGCAAACCAGGCTGGGGCGATGGGTGGTGAAGGGGATTCATAGCAGCGGTCACGGCGATTAGATTCCCTTCGATCCGCCTGCGGCGGATTCAGAATGACATGAACAGGTCCTTTTTATTAACCTTCGTCTTCAACTACTAGGCGTTAGAGGTCAGGACATGTGGCATGGCACGGTGTCACAAAGATTTGGTGCGGGAGGGTGTGCGGCTTATGTTGAAAGGCTTGCCGCTTTGTTGCTACAGTGTTTGGTCTGTTAATGAAGGCAAAAAAGATGAATGTTTTGAGGCTTCTGGCCGGCTTGTGGGCGCTGGGCCTGCTATCCTTGGCCTGCGGGCCGGACGAGGCATCCATACAGGCTACGGTGGAGGCGAAGATACAGACGGCCATTGCGGGGATACCGACGGCGACGCCCCAGCCTACCGCCACGCCACAGCCCACGTCGACGCCGGTGGCGTTTCCAACGCCATTGCCAACGCCAACACCGCCATCGATACCTAACGCGGCGGCGACGGCGCAGCCGCTCATCGACGCGGCGATAGCGGGGATACCCAGGCCGACACCCCAGCCGACGGCGACGCCGCAGCCCACCCCCACGCTCTACCCCACGCCTACCCCGCAACCGACGGCGACACCCCAGCCCACGGCCACGCCCCAGGCGGTGGCGGACGTGAAATCGCTGTACGACCTGGCGTGGGAGTCCACGTTTATGGTGGAGACGCCGGTTGGGCACGGGAGCGGGTGGCTGCTGGAGGAGGGGTACATTATGACGGCGGCGCATGTTGTAGGGTCGTGGCCGACGGTGACGATTCGCCGCGCCAGCAAGCCGCCGTTGAGCGCCAGGGTGGTGGCGGTGGACCGGCCCCGGGACATTGCGCTGCTGTCGTACGAAGCGAAGTCGGTGAGCCTGTCGACGTCGCAGAAGGCGCTGTCGCTGGGGCATATAACGCAGGACGACATTGGCAGGCCGCTGGTGGTGCTGGGGTATTCGGTGCAGGGGGTGAAGGCGGACGGGACGGTGGGGTCGGCGTCGGCGAAGGCTGGGGTGCTGTCGCAAATCGTCAACGACCCGACGGAGGGCCACCAGTTACGGGCGGACGCGGTGATGGACCCCGGGGACAGCGGCGGGCCGGTGCTGGACCGGGACGGGAAGGTGGTGGGGATGGTGGTGTCCACGGCGTTCAATCGCAACGACTCGAAGCCGGTGTTGGGGGCGTTCTACGCGGTGCACGTGGCGGAGATCAAGGACGCGCTGCCGGGCCTGCGGGCGGGGGTGAGCAGGTAGGGGGAGAGCGAGGGGCGGTTTACTCAGTCAACATTCCCAGTCGCCATATGACTAACAGGTATGGCGCAACGACAATACTATTGACGAGAAGGAAGACTCCAAAAGCTTTCCAGGTGCTTCTGTAATCAAGCGTCTCTCTGGTTGCTACTGCACAAATGTAAATGGCCCAGGGCAAGGAAAAAAGTCCTAATAAAAAGCCAACAAAGGGCACATCAAAAAGGGAGAAAAGAGGGTAGGTCACGCTGGTGAATCCTGCCACGCGATAGACTTCGGGGATTGTAGGATTAGTCAGACTTTCTTTGAAAAACCTGGAGCCAATATAGTACGCAGCAAGAATCGAAATGGGCCATATAACCATGGAGCCTAGAAGCCATCGGTAGGAATCGCTCCATCCATAAGTTGGTACCCCGTTAAGTGTGGATCCTACTGTAAATATTAAGATCAAGCATAATATTTGAAAGTTCGCATTTTCATCTCTTCGGATTTCTCTGAAGATAAAGGGATCAGCCCTTAAAGCCCTGATGATTCTGTTTCGCCTTAAATAGGCGCGTATGTCATACCAGTCTGGCATGTCGACAGGTTATACCATAAAGTCCTAAAACATTTCTCAGTGACATCTGCTCATTGACTTAAGAAGAACATAGGTACTATTATCTCTCCCACTTTAGTTGGGAGGTGATGTATGCCCCTTACCCTTGCGGAGTCGGCAAAGCTTTCCCAGGATATGCTGCTGACCGGCGTCATCGAGACTGTGATCAAGGACAGCCCCATACTTCAGGCCATGCCGTTCATCGAAGTGGTGGGGAACGGGCTGACGTACAATCGCGAGAACGTGCTGCCCACGGCGGCGTTCTACACCGTCGGCGACACGTGGGCGGAATCGACGCCTACGTTCACCCAGGTCACGGCGTCGCTAAAGATTTTGGGAGGGGACGCGGACGTCGATAACTTTATCAAGGCGACGCGAAGCAACCTCCAGGACCTGGAGGCCACGGTGGTGGAGCTGAAGGCCAAGGCCACGCAGCAGAAATTCGAGGACACGTTTGTTAACGGGGACGTGGCGGGGGACGCCAACAGCTTCGACGGCGTCGACAAACAGACGGCGGCGGGGCAGACGGTGAGCATGGGGGCCAACGGCGGGACGCTGACACTGGATAAGCTGGACACGCTCATCGACACCATCAAGGGCGGGAAGCCGCAGATGCTGCTGATGTCGCGTCGGAGCCGGCGGAAGCTGTCGGCCCTGGGGCGGGCCACGGGGTCGGGGCTTATCGTCAGCGACCGGAACGAGTTCGGCATGATGACCGATTATTACGACGGCATCCCCGTAGGGATCAGCGACTACATCAGCGACGCCAAGACGGTGGGAAGCAGCACGGACTGCTCGACGGTCTACGCGATGCAGTTCGGCGAGGGGGCGGTGTCGGGGCTGACAGCGCCGGGGGGTTTGCAGGTGGAGCGGGTGGGAAGCCTGGAGACGAAGGATGCGACGCGGGTGCGGGTGAAGTGGTATGTGGCGATAGCGGTGTTCAACAGCCTGAAGCTGGCGAAGCTGACGGGGGTAAGGGACTAGGGGAGGGAGAGACCCCTTCCCCCTATGGGGGGGGGGGGGGGGGGGGAAGGAAGGGGG
>Ga0194132_10004824_pt1 | contig 22591 bp, 20 predicted proteins | sample TA2KigOf80mmetaG_FD_148612 | JGI IMG/M metagenome (GOLD analysis project Ga0194132, IMG submission 148612) | Freshwater microbial communities from Lake Tanganyika, Tanzania - TA2015054 Kigoma Offshore 80m | ecosystem: Environmental > Aquatic > Freshwater > Lake | place: Tanzania: Lake... | reverse complement strand
CCGCTCGCGCCCGACGGCGGCCGCGAGATCGCGCGCCGGTCGCGCGGCTCGCCCCGGATCGCGGTCCGGCTCCTGAAGCGGGTGCGCGATTTCGCCACCGTCGCCGGCGTCCGCGACATCGACGTCGCCGCCGCCGACGCGGCGCTGGCGCGGCTCGAGGTCGACCGGCTCGGGCTCGATGCCATGGATCGCCGCTACCTGTCGCGTATCGCCGAGACCTACGGCGGCGGCCCGGTCGGGGTCGAAACCCTGGTCGCGGCGCTGTCGGAACCGCGCGATGCGATCGAGGACATCATCGAGCCGTTCCTGATCCAACAGGGGCTGGTGCAGCGCACGCCGCGCGGGCGGATGCTGCTGGCGGCGGCGTACCAGCACCTCGGCCTGCCGGCGCCGGCGCGGCCGGCCGGTCAACTCGAGCTCTTGGAGGGCGTCGGCCCCGACGACGCCGCGAGCGATGGTTGACGCCACCGTCGGCGCCATCACCGGGGCGGTCCACGTGCTGCCGATCCGCGTCTACTACGAGGACACCGACGCCAGCGGCATCGTCTACTACGCCAACTACTTGCGCTTCATCGAACGGGCGCGGACCGATTTCCTCCGCCTCGCCGGGGTCAGCCACTCGCGCCTGTGGGACGAGGACGGTCTCGCCTTCGCGGTGCGTTCGTGCTGGCTCGAATATCTGGCGCCGGCCCGGCTCGACGATCAGGTCGAAGTGCACTCCCGTCTGACCGGCCTCGGCGGCGCCACGCTCGATGCCGAACAGATCGTGCGCCGCGACGGCGCCGAACTGGTGCGGAGCCAGATCCGCATCGCCTGCGTCAACCGCCACGGCCGTCCGGCCCGTTTACCGCGCCCGGTCCGCGCCGCCCTCGAACGCTTCGTACCGTCACAAGGATAGCGAATGGAAAACCAAGCCGCCGTTGCCGCCGCCGCCCTCGCCGGGTCCGTCTCGAGCGACCTTTCGATCTGGGCGCTGATGCTGCGGGCCGACATCATCGTCAAGATCGTGATGGCGCTGCTGCTGCTGGCCTCGATCTGGAGCTGGGCGATCATCTTCGACAAGATCATCCGCTTCCGGCGGCTCGCGGGCCAGGCCGATCAGTTCGAGACCGAGTTCTGGTCGGGCGGCTCGCTCGAGGAGCTTTACGACAAGCAAGCCGCGGCGCCGCGCCATCCGATGGCGACGCTGTTCGCCGCGGCGATGCGCGAGTGGCGCCGCTCGACCGCCAAGGGCCTACACGCCGACGACACGCTCCGCGCCGGCTTGCACGAACGCATCAGCCAGGCGATGCAACTCGCGCTGGCGCGCGAGGTCGCCGGGCTCGAACGTTACATGGGCTTCCTCGCCACCGTCGGCTCGACCGCGCCCTTCATCGGCCTGTTCGGTACGGTGTGGGGCATCATGAACAGCTTTCAGTCGATCGCCGCCACCAAGAACACCTCGCTCGCGGTGGTGGCGCCCGGTATCGCCGAGGCGCTGTTCGCGACCGCGCTCGGCCTGTTGGCGGCGATTCCGGCGGTGATCGCCTACAACAAGTTCTCGAACGATTTGGGCCGCTACGCCACCCGGCTCGAAGGCTTCGCCGGCGAGTTTCAGGCAATCCTCTCGCGCCAGCTCGACGAACGGGTGCGCTGATGGCGGTCGCCGTTCAAAGCCGGCACGCGCGCGGCTCGGTCCGCCAGCGCTACCGCCCGATGGGCGAGATCAACGTGACTCCGTTCGTCGACGTGATGCTGGTGCTGCTGGTGGTGTTCATGGTGACGGCGCCGCTCCTGACGGTCGGGGTCTCGGTCGACCTGCCCAAGACGGCGGCGCCCGCGGTCCAAGGCCAGGACGAGCCGCTCTCGATCTCGGTCAACGCCAAGGGCGAGATTTTCCTCCAGGAAACCGCGGTCGCGATCGACGAGCTCGTGCCCAGGCTCCGCGCCATTACCGCGCGCAAGCCGGACCAACGCATCTTCATCCGCGGCGACCAGTCGATCGCCTATGGGCGCGTGCTCGAAGTGATGGGCACCATCACTTCGGCCGGCTTCACCCGGGTCGCGCTGATCGCCGATGCGCAGGCCGCGGTGGTGCAGCAGCAGCGCGAGCGTGGCCGGGCGCGTTCCGGGACCAACCGCTAGCCGCGACCGCCCGTGCAGCGCAGCGTCATCATCTCGTCGGTCTTCCACGCGGCGGTCATCGCTTATGCCTATTTCGGGCTGCCCGATCTGTTCGCCTCGCGCCAGCCGATGATGAACGCGCCGATCCCGATCGAGGTGATGACGATCGGCGAGGTGTCGAAAGCGCCGCCCAAAAAAGAAGAACCCAAGCCCGAGCCGCCCAAGCCCGAGGCCAAGCCCGAACCGCCCAAACCGGAGCCGCCCAAGCCCGAGCCGCCCAAGCAGGCGGCGCCGACCCCGCCACCGCCGCCGCCACCGCAAGTCGCGGCGCTCCCGCCCGAACCGCCCAAGCCCGATCCCAAACCCGCAGCCAAGCCCGCGCCCGAGCCGATCCCGATCCCGGAGGTCAAGCCGGCGCCGAAGCCCCAGCCCAAGCCGGTCGAGGAGGCGAAGCCCGCGCCGCCGCCGGTCATCGACGCGCCCAAGCCAAAACCGAAGCCGAAACAGCCGGAATTCGACCCCAACCGACTGGCGGCGCTGCTCGACAAAAAAAAACAACAGCCGACGCCGCCGGCGCAGCCCGAGGAAAAGCGGGCGCCGGCGGTCGAGAACATCCAGATCAAGCGGCCGACGCCGTCCTCGACGCTGGCGACCAGCGCGCAGCCGACCATCAGCGAACTCGATTTCATCCGCCGCCAGTTTCTCGAGTGCTGGTCGGTGCCGGGCGGCGTGCGCGATATTCAGTCGATGCGCGTGACGATTCGCATTCAAGTCGGAAGCGACGGCGCTCAGATCGGTCCGCCCGAGATCGTCAAGCGCGTCGGCGCCGGTTTCGGCAACGAGCAGTTCTATCGTACGTTCGAGGAGAGCGCGCTGCGCGCGGTCCGAATCTGCAACCCGCTCAAGCTGCCGCCGGGCGATCCCGGGCGGTGGCGCGATCTTGAGTTTACGTTCGATCCCAAGGATATGTTGGGGTAAGCCTGTCCATGACGCTCTGCGAAGGACCATCCATGACCAAGGTTGCGGCCCTCATCGGCCTGATCGTCGCGCTCGCGGCCGCACCGGCCGCGGCCAAGGTCGAGATCGACATCACCAAGGGTAACGTCAAGCCGCTGCCGATCGCGATCGCGCGGTTTCTGGGCGCGAGCCCGGACACCAACAAGGTCGGCGCCGACATCGCGCAGGTGATCGCCGCCGATCTCGAGCGCTCCGGGCTGTTCGCGCCGATCAAGGAACAGGCCTTCATCCAGAAGCCCGAGCAAATGCAGGTGCGGCCGCGCTTCGCCGATTGGCGCGCGATCGAGGCGCAAGCGTTGGTGACCGGCAGCGCCGAAGCGAAGTCGGACGGCAAGCTCCACATTCAGTTCCGGCTGTGGGACGTGTTCGGCGAGACCCAGATGGCCGGTTTCGTCTACACCTCGACCCCGGCCAATTGGCGCCGCATCGCCCATATCGTCGCCGACGCGATCTACAAGCGCATCACCGGCGAGGACGGCTATTTCGACACCCGCGTCGTCTACGTGTCGGAGAGCGGGCCGCGCGATCGCCGTCAGAAACGGCTCGCGATCATGGACCAGGACGGCCACAACCACCGCTTCCTCACCGACGGTTCCTACCTCGTACTGACGCCGCGCTTCTCGCCCAAGCGTCAGGAAATCATCTACATGTCGTATTTTCGCAACAAACCGCGGGTCTATATCTACGACATCGATTCCGGACGTCAGGAAGTGCTCGGCGATTTCCCCGGCATGACCTTCGCGCCGCGCTTCTCGCCCGACGGCGATCGGGTGGTGATGAGCATGGCCGAGCGCGGCAACTCCGACGTCTACGTGATGGACCTTCGCACGCGCGTCACCGAGCGGCTGACCGACAACCCCGCGATCGACACCTCGCCCTCGTTCGCGCCCGATGGCGGCCAGATCGCGTTCAACTCCGATCGCAGCGGCACGCAGCAGCTCTATGTCATGCGCGCCAACGGCGGCGACCAAAAGCGCATCTCGTTCGGCGAAGGGCGCTACGCCACCCCGGTGTGGTCGCCGCGCGGCGACCTGATCGCCTTCACCAAGATCCATCAAGGCAAGTTCTACATCGGCGTGCTGCGGCCCGATGGCGGCGGCGAGCGCCTTCTCACCAACGGCCAAGCCTTTCTCGACGAAGGCCCGACCTGGGCCCCGAACGGCCGCGTCCTCATGTTCTTCCGCGAAAAGGAAGGCGGCGGCCGCGGCGCGTCCGACACCCGCTTGTGGTCGGTCGACCTGACTGGTTATAATGAACGCCCTGTGTTGACTCCGGCCGATGCCTCGGACCCGGCTTGGTCGCCGTTGTCCTTGATTCAGTAGGGTTTGATGCGTATATTCTGCCCGCGAACTCGCGGAAACGGCGGGATACGGCGAATTAACGCGCCCCGGATCAAAAAATGGGTTGTATTTCTTTAAGGGTAATACCCGCGGTAAGACGCAATACAAATGTCCAATCTAAGGAGGGGCTTTAATGCGCCTTAAGTTCTTCAGCCTTCTTGCGGCCTTGGTCCTACTCGCCGCATGCGAAACGCCGTCCGAGCAGGCCGGTGCCGGTCGTGGGACCGGCGGAGCGACCACCGCACCGGCGGCGAGCGCCGGAACCGGGTCGACCGGTGCGGCCGGTGCGACCGGTGCGGCGACCACCCGCCGTCCGTTGTCGGAGCAGTTCGCTCAATTGGGCGATCGCGTGTTCTTCGACTACGATAAATTCAACCTGAAGCCCGAGGCCCGCAACAAGATCAACGACTGGGTCAAGCTCCTGCGCGAAAACGCCCAGGCGACGATCCTGCTCGAGGGCAACTGCGATGAGCGCGGCACGCGCGAGTACAACTTGGCGCTCGGCGAGCGGCGTGCGAACTCGGTCCGCGACTACCTGATCGGTCTCGGCATTCCCGCCAATCGGATCACGACGATCTCGTACGGCAAGGAGCGTCCGATTGCGACCGGCTCGAACGAGGCGGGGTGGGCGCAGAATCGTAACGCCCGCATTGTCGTGAACTGACGCCGTATTCCGCGACTGACTTCGGGCCCGTCCCGACCGCCGGCCTCGGCTGGCGGTCGGGGCGGGCTCTTGATTCCGAGCGGCCGCGGTGCGATCACATTCCGGCCGCATTCGGGCGTTATCGTTCTCGAACGATGATCCCGATCGAACAGGGAAAAGCAGCATCGTGATCAGCCGATCGTCCCTCGCCACCGTCGTCCTTCTCATCGGCGGCATCGCCGCGCTCGATCTTTCTTCGGCCGCGGCGCAGTCGCGCAACGAGTTCCTCCAATTGCTCAAGCGCATGGAAGCGCTCGAGGACAATCTGAGCCAGGTCCGCCGCCAGGCCGGCATCCCCGAGCCGGCCCGCGCCGCTGTCACGGCGGCGCCGATAACGACGGCACCGAGCGAGTCTTACGAAAAGCTGTTCGAGCGCCAGGAGGCGATGCGGGCCGAGGTCGACGCGCAGATCCGCGAATTGACCGGTGCGGTCGAGAAGATCGCGTTCGAGGTCGATCGGCTCACCAAGCGCATCGACAAGATGGTCAAGGACGTCGATGTGCGCCTGGCCGATCTCGAAAAAGGCACCGCCGCCGGCCGCGAGTCGAGCGGCCCGCCGACCGCGCAGCCGGCTCCGGCGCCGCAGCAGACCGCGGCACGGCCGCAGCCGGCGCTGCCCGATGGCACGCCCAAGGAGCAGTACGACTTCGCCTACGGGCTGCTCCGCCAGCTCGATTTCGACCGCGCCGAACGCGCGCTCAAGGCGTTCCTCGAACGCAATCCCAGCCACGAACTCGCCGAAAACAGCCGCTACTGGCTCGGCGAAACCTATTTCGCGCGGAAGAACTATCAGGCCGCCGCCGAGACCTTTCTCGACGGATACAAGCGCAACCGCGACGGCCGTAAGGCGGCGGACAATCTCCTGAAACTCGGAATTTCGCTCACCCAGCTCGGCCAAAAGGCCGAGGCCTGCACGACGTTCCGCGAGCTGCAGTCGCGGTTCGGGGCGTCCGCCAAGGACGTCCGCGACCTCGCCTCGGCCGAGCAGAAAAAGGCCGGCTGCACCTGAGCGCGCGGCGCGCGAACGAAGCCGGTCCGATCGGCGAAGCCGCGTTCGCAGCGATGATGGCCGGGGTCGGGCCATGGCCCGATCGACCGCGCGTCGCGGTCGCGACCTCGGGCGGGGCCGACAGTCTGGCCCTCGCCTTCCTGGCGGCACGCTGGGCGACCCGCCGCGGCGGGCGCGCCGATGCCCTGATCGTCGATCACGGTCTGCGGCCCGACGCCGCGGCCGAAGCCGGAACGGTGGCGCGCTGGCTGGCCGCGCGTGCGATCCCATGCCGCATCCTCCGCTGGCGCGGTCCCAAGCCGGGCACCGGAATCCAAGCGGCGGCGCGCACGGCGCGCTACGCGCTCCTCGAAGAATGGTGTCGCGCGCGCGCGGTCCTCGATCTCTTGGTCGCCCACACCGCCGACGATCAAGCCGAGACCGTCCTGCTTCGCTTGAGCCACGGCACCGGCCCCGACGGGCTCGCCGGCATGAGCGCGCTCGCCGAGCGGCGGGGCGTTCGACTGGTGCGGCCGCTGCTCGGGACCGCGCGGGCCGCGACGCGTGCGACGCTCGCTGCCGCCGGGCAGCGGTGGATCGAGGACCCGTCCAACGAGGATCCGCGTTTCGAGCGCGTCCGCCTCCGCCGCTGGTTGGCGGCGGCGCCGCGCGGGCTCACGGCGGGCGCGTTGGCCGACGCCGCCGCCGACTTAGGACGCGTCCGCGCCGGCCGCGACGCCGCGCTTGCCGCGCACCTCGCGCGCACGGTCGCGCTCGATCGACGTGGCTTCGCCCGGATCGATCAACGCCGTTTCGGTGCGACGAGCGATTCGATCGGGACGACCGCGCTGGCCCGGCTCGTCCGTACGATCGGAGCGGCCGACCACGTCCGGCGGCGCGCCCTCGAGCCGGTATGGCGGGCGATCCGCGACGGCACGCTCGGCGCCGGGCGCACCGTCGGCGGGTGCCGTTTTATCGCCGCGGGCCCGACCGTCCTCGTTTGCCGCGAAGCCGGACGTTTGGTCGACGTAGCGCGTTTCGACGGACTCCCAACCCTCTGGGACCGGCGCTTCACGCTGGCCCTTGCCGGAGAGCATCGCCGGCGCTTGCGCCTGACGATCGAGGCTCTCGGCGACGCGCCGGCGGCGCGCCTCCCCGCCGCGGCCGCGGCAGTGCCGCCCGCGGTTCGCGCCGCATGGCCGGCGCTCCGGCGCGGCGACCGCCTGGCCGCGGTGCCCCATCTCGGCTACATCGACCCCGATTTCGCAACCTTGCTCAGGGGCTTAGCGGTAAGGTGGACGCCCCCGGCGCCGCTCGCGTCGGCAACCTTTGCAGTTGTAACTGGCCCCAAGCGTATTATCTAATTGGGCGTGGTTCCGCCCGGTCGCGTGGTGCGGGGCTTTAGCGCTTCAAGGCGGAACAGGAATACCCCAGCCCGTGACGAATTTCGGCAAGAACTTGGCGTTGTGGGCGATCATCGCGCTCCTGCTGATCGCGCTCTTCAACCTGTTCCAAAGCCCGTCGATCCGCGGCCCGGTCGCCAACTTGGCCTTCTCCGAGTTCCTGGCCGAAGCCGAGGGCGGTCAGATCGCCGACGTCACCATCAAGGGCAATTCGATCTCCGGCCACTTCGCCGACGGCCGCTCGTTCGCGACCTATGCGCCGAACGACCCCAACTTGATTTCGCGCCTCCACGCCAAAGGCGTCCGCATCAGCGCCGCGCCGGTCGATGACGGCGTGCCGTCGCTGTTCGGCGTCCTGGTCTCGTGGTTCCCGATGCTGCTCCTGATCGGCGTCTGGATCTTCTTCATGCGCCAGATGCAGTCGGGCGGCGGCAAGGCGATGGGCTTCGGCAAGTCGCGCGCCCGTCTCCTCACCGAGCGCCAGGGCCGCGTCACCTTCGAAGACGTCGCCGGCATCGACGAAGCCAAGGAAGAGCTCGAGGAGATCGTCGAGTTCCTGAAGGACCCGCAGAAATTCCAGCGCCTCGGCGGCAAGATTCCGAAGGGCGCGCTCCTGGTCGGCCCGCCCGGCACCGGCAAAACGCTGCTGGCTCGCGCCATTGCAGGCGAAGCCAACGTGCCGTTCTTCTCGATCTCGGGCTCGGACTTCGTCGAGATGTTCGTCGGCGTCGGCGCCAGCCGCGTGCGCGACATGTTCGAGCAGGCCAAGAAGAACGCGCCCTGCATCGTCTTCATCGACGAGATAGACGCGGTCGGCCGCCATCGCGGCGCCGGCCTGGGCGGCGGCAACGACGAGCGCGAGCAGACCCTGAACCAGCTCCTGGTCGAGATGGACGGGTTCGAGACCAACGAGGGCGTGATCCTGATCGCCGCTACCAACCGGCCCGACGTGCTCGACCCCGCCCTGCTGCGCCCGGGTCGCTTCGACCGCCAGGTCGTCGTCTCCAACCCCGACATCGTCGGCCGCGAGAAGATCCTGAAAGTCCACATGCGCAAGATTCCGATGGCGCCCGATGTCGATGCGCGCGTCATCGCCCGCGGCACGCCCGGCTTCTCGGGCGCCGATTTGGCCAACCTCGTCAACGAGGCCGCGCTGTTGGCGGCCCGTCGCGGCAAGCGCGTGGTCGGCATGGGCGAATTCGAGAGCGCCAAGGACAAGGTCATGATGGGGACCGAGCGGCGCTCGATGGTGATGAGCGAGGAGGAGAAGCGCCTGACCGCCTATCACGAAGCCGGGCACGCGCTGGTCGCCTTGAACTCGCCCGCGCACGATCCGCTGCACAAGGTGACGATCATCCCGCGCGGGCGCGCGCTCGGCGTCACCATGTCGCTGCCCGAGAAGGACCGCTACGGCTACTCGATCCGCGAGCTCAAGGCGCGCCTCGGCATGATGTTCGGCGGCCGCGTCGCCGAGGAGACCGTGTTCGGCCTCGAGAATGTCACCACCGGCGCCGCCGACGATATCAAGCAGGCGACCGCGCTGGCGCGGCGCATGGTGACCGAGTGGGGCATGAGCGAAAAGCTCGGCCGCCTCCGCTACAACGAGAACGAGGAAGAAGTGTTCCTCGGCCACTCGGTGACGCAGCGCAAGAACATGTCGGATGCGACCGCCAAGCTGATCGATGACGAGATCCGCCGCGTCGTCGACGAAGCCGAAGCGTTCGCCCGCGGCGTCATCGTCGAGCGCCGCGCCGATCTCGACACCGTCGCGACGGCCTTGTTGGAGTACGAGACGCTCTCCGCCGACGAGATTCGGGCGTTGCTGCGCGGCGAGACCATCCACCGGCCCGAACCGCCGCCGGCGGCCGGCGACACCCCGGGCGCTTCGGCGGTGCCGACCACCGACAAAGGTCTCGGCAAGAAGAAGCCCGATCTCAACAATCCGGAACCGCAGCCCGGCGCCTGACGGCGGCGAATCACGCCGGACGGCCACCATGATCGGCGCGAACGCCGGCATCGCTCCGGACACCGTTCTCTATCTTGCTCCCCATGAGCTGATCGACGCCGGCCGCGCCGCTTCGGCGGGGCCCGGCGATCGCCGCGGGACGCTCGCCGGCGGACCGCTCGCCTTTTCCCGCCTGCGGCTCTCGTGGCGCCGCCCCGGCGATGTCGCGCGCCACGCCGTACTCGGCCTCGACGACTTCGAGGCCTGGGCGCGCGCCCGTGACGGCGATGCGTTGGGGGCGCGCGCCGAGGAGACGTTCGCCCGGCTCTCGGCCCGCCGCGCGCCGTGGGCCGGCCTCGCCCTCGACCGGCCGCTCGTCATGGGCGTCGTCAATGTCACCCCCGACAGTTTCTCCGACGGCGGCCGCTTCTTAGACCGCCAGGCCGCGATCGACGCGGGCCGCCGCCAGCACGAGGCCGGGGCCGATGTCATCGACATCGGCGGCGAATCGACCCGACCCGGCTCCGATCCGGTTGCGGTGGACGAGGAGCTGCGGCGCGTTGTTCCGGTGATCGAGGGCCTCGCGGGCGTTCCGGTCCCGCTTTCGATCGATACCCGCCGCGCGCGCGTGATGCGCGAGGCGCTGGCCGCCGGCGCGCGGATCGTGAACGACGTCTCCGCGCTCAGCCACGACCCGGAGGCGCTCGCAACGGTGGCTGCGGCCCAGGCGCCGGTCGTCCTGATGCACAGTTTGGGCGAACCGAAAACAATGCAGCGCGATCCCGCCTATGTCGACTGCGTCTACGACATCTACGATTATCTCGAGGCCCGGATCGCGGCCTGCCTCGCCGCCGGGATCGCCCGCGATCGGGTGCTGGTCGACCCCGGGATCGGCTTCGGCAAGACCGTCGCGCACAATGTCGCGCTGCTGCGCGGGCTTGCCACCTATCACGGCCTCGGCTGCGGCGTGATGGTCGGCGTTTCGCACAAGAGCTTCATCGCCGCGCTTTCGGCGGGCGAGCCCGCCGACCGCCGCGTGCCCGGATCGCTCGCGGCCGCGCTCTGGGCGCTCGGCGCGGGCGCGCAGGCGATCCGGGTCCACGACGTCGCCGAAACCCGCCAAGCGGTCCAGGTGTGGCGCGCGCTGGCCCTGGCCCGCGCCCAAGAATCCGCCGGAAGTCGTTGAATCGGCTCGAACAAACGTGAAAGCCGGCGCGATTTCGGTTATCGTGCCGGCAGCACTCCTGACGACCGAGGGCGAATGGGACGATATTTCGGAACCGACGGCATCCGCGGGCGCGCCAACGTCGAGCCGATGACGGCGGAAACCGCGCTCAAAGTCGGCATGGCCGCCGGCAGCCGTTTTCTGAACGGCGATTACCGTCACCGCGTCGTCATCGGCAAGGACACCCGCCTCTCCGGCTATCTGCTCGAACCAGCGCTCACCGCCGGCTTCATCAGCGTCGGCATGGACGTGGTTCTGGTCGGTCCGATGCCGACGCCGGGCGTCGCCATGCTGACGCGCAGCCTCCGCGCCGATTTGGGCGTGATGATCTCGGCCTCGCACAACCCCTATTACGACAACGGCATCAAGCTGTTCAGCCCCGACGGCTTCAAGCTCTCGGACGAGGTCGAGAACGACATCGAGGCGCTGATGACGGGCGCGGTGCCGATCACGACCGCGCCGTCCGATCGCCTCGGCCAAGCCCGCCGCCTCGACGATGCGCCCGGCCGCTACATCGAGTTCGTCAAGAACACGTTCCCGCGCGGGCTCACGCTCGAGGGTTTGACCGTCGTCGTCGACTGCGCCCACGGTGCCGCCTACCGTGTCGCGCCGATGATTTTCCGCGAGCTCGGCGCGACCGTGTTCGCGATCGGCACCGCGCCCGACGGCTTCAACATCAATGCCGGGTGCGGCTCGACCGCGCCGGACGCGCTCGAGGCGGCGGTGATCGAGCACCGCGCCGATCTCGGCATTGCGCTCGACGGCGACGCCGATCGGCTGGCGATGGTCGATGAGCGCGGCGCACTGCTCGACGGCGACCAGCTGATGGCCCTGATCGCGGCGTTTTGGCAGCGGACCGGCAAGCTGGTCGGTGGCGGCATCGTCGCGACGGTGATGTCGAACCTCGGCCTCGAACGGTACTTGAACGGCCTCGGCCTCGCGCTCGCGCGCACGCCGGTCGGCGATCGCTACGTCGTCGAGCACATGCGCAAGCACGGATTCAACATCGGCGGCGAACAGTCCGGGCACATGGTGCTCACCGATTTCGCCACCACCGGCGACGGGCTGATCGCCGCGCTGCAGGTGCTCGCGGTGCTGGTCGAGCGGCGCGAGCCGCTCAGTATCGTCGGCCGCGTGTTCCCGCCGCTGCCGCAAGTCCTGAAGAACGTCCGCATTGCCGCCGGCGCGCGCGGCAGCGTGCTCGATGCGGCCGCGGTGCGCGGCGCGCTCACCGCCGGCGAAGCCAGGCTCGGCGCCAGCGGCCGGATTCTCCTGCGCGCCTCCGGCACCGAGCCCTTGATCCGCGTCATGGCCGAGTGCGAGGACCGGCGCCTCATGGACGCCGTCGTCGCCGACATCGTCGCTGCCGTCGAGCAGGCGGCCGGTCCCGCCGCGGCGGCCGAATAAGGGCCGTGCGCGGCCGCGTCCTCATTGTCGCCGGATCGGATTCGGGCGGCGGCGCCGGCATTCAGGCCGATATCAAGGCGGTGACCGCGCTCGACGGATTCGCGGCGACCGCGATCACGGCGTTGACGGCGCAGGACACCCTGGGCGTCCACGCCATCCACGACGTGCCGCCCGCCTTCATCGCCCAGCAGATCGCGGTCGTCCTCGCCGATCTCGGCGCCGACGCAATCAAGACCGGGATGCTCCCTACCGCGGCGGTGATCGCGACCGTCGCCGATGCCCTCGCCACGTATGCCCGCGCGATCCCGCTCGTGGTCGATCCGGTCATGGTCGCGAAAGGCGGCGCCCGCCTGCTGGCGGCCGATGCGACTCAGTCGCTGATCGCGCGTTTGCTGCCGCGCGCGGATGTGCTCACCCCGAACGCGCCCGAGGCCGCGGCGCTGACCGGGCTCGCGATTGCAACGCGCGCGGACCTGATCGCGGCCGCTAAACAACTCCGCGCCATGGGCGCCCGCGCCGTGCTCGCCAAGGGCGGCCACCTGCCGGGCGCGACCGTTGCCGACGTTTTCGTCGACGATGCCCGTCTCGAGATTCTCGAATCGCCCCGGATCGAGACGCGCAGCACCCACGGCACCGGCTGCACGCTGGCGTCGGCCATCGCCGTCGGCCTCGCTCAAGGCTTGGATAAACTCGATGCCGTCCGCCGCGCTCGCGCCTACGTTCACGAAGCGCTCCGTACCGCCCCCGGCTACGGCCGCGGTCACGGCCCGTTGAACCACGCCCATACGGTGCGGCCGTTCTGATGCGCCACGCCTGTGCGCAAGCCCCTCCCCCTGTTTGCACTAACGGACTGACATAAGTCCCGTTCCAGATCGCCCCCTCTATCGCATTGATCGAAAGGGGGCACACCCTCGAAGCTCCCTCCCCCGCGGAGCGCTATCGTGTGCACACATCTCGCAGCTTGGGTCTCCCTCCCCGCGCCGAGCGGAGCAGTCCTACATGCTCCCTCCCCCGCTCCGGCTCCGCGGGGGAGGGAGCATTCAGGGATGTGCCCCCTTTACCTCGAGGGCGAGATCGCGGTCTGACGCCGGCCGGGGGCCATTCCGGCGTTGCCTTGCCTCGTTCTATAGTGGCGCATGGCACCCATCATCGTCATCGCCGATGCGGTCACCGCCGCCGACATCGCTGCGGCCAAGGCGCTCAGCCTCGAGTACGCGCAGTCCTTGGGCTTCAGCCTCTGTTTTCAGGGGTTCGATCGCGAGCTTGCGACGTTTCCAGCGATGTACGCGCCGCCCGCCGGCGCGCTCGTGCTGGCGCGGGTCGATGGCGAAGCGGCCGGCGCGGTCGGCCTGCGTCCGCTCGGGGACGCTGGCGATCGCACCTGCGAAATGAAGCGGCTCTACGTTCGTCCAAGCTTCCGCGGCCTCGGGCTCGGCCGTGCGCTCGCGCAAGCGATCGTCGCGCGCGGCAGCCGCCTCGGTTACCGCCGGATGAAGCTCGATACGCTCGCCTCGATGCAGGCTGCCCACGCGCTCTATGAAGCGCTCGGCTTCGTGAGTTGCGCGCCCTATGACGACAACCCCATACCCGGTGCCCGCTATCTCGAACGGGCGCTGGTGCCCTCGGTCGTCGGTCACCCTGCATGAAACACACGATCGCCGTCATCCCGGGCGATGGCATCGGCAAAGAGGTCATCCCGGAGGGCATGCGCGCCCTCGACCATGCCGGGCGCCGTTTCGGCGTCGAGTTCGCGTGGCAGAGCTTCGATTGGAGCTGCGAGACCTACCTGAAGACCGGGCGCATGATGCCGGCGGACGGGATCGACATCTTGCGCGGGTTCGACGCGATCTTCCTGGGCGCGGTCGGGTTTCCGGGCGTCCCCGACCACGTCTCGCTCTGGGGTCTCTTGATCCCGGTGCGGCGCGCGTTCGACCAGTACGTCAACCTGCGCCCGGTGCGGCTTCTGCCCGGGCTCAAGTCGCCGCTCGCCGGCCGCGGCCCGGCCGATATCGATTTCATGATCGTGCGCGAGAATACCGAGGGCGAGTATTCCGAGATCGGCGGCCGCTTGAACGCCGGAACCGAGCGCGAGGTCGCCATTCAGGAGGCGGTTTTCACCCGGGTCGGCGTCGATCGCGTCCAACGCTTCGCCTTTGACCTCGCGCGTCGGCGCCGCAAACATGTGACCTCGGCCACCAAGTCGAACGGCATCATTCACACCATGCCGTTTTGGGATGAGCGGTTCGCGGCGAACGCGAAGGACTTCACCGACGTCCGGACCGACCAGTTCCACATCGACATCCTGACCGCCCACTTCGTCCGCAATCCGCAGTGGTTCGACGTCGTGGTCGGCTCGAACCTGTTCGGCGATATCCTGTCCGACCTGGGGCCCGCGATCGCCGGCGGCATGGGAATCGCGCCGTCGGCCAACTTGAATCCCGAGCGCAGCGCGCCCTCGATGTTCGAGCCGGTGCATGGTTCCGCCCCCGACATCGCCGGGCGCGGCATCGCCAACCCGATCGCGACCGTGTGGTCGGGGGCGATGATGCTCGAGCATTTGGGCCACGCCGAAGCGGCCGCTGCCGTGGTGGCGGCGATCGAGCGGGTGGTGGCCGAGGGCAAAGTGCTCACGCCCGACTTGGGCGGCCGCGCGACGACCGCGGACGTCGGCGCCGCGATCGTCGCCGCGATTGCGTGAGACCGCCCGCCCTCGTCGCCCACGCCGATTGGAGCGCGAACCCCGAAAAGCGCTGGTGCTGCATCGCCGTGCGCGACCGGCACGGCGCCTATCGGGTCGAGGCGCCGGGGCCGGTCGGGCCGCTTGGCGATTTCTTCGCCCGGCTCCGTGCCCGCGCCGACCGGCGCGCGCGCCTGCTGGTCGGCTTCGATTTTCCCCTGGGCCTCCCGCGCACTTATGCCCGCGCCGCCGGGATTCGCAGCTTCCGCGCGTTTCTCGGCCAAGCCGGCCGCGGCCGCTTCCGCGCGTTCTACGACGTCGCCGGAAGCCCAAGCGACATCGCGCTCGAGCGTCCGTTCTTCCCGGCCCGGGCCGGTAAGAAAGGCGAGTTCGGGCAGCGGCATCTGATCGCCGGGCTCGGGCTCAGCGACAAAGCCGGTCTCTATCGCGCGGTCGACTTTGGCCGCGGCTATCGCCCCGACGCCGCCGCGACGTTTTGGACGCTGGGGCCCAAGCAAGTCGGCAAGGCAACCATTGCCGGCTGGCGCGACCTGATCGCACCGGCGCTCCGCGCCGACGCCGCGATCGCGCTGTGGCCGTTCGACGGATCGTTCGGTCGTTGCCTGAGGGCGGGCGCCATCACGTTGGTCGAGGCCTATCCGGCCGAGTACTACCGCCACCTCGATCTGCCGCTGGTTCGGGCCGGCTCGAAACGGGATCCTGCCGCCCGCCGTCGGCAGCAGCCGGCGATCGTCAGGTGGACCCGTGCGAACGGCGTCGCGCTCGCCCCGGCGCTCCGGCGTGCGCTCGGGCACGGATTCGGGAACCGGGCCGACGGCGAGGATCGTTTCGATGCCGTGGTCGGAACGCTCGGGATTCTCAATGTTGTTCTCGGCAATCGCGCGCCCGGCGAGCCCGACGACCCGCTGATCCGGCGGGTCGAGGGGTGGACGCTCGGACAGTTGCCTTAGCGGTTGTGAAAGCTTCGCACTTCTTTTCGTTGACTCTGGCGCGATCCTCCCTAAATTCCGCCGCGGGACACGGCCCCCCAACGGGCCGCGCCTCTTCTGTAAGGGAGAGACTGCCATGAAGCCGAACCTGCGCCCGAAGAATCCGCATTTTTCTTCCGGGCCGTGCCCGAAGCGACCCGGCTGGTCGCTCGACGCCCTCGCAGAAGCCTGCCTCGCCCGCTCGCACCGCTCGAAAGCCGGCAAGGCCAAGCTCCACGACGTCTTGAACCGCTCGCGCAAGCTCCTGGGCCTGCCCGAGGGCTATGTCATCGGCATCGTCCCCGGTTCCGACACCGGGGCCTTCGAAATGGCGCTGTGGTCGCTCCTGGGCGCGCGTGGGGTCGACGTGCTGGCGTGGGAAAATTTCAGCCTGGTGTGGCTCGCCGACGTCGTCAAACATCTGAAGCTCGACGACGTGCGCGAGTTCGTCGCGCCCTATGGCGAATTGCCCGATCTCGCCAAGGTCGACAGCGACCGCGACATCGTCTTTACCTGGAACGGCACCACCTCGGGCGTGTGCGTGCCGAACGGCGACTGGATCGAGGCCGATCGCCAGGGGCTCACCATCTGCGATGCGACCTCGGCGATCTTCGCGATGCCGCTCGCCTGGGACAAGCTCGATGTCGTCACCTACTCGTGGCAGAAGGTGCTGGGCGGGGAGGCCGCGCACGGCATGATCGTGCTCTCGCCGCGTGCGATCGCGAGGCTCGAGTCCCATACGCCGCCGTGGCCGCTCCCCAAGGTGTTCCGCCTGACCGCGACCGGCAAGTTCAACGCGGCGATCTTCGCCCAGGCCGACACCATCAATACGCCCTCGATGCTGTGCGTCGAGGATGCGATCGACGGCCTCAAATGGGCCGAGAGCGTCGGCGGGGTCGCCGCCCTGATCCGGCGCTCGCGCGATAATTTCGCGGTGCTGGAGCGTTGGGTCGAAACGACGCCGTGGGTCGATTTCCTCGCCGCCGATCCGCGGTCGCGGTCGTGGACCTCGGTATGCCTGAAGATCGTCGAGCCGTGGTTCCTCGCGCTCGACAACGAGCGGCGCTGGAAAGCGATCCAGGACATGGCGGCGCTGCTCGAACGCGAGAACGCCGCGCTCGACATCAACGGCCACCGCGAAGCTCCGGCCGGCCTGCGCATCTGGACCGGGGCCACCGTCGAGAAGCGCGACGTCGAGGCGCTGTTGCCGTGGCTCGACTGGGCGTTCGCCGAAGTTCGCGCCGCCCACGCCCGCGCCGCTTAACTGCTTCGGGAGAAATTGCCATGTCGAAAGTCCTGATCACGGACGCCCTGAGCGCGCGCGCGACCGAAATCTTCCGCGCCCGCGGCATCGAGGTCGACGAGCGGATCGGTCTCGCCAAGGCCGATCTCGCCCAGGCGATCGCTGATTATGACGGCCTCGCGGTGCGCTCGGCGACCAAGGTGACGGCCGAGGTCCTCGGCCGTCCGGGCCGGCTTCGCGTCATCGGCCGCGCCGGCATCGGCGTCGACAACATCGACGTCGCCGCCGCGACCAAGCAGGGCGTCGTGGTCATGAACGCCCCGTTCGGCAACGCCATCACCACCGCCGAGCACGCGATCGCGCTCCTGTTCGCGGTCGCGCGCCAGATCGGCGCCGCCAACGCCTCGACCCACGCCGGCAAGTGGGAGAAGGCGCGCTTCATGGGGGTCGAGCTCTACGGCAAGTGCCTCGGCATCATCGGCTGCGGCAATATCGGCGCGATCGTCGCCGACCGCGCGATCGGCCTGCACATGAAAGTCGCGGCTTACGATCCCTACCTCTCGCCCGAGCGGGCCAAGGCGCTCGGCGTCGAAAAGGTCGAGCTCGACGAGCTCTACGCCCGCGCCGACTTCATCACCCTCCACACGCCCTTGACCGATGCGACCCGCGCCATCGTCAACCGCGGCTCGATCGCCAAGATGAAAAAAGGCGTGTTCATCGTCAATTGCGCCCGCGGCGGGTTGGTGGTCGAGGCCGACTTGAAGGCGGCGCTCGAGTCGGGCCACGTCGCCGGCGCCGCGCTCGACGTTTTCGCCGAGGAGCCGGCCAAATCGAATCTGCTGTTCGGCATGGAGCAGGTGGTGGCGACGCCGCACTTGGGCGCTTCGACCACCGAGGCCCAGGAAAAGGTCGCGGTCCAGATCGCCGAGCAGATGGCCGACTATCTCGAGGTCGGCGCGGTCGTCAACGCCGTCAACATGCCGGCGGTGAGCGCCGAGGACGCGCCCAAGCTCCGCCCCTACATGCGGCTCGCCCGTCAGCTCGGCAATTTCGTCGGCCAGCTCGCCGCCGCCGCGCCCTTGAAGCGGATCGCGATCGAGTACGAAGGCGCGGTCGCCCAGCTCAACACCCGGCCCTTGACCGCGATCGCGCTCGAAGGCGTGCTCGCGCCGTCGATGGAGACGGTCAACATGGTGAACGCGCCGGTGATCGCCAAGGAGCGCGGCATCGAGGTCGGCGAGACCAAGTACGAGCGCGCCGCCAACTACGCGAGCTTGATCCGGGTCGCCGCCGAAACCGGACGCGGGCGGCTCTCGGTGTCGGGCACGTTGTTCGCCGACGAGCATCCGCGCCTGGTCGAGGTCAACGGCATCGAGATCGAAGCCGAGCTCGCCGCCAACATGTTGTTCGTCACCAACCACGACAAGCCGGGCTTCATCGGCCGGCTCGGCACCGTCTTGGGCGACGCCGGCGTCAACATCGCGACCTTCCATTTGGGCCGGCGCACCCGCGGCGGCGAAGCGATCGCGCTGGTCGAGGTCGACGACGCGATCGCGCCGGCCGTGCTCGACCGCGTCCGCGACCTGCCCCACGTCAAGGAAGCGACGGCGCTGTGTTGTTTCTGAAGCGCCCCCGCCCGCTCGCGCAGGGAGGGAGACCCCAAGCTGCGAGATGGGTGCACACGATAGCCTGCCCGCAGCGGGAGGGCAGGGAGGGGGTTCTCGGCTACACTCCGCGGCCGTCATGAACGCCTACAAGGATAACGGACTGCTGCCCGAAGGGCTGCGCGACGAATTGCCGCCGCAGGCCGGATTCGAGGCCGCGGTCACCGAAGCGCTCATGCGCACGCTCGATGCCAACGGCTATGCGCGCGTCAAGCCGCCGCTGGTCGAGTTCGAAGAGACGCTCTTGATCGGCCCCGGCGCTGCGCTCGCCGGGCAAACGTTCCGGCTGATGGATCCGGTCTCGCAGCGGATGATGGGCGTGCGGCCCGACATGACGCTCCAGATCGCGCGCATCGCCGCGACCCGGCTCAAGCACATCGCGCGGCCGGCACGGCTCTCCTATGCCGGCCAGGTGCTCCGCGTCAAAGGCACTCAGCTCCGGCCTGAGCGCGAGATCGGGCAGGTCGGCGCCGAGTTGGTCGGCGCGGCGACGCCCGAGGCCGACGCCGAAGTCGTGACGGTCGCGGCCGAAGCGCTGCTCGGCGTCGGCGTGCGCGAGCTCTCGGTCGATCTTGTGCTACCGGGGCTGGTGCCGACGATGATCGCCGCGCTCGGGCTCGCGGCCGCGCGGGGCGATGCGCTGCGCGCCGCGCTCGACCGCAAGGATGCGGCCGCGGTCGCGGCGGCGGCCGGACCCGAGCGGCCGCTGTTCGCGGCCTTGATGGCTGCAACCGGGCCGGTCGAGGCCGGCTTGCGCCAGCTGCGCGCGCTTGGCGTCGCGGCGGCCGCGCCGGCGATCGCCGCGCTCGAACGCGTGGTGACGAGCGTCGGCGCCGCGGTGCCGGGCTTGAGCCTGACCGTCGATGCCTGCGAGTACCGCGGCTTCGAGTACCACACCGGTCTCGCCTTCACCTTTTTCGCCAAGGGCGTGCGCGGCGAACTGGGCCGTGGCGGCCGCTACGCGCTCGAAAGCGGCGAACCGGCGACCGGCTTCACCGTCTATATGGATTCGCTCGCCCGCGCGCTGCCGGCGCCCGCCGCCGACCGGCGCCTCTACGTCCCGGCCGGCACGCCGCGCGGCCAGACCGCCGCGCTCCGCGCCCAAGGCTGGCGCACGGTCGGCGGCTTCGATGCCGAGGCCGATCCCGACGCCGAAGCGCGCCGCCTGGGTTGCAGCCATGTCTTGCGCGGCGGTGCCGCCACACCGCTCGGCGGCGGGTGAACCATGGCCAACGTCGCGGTGGTCGGCGCCCAGTGGGGCGATGAAGGCAAGGGCAAGATCGTCGACTGGCTGTCGGAGCGGGCCGAAGTCGTCGTTCGTTTCCAGGGCGGCAACAACGCCGGCCACACGCTCGTCATCGACGGCGTCACCTACAAGTTGAGCCTGCTGCCGTCCGGTATCGTCCGCCCCGGCAAGCTCTCGATCATCGGCAACGGCGTCGTCGTCGACCCGTGGGCGCTCCTGGCCGAGATCGAGGCGCTCCGCGACAAAGGCGTAACGGTGACGCCGGAGAACCTCAAGGTCGCCGAGAACGCGACCCTTATCCTGCCGCTTCACCGCGACCTCGATGCGATCCGCGAGGACGCGCGCGGCACCCGGGTCGGCACCACGCGGCGCGGCATCGGCCCGGCCTACGAGGACAAGGTCGCGCGCCGCGCGGTCCGGCTCTGCGACCTGGCCGATGCGGACGGACTGGGCGCCAAGGTCCAGGCGCTGCTCATCCACCACAACGCACTGCGGGTCGGGCTCGGCCACGCCAAGGTCGAGAGCGACAAGCTGGTCGCCGATCTCCTGGCCGTCGCGCCCCGGCTCCTCCCTTATGCCGATGCGGTCTGGGACCGACTCGCCGGTCTGCGCCGCCGCGGCCGGCGCATACTCTACGAGGGCGCGCAAGGCGCGATGCTCGACGTCGATCACGGCACCTATCCCTACGTCACGTCGTCGAACACGGTCGCCGGCCAAGCCGCGGCCGGCAGCGGCGTCGGCCCCGGTGCGGTCGGCTACGTCCTCGGCATCACCAAGGCTTACACCACCCGCGTCGGCGACGGGCCGTTTCCGACCGAACTCACCGGCACGATCGGACAAACGCTGGGCGAGCGCGGCCGCGAGTTCGGCACCGTCACCGGACGCAAGCGGCGCTGCGGCTGGTTCGACGCGGTCTTGGTGCGCCAGGCGATCAAGGTCGGCGGCATCGACGGCATCGCGCTCACCAAGCTCGATGTGTTGGACGGCTTCGAGACGATCAACGTCTGCGTCGGCTATCGGATCGACGACCGCACCCGGTCGACGTTTCCGGCAACCGCCGCCGAGCAGCGCGGCTTGAGCCCGATCTACGAGACCTTCGAAGGATGGCGCGAGAGCACGCGCGGCGCGCGCAGCTGGGTGCATTTGCCGGCGACCGCGATCAAGTACATCCGGCGGATCGAAGAGCTGATCGAGGCACCGGTCGCGATGCTCTCGACCAGCCCCGAACGCGAGGACACTATCCTGGTCAAAGACCCGTTCGCGGACTAACGCTCCTCGTCGCCGACCTCGCGCGGGGCCTGCCGCGGCAGGTCCATCGCCTCATGGAGCAGCCGCACGACGTCGATGATCGCGCGGTTCTCGTGCGCGATCTTCCGAAACGAAACGAAATGAAATGTCGTCCTTTGCACCCGCGCCGTGCAAGGTGAAGGACAAACAAACCGGGGCCGATGTCAGGACGTTCCCACGCGGCGCCGACCGGAAGCTCGACCACCGACTCGACCCCGCCAAGGCCGTCAAGGTTTCATCGACGGGGGATGAGCGGCGATCGGCGTGAACGTACCCGGGACGCCGGCAAGTTCGCGACGGTCGCGCCGGCTCAGGCCCTCGGCCGCGCCTTTTCGCGCGCGGCGGCGCGCATCGCGCGCTGCAGCTTCTCGAACGCGCGCACTTCGATCTGGCGTACGCGCTCGCGCGAGATGCCGAACTTGCTGCTCAAGTCCTCGAGTGTCGCCGGCTCTTCCTTGAGCCGCCGCTCGGTCAGGATCTCGCGCTCGCGGTCGGCGAGGCCGGCGAGCGCCGCGGTCATCAGTTCGCGACGCTGGCTCAACTCCTGGTCCTCGCCCATCCGCGCTTCCTGGTCGGGTTGATCGTCGACCAGCCAGTCCTGCCACTCGCCGTCGCCGTCCTGGCGCACCGGCGCGTTCAACGAATTGTCCGGCGCGGCCAGGCGCCGGTTCATGTTGATCACTTCCTGCTCGCTGACGTCGAGCTTGGTCGCGATCGTCTTGACCGTCTCCAGCGCGAGGTCGCCTTCCTCGAGGGCGTTCAATTGCCCCTTCATCCGACGCAGATTGAAGAACAGCTTTTTCTGCGCCGCGGTGGTGCCGATCTTCACCAGCGACCACGAGTGCAGGATGTATTCCTGGATCGAGGCGCGAATCCACCACATCGCGTAGGTCGCGAGCCGAAAGCCGCGCTCGGGTTCGAACCGCTTGACCGCCTGCATCAAGCCGACATTGCCTTCGGCGATCACCTCGCCCAGGGGCAGGCCATAGCCGCGGTAGCCCATGGCGATCTTCGCCACCAGCCGGAGGTGCGAGGTCACGAGCTTGTGCGCGGCGGCGCTGTCGTTGTGCTCGCGCCAGCGTTTGGCGAGGACGTACTCCTCCTCCGGCTCCAGCATCGGGAACTTGCGGATCTCCTGAAGGTAGCGGCTGAGGCTAACTCCAGGAGCAATGGCGGGTAGCGAAGCCATCGTCGTTGCGAACGTTGCCCTCTAGGGTTGGGTGTGCCGCATCCAGCACGCACTACGGTGCGGCCGCGGCGTCAGATGCCTATAAATGGCCAAACGCGTACGAATCATCCTAGTATAATGTCTCGCAAATATCGACCAATATCTAATTGGACGGTGATTTGCCGG
>Ga0194132_10004821_pt1 | contig 22596 bp, 22 predicted proteins | sample TA2KigOf80mmetaG_FD_148612 | JGI IMG/M metagenome (GOLD analysis project Ga0194132, IMG submission 148612) | Freshwater microbial communities from Lake Tanganyika, Tanzania - TA2015054 Kigoma Offshore 80m | ecosystem: Environmental > Aquatic > Freshwater > Lake | place: Tanzania: Lake... | reverse complement strand
TTCGATCTGCCGCAGCAGCGTCACAATCTGCTCAGGTCCGGGTTTTTTCTTCGGCATGGTCAGGCTCCTTTCCAAGTCAGTTTCTATCAAAACGCTTGGTACAAAAAGAGCCAGTCAGGTCAGTCCGGCTATTGCCGGGGGGAAGCCGTCGATCGATGCAGCAAAAATCCTACAATATCGAACGCGTCAATTTTTTGATCATCGAGGACAACAAGCATATGAGCGTTATGGTCAAGACGATCTTGACTGCTTTCGGCGCGCGCAACATTCTCGAAGATTCCGACGGGGCCGACGCCTTCAAGGTCCTGAAGCATTTTCCCGCCGACATCATTATCTGCGATTGTGTCATGCAACCGCTCGACGGAATCGATTTCGTGCGTATGGTGCGTACCAGTGCCGACAGCCCGAACCCCTATGTGCCGATCATCATGTTGACCGGGTACACCGAAATGCACCGGGTGACCGAGGCGCGCGACGCCGGGGTCAACGAGTTCCTGGCCAAGCCGGTATCGGCAAAGAAGCTTTATTCGCGGATCGTCGCGATCATCGAGCACAACCGGAATTTCATCAAGATTAAGCAATTTTTCGGGCCCGACCGGCGTCGCAAGGCGCTGGAAAGCTACCGCGGGGACGAGCGGCGTAAAAACCAAGCCGAAGTCATCGCCGCGCAGCAGATATTGAACGCGACCATCGCCGAGAAGTACGGACATTGATCGCTTGCGGCGAAGGTCCGAACGGCCTTCATTCCGCCGCGTTGTCTTTTGCCGTAATCAGCGTTTCACCCGGCTTCACGCGGCTGAACGCGACCGGCTCGGTCGCGATCACGATCTTGTCGTCCTTCAGCGTCGCGCAGGTGAAATACGCCCGCGCCGGATCGGCCGCTTGCGGCCGGTCGGAGCAGAAATGCGCCCCGGCGGAATCGGCGCGCGCACGCGCCGCCGCGACAATGGCCCGGCTGACCAGGACCAGATTCTTGAGGTCGAGCCAGGCGTGCCAGGCGAGGTTGAATTCGCGTCCGCCGGAAACCCCGATTCCGTCCAGTTCCCGATCGAGAGCGGAAAGCACCCCTTCGGCACGCTTCAATCCGGCTTCGTCGCGCACGATCCCGGCATCCTCCCACATGACGTCGTAAAGCCGCTCGCGCAGCGCTCCCAAATCGCCCGGCGCTTGGGCGAACGGCGCGACGGTCTGGGCCATGGCGGCTTCGATCGCGCCCTCGTCCGGGGTACGGAACATCTCGCGCGCCAGGCCTTCGGCCATGCTCGCCCCGGCGATGCCGCCGAACACGGTCGAGTTGGCGACGCCATTGCCGCCCAAGCGGTTGGCGCCGTGAACGCCGCCGGTGTCCTCGCCCGCGGTGTAGAGGCCGGGAAGGGCGGTGCGGCAATCGGGGCCGAAGCGCACGCCGCCCATCATGTAGTGCGCGGTCGGGATTACTTCGACCCGGTCGCCCGCCAAGTCGAAGCCGCAATCGGCGCAGCGTTCGACCATGCCCTTGAACTGGCGTCGTACGTTGTCGGGGCCGAGGTGCTTCATTTCGAGGTAGATACCGCCGAGCGGCGTGGCGCGGCCCTTTCGGATCACGTCGAACATGGCGCGGCTGACGATGTCGCGGGTCGCCCGCTCGAGCTTGGGATCGTATTCGACCATGAACCGCTTGCCGTCCCGGTCGAGCAGGTATCCGCCCGCGCCGCGCATGCCTTCCTCCAGCACGGTGCCGGTCATGCGCGTCTCCGGCCCGGCCAGAAGTCCGGTCGGATGAAACTGCACCATCTCCATGTCGCGCAGCGTAAGGCCTGCGCGCAGCGCCATCGCCATGCCGTCGCACGCCTTGTCGCCGGACGGCGTGTGGTAGCGGTACATGGTCGGCCCACCCCCGGTCGCGAGCAGAACCCGCTTCGCCGCCACGAACTTGAACGCGCCCGTGCGCATGTCGGCGAACAAAACGCCTGCGAGCGCGTCGCCGCCCTCGGCCGGGATCAGGGCCAGCGCCCGGTGCTCCTCGAGCCTTGCGATGCCGCGCGCCCATACCTGTTCGGCGAGGCGATTGACGATCTCGATGCCGGTGAGATCGCCCTTGTGCACGGTGCGATCGAAGGTCTGCCCGGCAAACGCCTTCTGGTGCACGGTGCCGTCCGGGTTGCGGTCGAAAAAGCAGCCGTATTTGTTTTCCAGCTCGCGGATGCAGGCTTGCGCGCCGGTCACCAGCAGCCAGGCGAGGTCCTGGTCGTTGATCCACTTGCCGCCCTCGAGAGTATCCATGAAATGCCGTTCGGCGGAATCGCCCTCGGCCAGCGCCACGTTGTAGCCGCCCTGGACCATGCGGGTGCAGCCGCATTTGCCGAGCAGGCCCTTGACCGCGATCGTGATCTTCGCCGTCGGATCGGCCTCGCTCGCGTGCAGCGCGGCCATCAGGCCGGCGCCGCCCGCGCCGAGGATGAGGATGTCGGTCGTATGACGTTGCATAGGTGACAATTACGATGCCTTGACCGCAACCCCCGCCTTAGCCAGCGCCGCCGCGCGGCGGCGTTGGGCTTCGTCCGCGACCTGGGCGTAGAGGCTGCCGCCGTGCGAATCCATCCCGACCAGCAGCGGCCCGAAACCGCGCACCCGGAACTTCCACAAGGATTCAGGGTTGAGGTCGTCCAGGTCCACGTCCTCGATTTCCTCGATCCAGGTGGTCTCCAGCGCCGCCGCTCCGCCGATGACCGCAAGATAAGCGCCGCCCATCTCGGCGAACGCGGCGAGCGTGTCGGGGCCGAGCCCGCCCTTGCCGATGATCAGGCGGACGCCCAATTGCGCCATCAGGGGACGGGTGAAGCGCTCCATGCGCGCGCTGGTGGTGGTGCCGATGCAGACCGGCGCGTACTTGGGCGCGTTGTCGGGAAACGACGGAAGCCTGCGCACGTTGGGGGCGGTGTGGATCACCGCGTGGCCATTGAGGTCGAAGCGCGTCTTGCGGCCGCGGTCGAACATATGGATCTGGGTCGCGTCGCGGATCCCGTAGAGCGTGCCGTTGAGGGTCACGGTGTCGCCCGCGCGAAGGTTGCGCGTCTGCGTTTCCGTAATCGGCGTGGTGAAATCGTGGTGGGCCATGTCAGGTTCCAAACGCGACGCCCTTGGGCGTGAAGGTGGCGACGGCGCGCCTGGCCGAATGGCATTGGATGTTGACCGCGACCGGGTTCATAGTGATGTGGGTCGCGGCCAGTTCCACGTGCACCGCGAACGCGGTCGAATCGCCGCCCAATCCTTGCGGTCCGATGCCGAGGGCGTTGACCGCCGCCGAAAGCAGGGTTTCGAGCTTGGCGCCCTCCGGGTCGGGGCAGCGGGAGCCGAGCGCGCGGGTCGCCGCCACCTTGGCGAGATGCATGCAGAGGTCCGACGTGCCGCCGACGCCGACGCCGACGATGGTCGGCGGGCACACTTTTCCGCCGGCCTCCATCACCTTGTCGATGACGAAGGTCTTGATGCCGTCGATCCCTTCCGCCGGCACGCACATGCGCAGGAAAGAGCCGTTCTCGGAACCGGAGCCCTTGGGGATCATCTCCAGGCGCAATTCGTCGTCGCGTTCCGAGAAATCGATGTTGATCACCGGTACGCCCGGCCCGCAACTGGTGTGCTCGTTGATCCGCGTCAGGGGATGGACGACGGAAGAACGCAAGGGATGTTCGCGGGTCGCGCGCGCGACGCCGCTGCGAATCGCCGCCTTGAGGGCCGCGCCGTCCAGCTCCACGTTCCGGCCGATGACCACGTTGTAGATGGGAATGCCGGTGTCCTGGCAGAGCAGGTTATCGTTCTTTTCCGCGACCGCGATGTTTTCGGTCATGGTGGCGAGGATGGTTTTCGCCGTCGCATCGCCTTCCGTCCGGCTCAGCTCGCGGAAACCCTGTTTGATGTCGTCGGGCAGGAGCTTGAGCGCGCGGATATAGAGCAGCCGGGCGGCATCCTCGAGCGCCACCAGGTCGGGGCGGAAGGTCATCGCTGCATGCCCCAGCGGCGCACGGTGCGCGCTTCGATGGTGCGGAACACGACGCCCTCGACCACGAGCCCGATGACGATCACGGCGGTCAAGCCGGCGAAGACGGCGGCGGTTTCCAACATATTGCGGTTCTCGAAGATGAACCAGCCAAGTCCGCCCGAGCGCGCCGAGACGCCGAACACCATCTCGGCCGCGATCAGGGTCCGCCACGCGAAGGCCCAGCCGATCTTGAGTCCCGCCAGGATCGAGGGAAAAGCGGCCGGAATCAAGATCAGCGCGACGTAACGCGCGCCGGTAAGGCCGTAATTCTGGCCGGCCATGCGCTGGCTCTCGGACACGGCGAGAAAGCCGGTATGGGTATTGAGCGCCGCCGCCCACAGCACCGAGTGGATGATAACGAAAACTAGGCTCGGCGTGCCAAGCCCAAACCAAAGCAGCGCGAGCGGCAGCAGCGCGATCGCCGGCAGCGGGTTGAACATGGCGGTGAGGGTCGCGAGCAGGTCGGTGCCGACCCGCGTCGAGACCGCGAGCGAGCTGAGCACGGCGGCCAGCGCGATTCCGGCGACGTAGCCCATGAGCAAAACGCGGATCGAAGTCCACACCCGGTCCAGGAGAGGCCCCTTGACTGTCGATTCCCACAACGCCCCGACCGTTTCGGAAAAGGTCGGGAACATGAGCGGGTTGCCGACCCAACGGGCGTAGAGTTCCCAGGCGAGCGCTAGAGCGATCAGGATCATGGCGCGGCGGACGGCGGCGACGTTGGTGATCCGCTCCCAAGCCGACAGCGGGCGCTCGACCGCGCCGATCGAGGCATCCGCCTCCAGCTTGGTTTCGAACTCAGGCCGGATCGGCGGCGCGAGTTTGGTTGTCGAGACGGGGCGCGATTCAGGCATGAACGCGCTCCTCCTCTTCGATCCGGTCGGCGAACAGCATGTCGTGGATGCGTTGATGCAGCACTTGGAACTCCGACCCGCCCTGATGATCGTGGCCGAGGCCATGGGCGTTGAGTTCCGCCTTGACCCGGCCCGGGTGCGGCGAGAGGACCAGAATGCGCGAGCCGACGATGATCGCTTCCTCGATCGAATGGGTGACGAACAGCACGGTGAACCGAAGGTCGTCCCAGAGCTGGAGCAGTTCCTCCTGCATCTTGCGCCGGGTCAGCGCATCGAGGGCGGCGAACGGCTCGTCCATGAGCAGGATGTCGGGCTCCATTGCCATGGCGCGGGCGATGGCGACGCGCTGCTTCATCCCGCCCGACAGGGTGTGCGGATAGGCATCGCGGAACTTGGTGAGATTCACTTTGTCGATGGCCGCCCGCGCCCGTTCGCGCAATTCGGCGCGCGGGAAGCGGCCGCTGACCCGCATCGGAAACAGCACGTTCTGTTCGACCGTCTTCCACGGCAGCAGCTGGTCGAATTCCTGAAAAACCATCATGCGGTCTGGACCGGGGCGTTCGACGGCGCGACCGCGAAGCCGGATCGCGCCCTCGACCGGGAGCATAAATCCGGCGATGCCCTTGAGCAGCGTCGACTTGCCGCAGCCCGAGGGGCCGAGCACGACGAAGCGGTCGGCGGGATGGACGTGAAATTCCACCCGCCAGGTTGCGGTCACCAGATGCTCGTGGGTCTTGTACTGGAGCGTGACCCCGTCGACGTCGAGTAGTGGCGCGGGCGTGCTCGCCGCGCCGGCCGATGCCATGACTTCAGCTTCCCGGCTTGCCGTGGATCTCGGGAAAGAACATGTCGCTCCACTTGGCCGGCTTTTCCTTGATCGAGCCGACCTTATGCATGAACGAAACGTACGTCATGATGCTTTGCGGCGTGGTGGTAAACACGTTTTCCGGATCCTTCAGGATTTTCTCGACAAAGGCCTGGCTGAGCTTCGATTTTTCGAATTCGATCCACAATTTGGCAGCGGCGGTCTTGTCGGCGTTGATGAACGTCATCGCGTCCTCGAGCGCGGCCATGAACGCCTTGTAGGTCTTGGGGTTGCCGTCGCGGAACTTGCTCGCCGCCCACAGCACGTTGAAGGTGGTGGGGCCGCCCGCCGCCTCGTAGGACGAGAGCACGCGCCGGACCTTGGGGTCCTCGAGCTGCTGATACATGAACGGCGCCGAGGTGAAGTGGGCGGTGATCTCGCTTTTGCCCGACATCAAGGCGTTGTGGCCGTCGGGATGCGACATGGAGACGGTCAGGTGATCGAGGGCGTTGTGCTTGCCCGCTCCGAACACCTTTTCCGCCGCCATCTGCAACGTCACCGCCTGGTAGGACACCTTGACCGCCGGCAGGGCGATTCGGTCCTTGTCGGTGAAGTCCTTGAGCGACTTGAGCGCCGGGTTGATGGTGTTGAGATAGAGCGGCATCGAGTTGAGCGCCGATATCCCCTTGACGTTGAGGTTGCCCTTGGTCCTGGCCCAGATCGTGATGAACGGGCCTTGGCCGCCGGCGGCGATCTCGAGATTGCCGGATAGCAGCGCGTCGTTCATGGGCGCGCCGGACGCGAGCTGCAGCCAGGAAATCTTGACATCGCCCAGGCCCTGGGCCTTGGCGTGCTTTTGGAACAACTCGTTCTTCTCCATCACGATCAGCGGCAGGTAGCTGATGCCGAATTGCTTGGCGACGCGAAGTTCCTTCAGTTCCTGGGCTCCCGCCGGCGCGGCCAGGAATACTGCGACCGCGAGTGCGGCCCAGAGCGGCTTAACAATCGTCATGGATGGTTCCTCCCCTGAAATGGCGTTGTTTTGCCGCATTATGCGGCCAAGCGGGCTGGGGTTCAACCGCCCCTGACGGCGCCGGGAGAGGCTTCAGGCCTGACGGTGCTTTCCGACGGTCGCGTAGAGGGTGGCGGCGTCGACCGGCTTCGTCAGGAGTCCTTGCATGCCGGCGGCGGCGCACTTGGCGCGCGCGGTTTCGTCGTCATGGGCGCTGAGGGCGTAGATCGGCAGGCGCTCGGCAAGCTGATAGCCGTTCATCTCGGGCATTTCGATGTCCGTCAGGGCGATCCGGAACGGCTCGCTATCGCGGGCCGCGCGCGCGCGCGCGATCGCCTCGATTCCGCTCGCCACCGCTTCGACCGTCGCCCCGGCGGCCTCGAGGATATCGGACAGGAATGCGCGATTGATGTCGTTGTCGTCGACCGCCAGGACGCGCACGCCGGCGAGAACGGTCATGGCACCGGCTGGGCCTTGGGGGCGGTGGGTTTCGGCGGCGGCGCGTCGCGCGAATGCGCGCCTGGCGGCGCGTCGCCCAGAACCTTGAGGCCCTCGATCACTGGTTTCAGTTCGGCGAGCACGGCGGCCAAGGCCCGGTCGATCTCGGCGGCGGGGGCGTTCTTCACGCACACTTCCTCGAGCATGGCGGCGGCGGCCGCCAGCTTCTCGGCGCCGATCTGGCCGGCGGTGCCCTTAAGCGTGTGCGCGGCCCGGCCCGGCGCTCTCTTGTCCTTGCCTTCGCGGGCGGCACCTTGCGCGTCGGCGAATATTTGCGCGAACCGGCCTTGGCTTTCGCGGAACATGAACAAGAGTTTCATGTAAATCGCCGTTATGCCACCGGCGCGGGCAAGTCCGTCCTTGGTGTCAATGCCGGGAATTTCCGGCACTTGACCGTTGCCGCCCGCTGGCTTCGCGCCCGCGCGCGCGTTTTTTTCCGGTCCGGTCGCGGTCGCTCGGGGTTTTTTCGCGTGACGCAGCCCGGCTTGATAGAGCCGGTCGGGATCGATCGGCTTGGCGATGTGGTCGATCATGCCCTCCTTCAGGCAGCGCTCGCGTTCCTCGGCCATGGCGTGCGCGGTTATGGCGACGATGGGTAGATCGTCGTACCGCCGGTCAGCGCGGATCGCGACGGTCGCCGCGTGACCGTCCATGATCGGCATCTGTATGTCCATCAGCACGATGTCGTACGATGCCGGGGACGATCCAGTGACGATCTCGACCGCTTCCCGGCCGTTGCTCGCGACGCGGACCGTGGCGTTGGCCTGGGCGAGAAGCTCGATGACGATCTGCTGGTTGATCTCGTTGTCCTCGACCAGCAGCACGCGGATGCCGGACAGGTTGGTCGTTTTTTCGATTTCGCCGGGATGCCCGTCGACGACGGAGTGGGTATCGTCGAACACCTCGACCAAGGTGTCGAACAACGCCGATTCGGTGACCGGCTTTAAAAGGAACGCCTTGACCCCGGCCTTTTCGGCGCGCGCGCGGGATTCCTCGTTGCCGAACGCGGTCGCCATGATGATCCGGGGGGCGTCCGGCCGGCGCAGGATCAAGTCCGATGCCTCGATGCCGTCCATTTCCGGCATACGCCAGTCGATCACCGCCAGCCGATAGGGATCGTTCTCGGCGCGGGCCTCGTCGAGGGCGGCGAACGCCTTGCTGGCCGATTCCACCGCCACGGGCCGCAAGTTGAACCCCGCCAGCAAATCGACGAGGATTTCCCGCGCGGTCGGGTTGTCGTCCACCACCAGGGCGCGCATGCCTCTCAGGACCGACGGAACCGTCGCGGGTCTTTGATCCGTGTCGTCGCCGACGCCCAGCCAGAGGGTGACGTGGAATGTGCTGCCGACGCCTTTTTGGCTTTCCACCCCGGCGTCGCCGCCCATAATTTCGGCCAGCTTTTTGGCGATGGTGAGACCAAGCCCGGTGCCGCCGTGGGCATGGGTGGTCGAACTGTCGGCCTGGGAGAAGGCCTTGAACATGTTGCCGAGCTGCTCGGGGGTCATGCCGATGCCGGTGTCGGCGACCGAAAGCTGGAGCTTGACGCGGTTGCCTTCGGCCGCGATCCGATCGATTGCGACGGCGATCTGGCCTTTCTCGGTGAACTTGACCGCGTTGTTGACGAGGTTGGTGAGAATCTGGCCGAGCCGGAGCGGATCGCCGACCAGGTTCCGCGGCACGCCGGGTCCGACCTTGACCAGCATTTCCAGGTTTTTCTCGTGCGCCTTCTGTCCGACGAAAGTGGACACGGTATGGACCACTTGATCGAGCTGGAACGGGACCCGCTCGACGGTCAGCTTGCCGGCCTCGATCTTGGAGGAGTCGAGGATGTCGTTGATGATGCCGAGCAGCGAAACGCCCGCGTTGTGGACCTTGGCGACGTAGTCGCGCTGCTTGTCGTCGAGCTTGGTCTTGAGCGCGAGGTTGGAGAGCCCGATGATCGCGTTCATCGGCGTGCGGATCTCGTGGCTCATGTTGGCGAGGAACATGGATTTGGCCGTGGTCGCCTCTTCCGCCTTGGCGCGCGCGGTTTGCAGATCCCGCTGCTGGGCGACCAGCTCGTCCTTCTGGGTGATCAACTCCTGCTCCGACTGTTTGAGCTCGTCGGTCTGTTCCTCGAGTTGGCGCGCCAGCTCCTGGCTCTGGTCGAGCAACTCCCGGGTACGCAGGTTGCGGCTCAGGATCTCGATGGTCAGCGCCACCTGGGGGATCAATTCCTCCAGCAGCGCCTTTTCGGCCGCGGTGTGGGGACGGAAGTTGGCGAGTTCGATCACGCCGAGCAGCACCTCTTGAGACATGATCGGCCAAGCGGTCACGCTTGTTGGCGGCGCGTCGCCGAGACCTGAGGAGATGCGAATGTATTTTTCGGGCAGATTCGAGATGGTGAGCGGTTTGCGTTCGAGTGCGCACTGCCCAACAAGTCCTTCACCCGGGGCGAAGGCGCCGCTGATCGAATCGGGCTCGCGAAGCCCATAGCCGGCGACGAGGCGAAGACATCCGTCGGTTTCCTGGTGCAGATAAAATCCACCGATGCCACCGCCGATCAGCGGCACCAGTTCGGACAGAAGCCGCCGACCAAGATCGCTGAAGTTGGGCGCGGGTTGCAGTTCCATGATGATCTTGGTGATGCTGGCCTTGATCCAGCGCTGGGTCTCCATCGCCTCGGCGCCCAGCTTCAGGACTTGGACCGAGCGGGCGAGCGCGCCCAGCTCGCTTTGCTCGCGGGTGAAGGGGATATTCTTGTCGAATTCGCCGCGCGCCAGCGCCTCGACCGAGGCTTGCAGGCTCCGCACCGGCCGGACGATCCCGCGCCCGATGAAATACGACGCGATCAGGCCGAGAACGACGGCGGCGGCCGAAAGCGCGATTTCGATGGCGTTGGCCCGGTCGACCGCTGTCCGCGATTCGGACCCTATCCTATTCTGATGAGCCGCGATGGGGGCGGTGATCAGTTCGCTTTTCCGGACCAGATTCTCGGAGAGCACGCGGATGTGATTTTTGACCAACTCGCCGCGCGCGAAGACGAGATTTTGGATCGATTCCCATTCCACCGCGTACGCGTTCAGATCGCGCATGATCTTGGCGAGCGAGTCCCGATATCGGGCATCGCCGACCGCGAGCAATAGCCCGGTGCCGACGGCTTCCGCCGCCGTCAGCTCCCGGGCGATCTTGTCGCGGTGAACGGGCTGACCGCCGATCAGGAATTTCTCGACGGAAATGCGCGCCAGCATGATGTGGTGTTCGATCCGATCGATCTGATGAACCGATTCGGCGTTGCCGGTATGCCTGAAAGCGTCCGACAGCGCGACGAGGGCGACTTCCAGATCGGACGCGCGCGGGTCGAGGGATTCGGCGGAGATACGTTGGATGTCTTTTTGCAGAATCACCAACTGCTCGAAAGCGCCGCGCAACCGCCTCTCGTCGCCGCGCAGATCGTCGATCAGTAACCTCTGCGTCTCGTCCTTGCTCAGCAGCCCGCTTAACAGGTCGAGCGCCTTGTCCAATTCGCCGATCCTGACATAGACCTCGCGCGCCTGGCTGTCGGTCGGATCGAAGGTATATTGGCCGACGCCGGCCTCCACGCGCAAAGCGCCGATGATCGCTTGGCTGGCCTGGTTGCGTTGCGCCGCGCCGTCGCGATATCCTGGAAGCGGCGGCCGATCGTGTCGAGGGTTTCTTACGACGTCATCCCCAAGACGACCAGCAGCGCCAGCAAGACGCCAAAGCCGAAACCGATGCGGACCGCGATGGATGAAAAATTGATCATGCCGTATAGGCCCTAGCGTCGGCGTACGGTGTAAATGCCGCCGCCGTGATCGACGAACAGGCGTGCGGCCGGGCCGGGATGCTCGGCGGGATCGAGGACGAGGAGCGCGTTCGGCGCCATTAGCCCGACGATGCGCTCCAGCGCCGCTCTTCGCTCGTCGGCGGCGAGGTACATGAGCACATTTCGGCACATAACCGCGTCGAACGGGCCCGCGTCCGGCCACGGCCCCCGGGCCATGTTGGCGTACGCGAACCGCGCACGTTCGCGCGGACGGCATGGTGGCCGTTCGCTTCGATGGTGAAAAATCGCCCGTGACGCGCCGACGATACGTTCGCCGTTTCGGCTCCGGTGTAAACGCCCAGGCGGGCGTGGGCGAGGGCGTCTCGCGCGATGTCGGTCGCGAGAATATCGACCGGGGGCGTCGCGCCGCGGAACACCTCGATCAGGATCATGGCGAGCGAATAAGGTTCCTGGCCGGCCGCGCAACCCGCCGACCAGACGCGCGTGGGGCGCTTCCGCGACGTCCACAGGACGTGTTCGGCGACCGCGTCCAATTAACGCGGGTTGCGGAAAAACGACGTGTGCCGGGTGGTGAGAAGGCCGATCAGGCGCTCGATGGCCTCGGCCTCGCCGCGCTCGACGGCATCGAGCAGAGCCTCTATGTCTACCCCACCGCCGGCGAAGCGGTCGCACCGGCGCGCGATCAGTTCGCGGTGCGAATCCCCTAATTCGATCCCGGCGAGATCGAAAGCGAGGGCGCGGATGCGCGAAAAACGCGGATCGTCGGTCACGGGCGTTTCCCGAATGGAGTAAAAGGGGCGCGTGGGCGAGAGTACTATAAGAGTCCGCTTTGGGCGACAAGCGGGGGCGGCCCCGATTAGGGAAAAACCCTTACCCGGTTGCGGCGTTAAGCATAAACAATAGCCCTGCGGCCACGGCGAACCCGAACGCGCCGGCGATGGCCGCTTCCTGGCGGCTCCGCCACAGGGCGAATTCCACCAGCAGCAGCCGGACCCCGCCCGCGAGGTGGAGCGCGAGCGCGACCACGAGCCCGGTCTCGGCCAGCTTGACCAGCGGATGATCCGACCATGCCAATACCGAATCGAAGGCCGCTTCGTTTTCGTTGATCCGGCCCAAGGCCCAGAAGTGCAACGGCAGGAACAATGCGAGCGCGAGGCCCGACAGGCGATGCAGGGCGAACGCGACCCAGCCCGGATGGGCGCGGCTCAGCCAGACGGGGCGGGAAACGGTTTCACTCATCCGACCAACCCCGTCACCGCGCGAACGCCGAAGGCGGCGAGCGCGAGCGCGACGAGCGCCGTGGCCCCCTCCAGCGAGGCCCCGCGCCAGCCGGCCCACTCGCGCAAGATCGCGCGCAAGCCCAGCGGCGCGTGGATCGCGACCGCGAGCGCGAACACCCAGTAGAAGATTTCCCAGGCAGCGGAGCCGCGCACGCGTCCGAGAATTTCGGCGGCGGTCAATCCGCCGCGCACCGCGACGATGATGGTGCCGAGATGGACGACCACGCAGACCGCGAGCACGGCGGCGGACGCGCGCTGGGCGAGCCAGAGAAGTGTTTCGGCGCGCGCGGTCACGATTGTCCCCCACCCCCCTCACCCTTCCCTCTCCCCCCGCAAATCGCGGGGGGAGAGGGAAGGGTGAGGGGGGGATAATCCCGGTTAGCGTGAAAGGGCTCCACGACGCTCACATTTCCCCCTTTAACGCCGCGCGCGCGCTCATGCGCTTCAATCCGGCGATCGACCCGGTTGGATCAAGATGCTTTGGGCAATGGCGGCGACAACCTTCCTGGCCGTGGCAGGCATGACAACCCGCGTCGCCGGCAACCGATTTGAGCCGCGTCGGCGATCCGTCGCGGATATCGTTAACCAGCGTCCAGGCGCGGTTGAGGGCAGCAGGGCCAAGATAATCGGGATTCCAGGCGACCACGTCGCAGGCCGCGTAACAGACCGCACAGCCGATGCATTCGATGCCGGCGTCGGCGGCGCGCCGCTCGCGCGATTCCGGCGGCACGACCGCGAAGTCGGGCCCGAGTCCGGCTTTCGGCATGAACCGCCCTTCGGCTTTGGTCCATTTGGCGAAGAAGGGCGCGAGGTCGGCGGCCAAGTCCTTGATGACCGGCAGGTTGCGGAGCGGCGCGACGATGAGGCGACCCGCGTTCGTCACCCGCGCGACGTGGGTGCGGCAGGTCCAGCGCGGGCGGCCGTTGACGGTCATGGCGCAGCTTCCGCACATGCCGACCCGGCACGCGTAGCGAAACGCGAGCGTGGGATCGCGATGGCGCTGAATCCAGAAGACGACGTCGAGAACCGTCTGGTTGGCCCGCCTCGGAACGGCGAAGGCCTGGAACGCGCCGGCGTTGCCCCCCCGCCACACGCGTACGTCGAGCATGGGTTCGCTCATGGAGCAGAAGCCTAAGGTTCCGGCCGCGCAGCCGCAAGGCGCAAGCGACCGCCGGTGAAATCGCGTATAGTCGACGCCGGCCCGCCGGACGGCGGAGGGAGGGTTCCATGAAATGGCACTGGTTGCCGATGGCCGTGGGTATCGCCTTGGTGTCGCCGGACGCGCGCGCGCAGGCACAACTGCCGATCTACGACGTGCATGTCCACTACAGCCGCGACGCCTGGGGGACTTACGACACTACGGCGATCGCCAAAAAGCTGCGCGATGCCGGGGTGGGGCGCGCGCTGGTGTCGTCTTCGCCCGACGACGGCACGTTGAAATTGCGCGCGGCCGATCCGGCGGTGTTCGTGCCGATGCTCCGGCCCTATTACGAGGGCGTCAACAATTCGACCTGGCACCGGGAAAACCAAGTCGTCGCCTACATGGACGAGCGCCTGAAAAGCGGCGTCTACAAGGGCGTCGGCGAGTTCCATCTGTGGAGCGTCGAGGACACGCAAACCCCGGTCGTGCGCCGGGTGATCGCGCGCGCGCGCGAACGCGGCCTCTACGTCTATGTCCACACCGACGCCAAGGTGGTGGAGGCGATCTTCGCCATGGAACCGGAGGTCAAGGTGCTGTGGGGCCACGCCGGCATGAGCGAGCCGCCGTCGGTCATCGGCCCGCTGCTCGACAAACACAACAATCTGTGGACCGAACTTTCGTTCCGTGCCGGCGCCATCGCCGGCGGGGCAGGGATCGATCCGGAATGGCGCGATTTGCTTATCCGCCACGCCGACCGGTTCATGGTCGGCAGCGACACCTATGTCACCTCGCGTTGGAGTTCCTACGGCGATCTGATCGCCGAGCATCGGCGTTATCTCGCGGCGCTTCCACCCGCGGTCGCCAAGAAGATCGCTTGGGAAAACGCGGTGCGCCTGTTCGGCGGTCCTCCGCTGGGAGAATAGACGCCGCTTCGGGAATGGACTCGGGCCCGCCGTTCGGAGAAACTTGGCGTCCGATGAAGGAGTCTTCCATGTACGACCTGGCACGCTACGTATCCGATCTCCGCGCGATCGCGGCGGCGACCGCCGACGAAAACGAAATTCTCGGCCGGGTCGCGCCGTTGGCGCAAAAATTCGCCGCTGGAAAAAAGACGTGGCTCAAGCCCGGTCACTATGAAACCGACCCCGAGCAGGGATTCGGCGTGCATCTGCTGCACGAAGAACCGGACCACAGTCTCGCGGTGTTCGCCATTGCCTGGGCGCCCCACGACGGCTTCGAAGCCCACGACCACGGCACTTGGGCGGTGGTGGTGGGTGTCGACGGGGTCGAGCGCAACGTCAAATACAATCGGCTCGACGACCGTTCGCGGCCCGACCATGCCAAGCTTGTGGAACGCTGCACCATTCTAGCGGGCGAAGGGGACGTGATCTGCCTTCGCGCCAAGGGGATTCATTCGGTGTGGAACGACGGCGACAAAATCACCGTTTCGCTGCACACCTACGGCCGACACATCAATTACACCGGCCGCTCGACATTCGATTTGAAAACCGGCGAGGTGAAGCCGGTCGTTCTCAACATCAAGAAGTAAAGCGTCGCGCGGGGCGGAGGGGACTTTTCCCGCTCACATGGTGAGATTGAAGGCGACGCTGATCCGCTCTTCCTTGCCGAGCGTCGGCTTGACGCTGTGACGGAGCCAGCTGCGGAAGAAAATCATGGTGCCGGGACTGGGGACCACGTTGCGGACCGGGACGTTAAACAGGTTCACTTCCGTGATCGGCGGCTCCAGCATCACCTCGGACATCGGCGAGTGGAACAATAGTTCGCCGCTTTGCGGCGGCGCGGCGACATAATAAATGCCGCTCAGCACCGAATTGCGATGGACATGCACGTCCTGGGCATCGCCCGGACCGTAGACGTTGACCCAGCATTCGTTGAGCCGGAGCGGAAAACGGTCGATGTCGAGGCCGTAGCCCCGCGCGTAGGCGGCCGACTCGGCCATGATGATATCGCCCAGTTTCTTGAACGCGGGCCGGTCCATCAGATTCAGCTGGCTGCGGATGGTGGTGTAGACGTGACAACTCCAGCCCTGCGGCAGGCTGTTAGGCACCGTTCCCTTGATGCGCGCGATCTCTTTCTTGAGTTCGGCGTTCAGGGTTTCGCTATCGGGAATCTTGCTGAACTGGACGCCGACGGCGAACATCGGCTCGATGGTGCGTTCGGTCGGCATAACGGGTGTCGACTCCGGGTGTGCGCGCGGTCGGGGGCGTGCGACCGCTCAAAAAGATAGACCATCCGGCGCGCGAGGCAAAGCGCGCCAAGCACGGGGCTTTATTCGGCGGCGAGCGGATAGACCGGCGTCGGAACCGACGGTTTTGGCGTCGCCGGCTGCGCCGGGACGGCGGGCGGCATCGGCGCCGGCTTGGCGCGCTCGCGCGCGTCCCACGCCTCGATCCCGGCCATGACCATCGCCGAGAGGAACGGCAGGCCTTGGATCAGGAGCGCGAAAGCGAACAAGTCGATCTCCGTCACCCGGAACTCGTTAGTGAGGTAGAGCGCGGCGGCGGCCGCGAGCAGAAAAAGGCCGAGCGCGCTTTCATGCCGCACCGGATTCTCGGCCGCCCTGCGCTTGGCGTTGCCGCCCTTGTCGGTGCGCTTGAACGGCAGGTTGTCGCGCACCAGGCCGTTCATCACCGCGCCCGCGACCGTGAGCTGCAGGCTCATGGCGGCCAGCGCCGCGCCCGCGATCTTGGCGAGAGGCACCTTGACCCGGGTGCGGTAGAGAGCCACGCAGTGAACCAGATTGACGATGAACGCCGTCAGGATAGGCAGCGTCAGCGCCACGGTCGGGATCAGTACGCCGACGAACAAAATCGCCGGCACCCAGAGCAGGTTGAGGATCGAAGCGGCCGCGCCAAGCGCGTCCGACAGCCAGAACGCCCAGCCGGCGACGAACTCGCGTTTCTGCTCGGGCTTCAACGTGCGCGCACCCGGCAGCATGTGGCGCCAGTGCTTGCGAATGATCTGGATCGCGCCGTAGGCCCAGCGCTCGCGCTGGGTCTTGTACGCCTGGAAGGTGTCGGGCAACACGCCGAAGCCGTAACGGCGATTGGTGTACAAGGCCGTGTAGCCGGCCTCGTAGAGGCGCAAGCCCATCTCGGTGTCCTCGACGATGGTGTCGCTCGACCAGCCGCCGGCCTCGGCCAGCGCCGTGCGGCGCACCAGGCACATGGTGCCGTGCTGCACGATGGCGTCGTCTTCGTTGCGCTGGATCATGCCGATGTCGAAAAATCCGGCATATTCGCTGTTCATCACCGATTTCAGCCGCGAGGCGTTGCCGTCGCGGTGGTCCTGCGGCGCCTGGACCAGGCCGACCGCCCGATCCCCGAACGCCGGCGCTAGGTTCTTGAGCCAGTCGGGGTGGACGACGTAATCGGCGTCGATCACCGCGATGATCTCGGCCTCGGGCGCGGTGTGTTCCAACGCGAGGTTGAGCGCGCCCGCCTTGAAGCCCTTGAGACCGAGCACGTTGATGAACTTGAAACGGGCACCCAGCGCGCGGCAGTGTTCCTCGATCGGCTTCCAGTAGAATTCCTCGGGCGTGTTGTTGACGACGACCACCGCTTCGAAATTCGGGTAATCGAGTTGAGCGACGGAATCGAGCGTCTGCTTGACCAGCCCCGGCTGTTCGCGGTGGGCCGGAATGTGGATCGACACCATCGGCAGCGGCGCGCGTGCCTTAAGTCCTTCGTTCGGGATCAAGCGCCGGGGCGCGTTGCCGAGCATGACTTCGGCCATTTCGTGGACCTTGGCGAGCGTGATGATGACGAGCGGAATCATCAGGCTGAAACCCATGATCCACATCACCCAGGCACCGAAGTGGAGGTAATGGGTAAAGGGATAGGCGGCGGCAAGCGCAATGCCGGCACCCATGGCCTGTGCGGCGGCGGCGTAGGCGAGCGCGTGACCAAAAGTGGGGCGTCGGCGCCACAGGCCGAACACGGTCAACCCGGCGCCGAGGACGAGAGCCGCCGCGCCCAGGATGCGATGCTCCTTGAGGGCAACTCGGCCGACCATCTTGAACTTCGGCTGGCCTTTGTCGGTGAAAAGGCCCCAGTACGGACCGACGCTGCCTTCCGCGGTCTTCCAGGGTTGATCGTAGGCCTCGATGATGTTGTAGAAAATGCCGCGCTGATGGGCTTCGGCGATGAAGCCGCGGATGATCTCGGCCTGGCTCATCAGGTGCGGCGAGGCGTCGTTGCGGTTGTAGCCGCGGCTCGGCCAGCCGAACTCGGCAATGACGATGCGCTTGCCGGGATAAGCGCGGCGCAGGTCCTCGTAGCGGTCGAAGGCGTAGCGGAGTGCGATGGCGGCCGATTTCTCTTCCCAGTAGGGCAGGATGTGGGCGGCGATGTAATCGACTTCCTTCACCAGCTCGGGATGGGCGATCCAGATATCCCAGGTTTCGCCGGTGGTCACCGGCACGTTGACGCGCCGGCGCACCTCGCGCAGGTGGCCGATCAACTCTTCGAGCGTGCGTTCCTGGCGGAGGATGGTTTCGTTGCCGACCACGATCGAGCGCACGTTGCGGTGACGGGCGGCCAATTCGACCGCGCTCTCGATCTCGCGGCGGTTGCGGGTTTCGTCCTTGCCGATCCACGCGCCGAGGGTGACATTGAGGTCGTGGCGCGCGGCGATCTCGGGCACATGAGCCAATTCGGCCAGCACCGAATAGGTGCGGATGCCCTGGGTGATGTCGGCGATGCGCTCGATCCGTTCCTCGATCTCCTCGATGCGGCGCTCGCTTTCGCGCGGCGACGGGTTCTTCTTGCGGATGTCGATGTTGAAGGAGAGGGATTCGATCACGTGCCCGGCATCCGGCGGAACCACCGTGCGGTAGGTCCAGACCCAAGCTGCGGCGTGAACGAGCCCTGTCGCCACCAGCGCAGCGGCGATGACCCCGATCCGGGCGGCTTTGGGGGAGGTCTTGAGGGCGTTCATGGCGGCGGTTTCGACGGGCGGCGCTGGGTTCGGAGGATGGTCGGGGATTGGGGCGGTTTCGTGGCCGGTTTGTGTCGTTTCGGGCGCAATTCAGCGGTTGAGGTAATCCATCGACGGCTTGTCCCAGCATTGCTCGACCCGCTCGGCCAACGCCTTGGCGTGTACTTGGCCCTGCTGAACATTTCCCTGGGTGGGGGCGGGCGGCAGGTCGGAACGGATCACGCAGCGGAGCGCCAAGCCGATGTGGGCGGTCGGGCAGCCGAACTGCTCATAGAAACGGCGATGCTTGTCGGCGGTGTCCACGTCGTCGCGCACGAGAAGGCTCAGAATGCGCCGTCCGCTCCAGGCGCATTCGGGCGAGGCGGCAGTAATGCGCGGCTCTGCCGCGGCGGCCGGGCGTCTCGGTTGTACGGCCGGGCGCTGGGCCGGAGCCTGGGGCGCGGAAACCGGAGCTTGCGCCGTGGGCGCCTGGGTCGCCGGCGCGGCTTCGGGCGTACCCGACGGTGATTGAGCCATGGAAATTACCGCCGAAAGCAGCAGGGCGCTACATGCTGCCAGTCCGCGCGCGAACTTGATCATGGTATCGAAACGGTGCGAGAGGGAACGTGGTCGGCGCGCAATATAGGCTTTACCATTCAAAAAGCAATTGCGTCCCCCGCATGGGCTTCCCCAAGCCGGTTGCGGGGGCCGAGAGCGGCGGGTTAACGGAAAAGGTGGCGACCATGGCCGAAGCTTCCGACACGCAACCCCTGGCGGGTGGTCGGGCACTTGCCCGCCGCCTGCTGGGGGCGCTCGGCTGGGCGGGTGTCGGCCTGGGGGTCGGTTGGGCGATTCGTTTCGCCGCCATCGAGCCCGAGGCCGTTGGACAGGCTTGCCTCGGGGCGGCGGCCGGGACCTGGGGGTGCGGCCTGCGCCAGGTGTTGATCTCCTTGTTCCATCTCGGAATTCTGGGCGGAGCCGGGACGGCAGTGGGTCTTTACGCGCTGTTCGGCCACAAGGCGCGCCGGGCGGCCATCCGGGCATCACTGGTCGCGGGCGGACTCGCGCTTGCTCTTTACAACGCGGGCCTCGGCGCGGTTGCGGTCGCGCTCGGTCTTATCGCGTCCATGGCGCCCGGCGAAGGTTGAGCCACGGCAGGGCCAGCAGGAGAGCGGTCAACCCCCACATCAGGGCCTGATGATTGGCCCAGCCTTCGAGGATCGCGACCGCGATCCCTCCCGCCGCCAGGAGCCAGGCCATCGCCCAACCCTGCGGATCATTTGCGGCGTCGCGGCGTTTCGAGCCAAGCCAAGCCATCCCCGCGAACACGGCGGCCGGGATCAGAAAACCCGCGACCGGGAAGCCCCGGTACCGCCCGTCGAAAAGGAGGCTTAGGGTGTGGACCACGGCCGCGAACAGGAACGCGAACCGGATCAGGGCATAGGTCAAGTTCCGGTCGAGGGACGTCCACCGGGGCCGGGCCAGCCAGGCGAGCGCGTCGCTCGTGGGTGGAATCGGCCGGTCGGCGAATCCGCGGGCGAGCGCCATTGCCGCCAGCGCGGCGAGAACAAGGCCGAGACCGAGCCCGACCGCGCCGATCGCCCATTCGAGAGGTCCTCGGCTCGCCGCGACCAGAAACTCGGCGTGGATGACGGACATGGCTGCCGCGGCATGGGCGAAAACTCCAAGCGCGAGCCAGCGCGCGACCGATAGCGCGGGGCCGAACGCGAAAGCAAACAAGACGAGGGCGACGATCTCGGTCGCCGTCAGCGCGAGTCGCCAATGGGGCACGGCGGCGATGTAGCCGGTCCAGGGGAACTTGGGGCGGCGGGCTTCATCGAAGATGCCCCAATGGCCGCCGACGGTTCCTTCCGAGACGCGCTTCCACGGCTGGTCGAACGCCTCGATCAAATTGAAATCGAGCCCGGATTCGCGGGCGGCAAGCTGGGAAAATTCGCGGAGGTATCGGGCCTGCTCGATCCGGCCGGGTCTCGCGCTTTCGCGCATGCGACCCGCGCTCGGCCAGCCGGTCTCGCCCAGGAACACGGGCTTTCCGGGAAAGGTTTCGCGCATTTTGCGCCAAATATCGACCGTGTACGGGGCCGCATCGCGGTTGGCGATCGGCTCGTCCTCCCAGTAGGGTAAGACATGCACGGTGACGAAATCGACCGCGTCGGCAAGGGCGGGGTTCCGCAGCCAGAACTCCCACACGTCGGCGTAGGTGAGCGGAACGAAGGTGCGCGCGCGCACCCAGGCGAGATCGCGGGCAAGATCGTCCGCCGTGCGCTCGCGCCGGAGCAGCACTTCGTTGCCGACGATCACCGCGCGCACGGTCGCGGAGTGCGCGTTGGCAAGGCGGACGGCGGTTTCGAGCTGGATCCGATTCTTGGCGGCCTCGCGCCCGATCCAAGCCCCGAGCAACACCCGGATGCCGTGCCGGGCGGCGATCTCCGGCACGCGCTCGATGCCCTGATCGACCGCGTAGGTGCGCACGCAGCGGATGCCTTCGCCGGCGAGTCGGGCGAGGTCCTCCTCGATCCGCTCGGGCCTGGCGACGAAGTTCTCTTCGAACGGCGTTTCGTTGCCGTGAAACGGCGTGTAGGACACGCACGGGATCGCGCCGCCCACGCCGTCGGCGAGCGGCACCGGCCGCCCGGCGAGGAACCAGGCGAGCGCGAACGGTAGTGCGGCGATCAGGAACGCGGGTGCGGCGAACCAGCGGGTCATGGGTTAGCGCCGGGGCGGACAACCCCAGGTCGTGCCGGTGCGAACCACGAACGGCCCGTCGGGGCAAGCGGACAGAATGGGGGCCAAGGCGTTGCGGGCATAATCGTCAAGGGTGATCGGCCAGAGAAGATCGGCCTTTCCAGCGATCGTCAGGATTTCTTCCCGTGCCAGAGGCCTCATCCAGATGTTTCCCGCCGTTTGGCCGAAACTGAAGATCGGTTCGAGTTCCAGGGATCGGATCGGACCGCCCCGGGTTACGCCAAGGGCATGATAGGCAGCGATGACATTCTCGAAGCCGGTGCTTTTCTGGGCGACGATCATGATGCGCGGCAAGGAGCCACCACCGCGAGAATCCGCCCAGGACTTGATTTTTTCGAGGTTGCGGCGAACAGCAAGGACGGCGATATCGCGCTCGTCCCCGCTGTCGCGGGCGGCGATCTCGTGCAGGGCGGCATGGGCTTTGATCCCCTGCCAGCCGAGGAATGCGGCGAAAAGAACCGCTCCCGCGGCGGCGACCCGGCGGCCGCGGAAGTCGAAACAGTTCCGGCGGCCTGCCCATTCGATGACGGATACGAGCAGCATCGCAAGGCCGAAGACATGAAGGACGCGCAGAATCACGCGGCCGTAACGCTCGTAAGAAATGAACGTCTCCTTTTCGTACCCCGACCAGCAACCGACATAGGAAAACAGGAGAGCCGTCAGATAGGTCGCGAAAAATACAATCAAGCTGGAGGTCAGTAATGCCCCGGCGCGGTGGCGAAGGCTCATTGCCAATCCCGCAATCGCGGCAATCGAGACCGCGGGTTTGTATTCGGCGTAATAAGCGGAAAGTAGTCCGCCCAACCCCTTGGCCGTCATCCATACCTCGTCATGAAGCTGCAGCATCTTGGAGATGACGAGGAGGGGCTTGACCTGGCAGCCCCCCTCGCTTGGGACGATCAAGGGCCAACCGGCGGCGGTCAGAAGGGCGGGAAGAACCATTGCCGCCACCGCGATGACGGCGGTCCGGTTGCGGCGCATCAGCAGGATCAGGGCAAAAATCCCCCATGCGGGGAACAGCGTAATCGCGGTGATCTTCAGGAGATAAGACGCGGCCAGCGCGATCCCCGCGGTTAAGCCCCATCGCGGCGCGTTTCCTTCCTGTGCCCCGATTGTCATGATGGCAAGCATGATTGCCGCCACATAAGAGTAAATCTGCGGCTTTTCGATCAGCAGCAGCGTGGGAAACAAAATCCACATCGCCTGGGCGGCGAGGAGAAGCGGGATGGCGATCCATCCCGCGGCGACCACGATTTTATCGTCCATTCCCCGGCCGCGAACTAAGTGGCGGACGAAATCGGCGGCAAGCGCCAGTGTCGAGAGGTGCAGGGCGACGACGGAGGGATAAGAACGCCCTTCGATGAAGTCGGAAAAAAGAGCCTGCGGATAGGCCATCAGAAGTTGCCAGCCGAGGGTATGGCCCTGGTTGGGATAGATCAGGCCGGGCGCGATGGTTTTGTCGGCGACGACGATTTCGCGCGTGATGTACATCCAGTA
>Ga0194132_10004820_pt1 | contig 22599 bp, 18 predicted proteins | sample TA2KigOf80mmetaG_FD_148612 | JGI IMG/M metagenome (GOLD analysis project Ga0194132, IMG submission 148612) | Freshwater microbial communities from Lake Tanganyika, Tanzania - TA2015054 Kigoma Offshore 80m | ecosystem: Environmental > Aquatic > Freshwater > Lake | place: Tanzania: Lake... | reverse complement strand
CGTCCCGATGCCACCCGTGGCGAGCCCGCCGGCGTTGCAGTGCGTGAGCACGCTGCCGCGATCGGGGAGGAGCGCCGCTCCGTACTCGCTCAGGCGGCGGTTCGCCTCGATGTCCTCGCGATGGATTGCGAGCGCCTCGCGCTCGAGCATCGTCCGGATCGTCTCGACCGAGCGGTCGGCGTTCTCCCGCACGAGGCGGCGCATGCGCTCGATCGCCCAGAACAGGTTCACCGCCGTCGGCCGTGCCGCGGCGAAGGCGCGGCAGAGACGCTCGAAGTCCTTCGCGAAGCGGTCCTCCGGCAAGCTCCGCGCGCCGAGCGCCAGGCCCATCGCCGCGGCCACGCCGATCGCCGGAGCGCCGCGCACCACCAGCTCCTTGATGGCGCGGATCACGTCCTCCGGATCCTTGTAAAGACGATAGACTTCGCGGTTCGGCAGCAAGCGCTGATCGAGCATCACGACGCGATCGCGTTTCCACTCGACGGTGCGCACTCTCTTCATGGCGGGACGACTCTAGCCGCGCCGCGCTGCCCGAACAAGCGCGTTTGCACCCGCTGTAAGGAGCAGTGGAGATGTCCGGTGCATAAGCACTCGGAGATGTCCGCCCTGCTGGGTACGAGCGCGGATGGAGAGATACCACCGCGCCGTGGCCCGAGAGGCCAGGGCGATGACCAAGAAGGAAGTGATGCTCAAGGCGGTCGAGAAGCGGATCACGTGGATCCAGGCCGCGGATATCCTCGGCATCACGGCGCGCCACATGCGCCGGATCAAGACTCGCTACGAGGAGTTCGGCTTTGATGCGCTGCGCGACCACCGCGCGGGCAAGCCACGACGGCGGCGGATTCCAGTGGCGACGGTGGAGAAGCTCCTGGCCCTGCGACGGACGGCGTACGCCGACTTCTCGGTGCGCCACTTCTGGGAACAAGCCACCGAGCGCCACAAGCTCGAGCTGTCCTACACGTGGACGCTGCTGACCCTGCAGGCGGCCGGGCTGGCCGAGAAGGCCCCGGCCCGGGGCAAGTACCGGCGTCGACGCGAGCGCCGGCCCATGCGCGGCATGCTGCTCCACCTCGACGCCTCGACCCACGCCTGGCTGGGCGAGGAGCGCCCCATGGCCGACCTCAACGTGATGCTCGACGACGCCGACGGTCGCATCCTCTTCGCTCGCTTCTTCGACCAGGAAGGCACGGCGTCGACGTTCGCGGCTCTCGAGCACGTCCTTGGCCGCCACGGCCGTTTCAGCGAGCTCTACACCGACCGCGGCAGTCACTTCTGCCGCACCAGCCGTACCGGGCAAGGCCCCGACGAGGTCCAGGAGGGCCAGGTCACGCGCGCCCTGCGCACGCTGGGCATCCGCCAGATCCTGGCTCGTTCTCCAGAGGCACGCGGCCGCAGCGAGCGTTGCTTCGGGACCGTCCAGGGTCGCTTGCCGCAGGAACTCAGGCTCGCCGGCATCACCGACTACGAGCAGGCCAACCGCTACCTCGACGCCACCTTCGTTGCCGACTTCAATCGCCGCTTCACGGTCAAGCCCGCACAGCCCGAAAGCGCCTTCGTGCCGCTGGCGGGCATCGACCTGCGCCTGTTGCTCTCGAGCCAGCACGAGCGCGTCGTCGGCAACGACAACACCGTGAGCTTCAACCGCCTCGTCCTGCAGCTACCCACCTCAAAGCACCGCCTGCACCACGTACGCTGCCCCGTCCTGGTCCACGAATTCCCCAACCAGACGCTCGGAGTCAGCTACCAGGGCCGCCTCCTCGCGGCCTACAGCCAGCAAGGAGATATCCTCACCGAATCCAAGACCAAGAAAAAAGCAGCTTGAACGAGCGGACATCTTAAACTGCTTATGACCCGGACTTGACTAACTGCTCCTGACAGATTGACCGGTGACGCTTCTCGATGACGGTCATCGATGTGAGAGCAAGACTCGCGGTGCCGTCGCGCCAACCCCTCGCGTGACGTAGGCTGGAGCGACCAGACCGACGCCTTTCCCATCCCGGAGGACACCATGCCGAGCCCGCGACTCCCCCGTGCATCGCTCGCCTGCGCTCTCCCTCGCGGCACGCGTGCACGCGACGGTTCCCGCCGACCTCTGCAGCGGAGATCCCTGCAACGTCTCCGGCCCGAAATCGGTCGACGCGGACTCGCTGCTCGATTTCGCAGGCGTGCATCTCGTCTTCAAGACGGGATCGGTCGTGACGCTGGAAGTGTCCGGCAACGCGCGCTCGATGACGATCCGCGCCGGGCGGATCACGATGGAGCCGGGTGCCCGGATACTCGCCGTCACCGATCCGGATCCGAGCCCGACGTTTCTCTACGGACGCGGCACGGTCGACCTCGAAGCGACGAGCGGCCCCCTGGTCCTCCAGTCGAGCGGGACGACGACGTCGCGCATCGACGTGCAAGGCAACTGGGCCGGGATCATCCGCTTGACGGCCACGACGGACCTGACCGTCGACGGCTCGCTCATCGCGCGCGGCATCGGTGCCGACGCGTACGCGGGAGAGGTCGAGCTGTACGCCGGCGGCGCGATCACGGTGAGCCGCGACGTCGGGCTCGTCGCGTCCGGCGAGCTCGGCCAGGGAGGGACCTTCACGGCGGAAGCGGGCGGCAACGTGTCGATCGAAGCGATGCTCGACACGAGCGGCGGCGGCTTCGGCGGCGGGGAGATCGCGATCCTCTCGACCGCGGGCGACGTCGCGACGGAGATCCTCCAGTCGAACGCGACGGCGGACGGCGCGGGCGGCGAGATCAGCCTCGAGTCGGTCACGGGCGACGTTTCGCTTCTCGGGCGCATCACCGGCAACGGCTCCGAGTTCGACGAGTCGTGCGGCGACGGCTCGGCGGTCACGATCGTCGCCGGAGGATCGGTGACGTTCTCGGACGACGTGACCGTGCGCGGCGGGCTGTTCTGCACGGGCGGGGCGATCGAGGTCTCGGCGGGAGGGGCTTTCGTCCAGGCCGCGGGCGCGGCGATCACGTCGAGCGCACCCGGCGACGACAGCTCGGGTGGTGAGCTCAGTGTCTTCGCGGGAGGCGACGCGACGCTCCGGACGATCGAGCTGAACGGCGTCGGCTACGGCGGAACGCTCGACGTGACGGCCGCGGGCGCGCTCGACGTCGTCGCGGGAATCGCGGTGCGCGCGACGGGATCGGATGGGTACGGCGGCGGCGCGGCTCTCGCGGCGTGCACGATCGAGGTCGGGCCGCTCGGAGCGATCGACGTTCGCGGCGACGACCTCGATTCGGGAGTCGTCCTCACCGCGAGCGGCGCGATGACGATCGACGGCACGCTTCGCTCCGACGAGGAGAACCGGCTCGTCTACCGCACGACGCCTCCCGACGTGACGGGCGCGACGATCGTCGTGCCAGCGGTCCAGCAGCAGGATCTCACGCTACCCGAGTGCGAGACGCTCGAGGCGTGCGGGAACCTCGCGCCCGATCCGGGCGAGGCGTGCGACGACGGCAACCACCTCTCGTGCGACGGCTGCAGCGCCGACTGCCAGCGCGTCGACGGCGTCTGCGGCGACGGCACGCGCGAGTGCGGCGAGCAATGCGACGACGGCGACACGACGTCCGGCGACGGCTGTGAGGCGGACTGCACCCTCCCGCCGACACCCGAGCTCCTCATGCCGGGAAGCCCGCTCGCGCAGGGATGCCAGCTCGAGTGGAACCTCCACACGTCGAACGGCACGATCGCCTCGACCGGCTTGCCGACGCGAACGCAGAAGTGCATCGACGGCGATCCCGCCTGCGACTCGGACGGCGCGAACGACCAGCGGTGCACGTACGAAGCGCAGCTCTGCCTCCGTGTGACCGACGAGCGGCTGCCGGCTTGTGCGCCCGCGGCGCTCGACTACGTCCGGCTCGGCGCGCCGACGCCGAACGCGACCGACCCGATCAACGCGGGGAACGCGGCGGCGATCCTCGACGCTCTCGACCCGCTCGACCTCGAAGTGCGAATCGGCTCCACCGTCGTGCAGCCGGGCGCGCCGTTCGCGGCGAGCGACGCGTGCACGGACGCTTTTCCGATCACGGTGCCCCGCGCCGTGGTCAACAGCGGCAAGCGTGTCCTCCGCGTGGCGAGCCAGGACGTCAACGGCAAGCTCCTGAAGGCGAACCAGATCTCGCTCATCTGCGTGCCGAACACCGCGGTGTGCGGCGACGGCATCACGGGCGGATTCGAGCAGTGCGACCTCGGCGACACGGTCGACTGCGACGGATGCTCCTCGCAATGCCGACTCGAGGAGTGCGGGAATGGCACCGTCGAGTGCGGCGAGCAGTGCGACGACGGCGCGGAGAACGGGACGCCCGGAAGCCCGTGCAGCGCGAGCTGCACCGAGGCACCGCCGGCACTCCGCATTCCGGGCGCGGGCGGGAAGACGCTCGACTGCGCGCTCGAATGGTCGGTCGCGCTGCCGGCGGAAGGCCTCCTCCTCGATCGCGCCGGCATCGCGCGCAACTCGCAGCGCTGTACCGACGACGATCCGAGCTGCGACTTCGATCCGACGCCCGGGACGTGCCGGATGCGCGTCTGGGCGTGCCTCGGAGGAGCCGATGCGCGCCTCTCGTGCAATGCGGCGCAGGTCGCGACGGTCGACGTCACGAGCCCGAAGGCGAACACGACCGGCACGCAGCTCGCGGCGCGGAACGACCTCCTCGCGGCGCTCTCGGCGCTCGGGCTCCCGGCCGGGCCCGGCGAGGAGTGCACGGCCCGGATCGAGGTCGACATCCCCGCGCGGAAAGCTCTGAAGCTCGGGACGAAGGCGACGCTCGGCTCGGGCCAGAAGGACACCGATGCGCTCCGGCTGAGCTGCCGGCCGTAGGCCCGATCCGAAGGGCTTCCAGGAATATTACAGACATTGACGGAGATAGACTGATTCTGTAATGTCTTGGGTGTGAGGCCGAAGGCCCGTAGCTTCCTCTTCGATCTGCTCTCGACGCTCCGCCACGGGACGATGCCCGTCGGCGCCCTCGTCGAGGCCGGGGAGCTCTTCGGGATCGCCGCGAACAGCACGCGAGTCGCCCTCGCGCGGATGCTCGCGACGGGCGAGGTGAGCCGCGACGAGCGCGGCCGCTACCGCCTCGGTCCGAGCAGCCAGTCGGTCGAGCGCCGCGTGACCTCGTGGCGCGAGATCGAGCGTCAGTGCCGGCGCTGGGAAGGCGGCTGGATCGGCGTGCAGCTCGCAGCAGCGTCCCGCGACGGCGGACGTGCAGAGCGCGCCGAGCGCGAGCAGGCGCTTCGCCTCCTCGGGTTCCGCCGGCTCGCTCCGGCTCTCGCCATCCGGCCGGACAACCTGCGCGCGCGCGTCGGGGAGATCCGCGAGGAGCTCGTCGCTCTCGGGTTGCCGAAGAGCGACCTCGTCTTCGAGGTCCGCGCGCTCGACGGAGCGGCCGAGCGGAGCGCGCGCCGTTTGTGGGACGACGGCGATCTCCGCGGAGCGTACAGCCGGCTTCTCTCCGAGATCGAGAAGAGCGCGCGCCGCCTGCCGGACGCGCCGCACCAGGAGGCGATGGTCGAGTCCTTCCTCCTCGGCGGACGAGCGATCCGCCACCTCGTCCTCGATCCGCTCCTCCCGGACGCGATCTGCCCGGGAGACGAGCGCCGAGCCTTGATCGAAGCGATGCGCCGCTACGACCGCATCGGCCGCGCGGTGTGGGCCGCATTCCTCGAGCGGTTCGACGTGCCGCATCTCCGCAGCCCCGTGGACACGCACGGCGGAAGGGTGCACGAGGCCGCCCTCGAAAGGGATTCGAGATGACCGCGAGCGCGACGGGAATCGACGAGAACCTGAAGTCCGGATGGCGTCAGGCGCTGTCGCGCGAGGAGGTGCGCGAGCTCCTCGTGATGCGCGACTTCCGCTCCTGGCTCTCGATCGCCCTCGACTGGGCGCTCGTCTTCGGCGCGATGGCGATGGTCGCCGCGTGGCCGAATCCCCTGACGATCTTGCTCGCGCTCTTCGTGATCGGCGCGCGCCAGCTCGGCTTCGCGGTGTTGATGCACGAGGCTTCGCACCGCTCGCTCTTCAGCGATCGTCGCGTCAACGACTGGGCGGGGAACTGGCTCTGTGCGTATCCGGTGTGGAGCGACCTCCGCCCGTACCGGCCGTATCACCTGAAGCACCACGCGAAGACCGGCAGCGCGGAGGATCCCGACATCGGGCTCGTGCGGCCGTTCCCGATCACGCGCGAGAGCTTCGCGCGGAAGGCGTGGCGCGATCTGTCCGGTCAGACCGGCCGCAAGTTCGCCCGCGGTGCTTGGGCGCGGACGTTCGCGCGCTACCGCGTCGACCCCGCGGCGCGGAGCGGGGCGCAGGGCGTCGCGGTGACGAACCTGATCCTCTTCGGGATTCTCACCGCGGCCGGACACCCGTGGCTCTACCTCCTCTGGGTGGGTGCGTGGCTCACGACGAACACGCTCGTGACGCGGATCCGCTCGATCGCGGAGCACGCGCTCACGCCTGATCCGAACGACCCCCTCCGCAACACGCGTACGACGGTCGCGCGCTGGTGGGAGCGGCTGTTCCTCGCCCCGAACCGCGTCAACTATCATCTGGAGCACCACCTCCTGATGACGGTGCCGCACTACAACCTCCCGCGGATGCACCGCCTCCTGCGCGAGCGCGGCGCGCTCGAGACGGCGGCCGTCGACGCCGGCTACTGGACGGTTCTGTCGCGAGCGATGTCCAAGCGCCCGTCGAGCTCGTCGAGCGCGGCCGCGGCGGTCGATGACGAGACGCCGGACTTCCCGCAGGTGAACGGCTTCCTCGCACCGCCCGACGACGCTTGAGCGCGTCCGCTCCGGTCAGGCTCAGGGCACGACGGCGTCGGCCTCGATCTCGACGAGGATCTCCGGCGAGATGAGCCGGCTCACCTCGACCATGCTCGTCGCGGGCCGGATCGCGCCGAACACCTCGCCGTGGACGCGGCCGATCGCCTCCCACTGATCGATGTCGACGACGAAGATCCGCGTCCGGACGACGTCCTCCAGGCGGGCACCGGCGCGCTCGAGCGCGGACTCGATGTTCCGCAGCACCTGACGGGTCTGCGCCGCCGGGTCGCCGACGCCGACGATCGCCCCGTCCGGCCCGGTCGCCGTCGTGCCGGAGACGAACACCTGGCTCCCGACCCGCACCGCCCGCGAGTAGCCCACGATGGGCTCCCAGGGCGTCCCGGTCGCGAAGTTCGTCCGCTTCTCGTTCGGCATCCGCGCCTCCTAGCCCATCCGCAGTCGGTTTGCTGCAGCGGCGACCCGGCAGCCGCAGTCGAGAGATTGCGGTATCTGTCCGGAAGGCCCAATTTTCGGCGGGGAACCGGGAGCTTGGCGCCGGCACGGCGGTTGCGTTGGCGGGACGTCGAGCCCGGCGGACACCCCGGCGGGAGGAACGAGGACGATGGCAGCCATACTCGGCTTCATCCTGGCGCTGATGCTCTACAAGCATTTCAATCGCAGAGTCCGGTACTACCGGCGGCGCTACGACATCGACGAAAGCGGGGAGACCATGTGCGCGCCCGGCCCGGTCAGCTGGCACAAGGAGTGGGAGCGACACTGGGCCGAGAAGTTCCGGCGGCAGGAGGAGCGCCGCGAGCGCTACCTCGCGCGGCACGAGGCGCGACACGAGCGCCGCCGCAAGCGGAAGGAGAAGCGCGTCGAGCCCGCGGCCGAGGCGCCGGAGTCGCCGGGAACGAACGATCGCGCGTCGGAGTCGCGCGTTTCGGCGCCCCCCAACAGCGAGCAGGCGATCCTCGCGCGCGCGCGCAAGCGCGCCTCCGCGGAACTCGCCTTCTACAACCACGTGATGAGCTACCTCGGCGTCATGGCGATGCTGGCGCTCATCAACGTCTTCACGACGCGCTACCCGTGGTTCCTCTGGCCGGCGATGGGCTGGGGCATCGGCATCTTCTCGCACTACATGGCCGTCTTCGGCTCGCGGAAGATCAAGGACCGCTACTTCTATCCGGCCGTCGAGCGCGAGGTGCGACGTGAGACGATGAACGTCCGCACCGAGAAGCAAGCGAGCATCGACGAGCTCTCCGCCTCGATCGCGCACGAGATTCGGAATCCGATCGCCGCCGCGAAGAGCCTCGTGCAGCAGATGGGCGAGGATCCTCGCTCGATCGAGAACGTCGAGTACGCGCACGTCGCCCTCGACGAGCTCGATCGCGTGGAGCGGAGCATCTCGCACCTCCTCAAATACGCGAAGGAGGAGGACCTGCAGTTCGCGCAGGTGAGCCTCGCGGGCGTGATCGACTCGTCCCTCATCGAGATGCGAGGCAAGCTCGACGCGGCGAACGTCGCCGTCGCGCGGAACTACATCGGCGGGCCGACGCTCGTCGCCGACGGCGAGAAGCTCCGCCAGGTCTTCACGAACATCCTCGAGAACGCGATCGACGCGTTCCCGGCCGAGGCGCCCGACCGCCGGATCGACCTCTACATCGAGAACGGCGTGCCGAAGCGCGTCCGCGTGCGTCTGCGCGACAACGGGAACGGCATCCCTCCGGAGAAGATCGACCGCATCTTCAACCCGTTCTTCACCACGAAGGAGAAGGGCACCGGCCTCGGCATGGCGATCTCGAAGAAGATCGTCGAGGCGCACGAGGGCACGATCGACGTCGTCAGCGAAGAGGGGCGTGGCACCGAGTTCGTCGTCACGCTGCCGCTTCCCCAGTAGGTGCGCCATGGTCGGACGCGTACTGGTGGTCGACGACGAGAAGGCGCTCGTGCTCGCCCTGCGCGGCCTCCTGAAGAAGGAAGGCTACGAGGTCGACGTCGCCTACAGCGGCGAGGAAGCGCTCGAGAAGATCCAGCCCGGCAGCTTCCACCTGATCATCACGGACCTGAGCCTCGGCGGCCTCTCCGGCATGGACGTCCTCGCGCACGCTCGTGACGTCGATCCGGAAGTCGCGGTGATCATGATCACCGCGTACGGCTCGGAGAAGATCGCGGTCGACGCGATGAAGCTCGGCGCGGCGGACTACGTCCCGAAGCCGTTCGACAACGACGAGCTCCGCGTCGTCGTGCGAAAGGTGATGGAGACGGCGCTTCTCCGCCGCGATCACACGCGGCTCCTGCAGCAGGTGCAGGAGGCGTACGGCTTCGAGCAGATCGTCGGGCGGAGCCCGGCGATGCTGCAGATCTACTCGATGATCGAGAAGGTCGCGGACACCGACGTCACCGTCTTGATCCGCGGTCCGAGCGGCACCGGCAAGGAGCTCGTCGCGAACGCGGTGCACTATCGCTCGCCGCGGCGCGCGCGGTCGATGGTCAAGATGAACTGCGCGGCGCTCTCGCGCGAGCTCGTCGAGAGCGAGCTCTTCGGTCATGAGCGTGGCGCGTTCACCGGCGCCGTGGCCCGGCGCGAGGGAAAGTTCGAGGCCGCGAACGGCGGCACTCTCCTCCTCGACGAGGTCGGCGACATGCCGCTCGAGACGCAAGCGAAGCTCCTGCGCGCCTTGCAGGAGAAGGAGTTCGAGCGTGTCGGCGGCAACCAGCCGATCCGCGTCGACGTACGTGTGATCGCGGCTACGAACCAGGACCTCGAGGAAGGCGTCCGCGCCGGGCGCTTCCGCGAGGATCTCTACTACCGCTTGAAGGTCGTCGAGATCGTGCTGCCCGCGCTCGAGGAGCGCCGCGAAGACATCCCGCTCCTGATCGACTGCTTCCTGAAGGCCGCGGCGGAGCGCTTCGGGCGTCCGCCGAAGCCGCTCACCGGCGACGCTCTTCGCGCGGCGCTCGCGCACGAGTGGCGCGGCAACGTGCGGGAGCTTCGCTCCGCCGTCGAGCAGGCACTTCTCCTCTCGAGCGGAAGCGAGATCACCGCCGAGAACCTCCTCGGGGCAGAGCGGAACGGCAATGGCGGCCACGGCTCGGCGTCTCCGTTCGACACGCTCTCCGGCGACCACGCTGCGAGCTTCCGCGAGGCCAAGGAGCGCACGGTGCAGGACTTCGAGCGTCGCTTCCTCCGCGACGCGCTCCGCCGACACGGCGGAAACATCACTCGCGCTGCCGAGGAGGTCGGAATGTATCGGCAGAGCTTCCAGCAGAAGATGCGAGAGCTCGGCCTCACCGCGGAAGAAGCGGTGAACGGCGAGCGGAAAGGGGTTTGAATCATGCACTTCCTGAGCCGCCTGGCGAATCTCGTTCGGGGCAGCCTGCGCCACTGGATCGGACGGCGTGAGCGTCGCAATCCGGCCGCCGTGTACGAGGCGGCCATCCAGGCGCGGCTCGAGCAGTACGGCAAGCTGCGCGAGGCCGCGGCGGGAGTCCTCTACATGCGCGGCAAGCTCGCCGGGGAAGTCGAGCTCAAGTCGCAGGCGCTGCGGAGCTTGAACCGGCAGCTCGACATCGCCGTCGAGCGCGACGAGGACGACGTCGCCGTCGTCCTGATCTCGCAGCGGCAGGCACTCTCCGCCGAGGTCGACCGGATCTCGAAGGAGCTCGCGTCTCTGAACTCGGAGGCCGAGACCGCGAAGAAGAACCTCGTCAACTTCCAGAGCGACGTCGCGCGCCTGCGCGAGGAGAAGATCCACGCCATGGCACGTCTCGCGAACGCGAGGGCGCGTCTCCGCCTGCAGGAGACGATCAAGGGCCTGACGCCCGACGCCGACATCCAGGCTCTCGAGGAAGTGCGGGCGCACATCGAGCGGCTCTCGGCCGAGGTGCACGTGACCCGCGAGGTCGCAGACGCGGAGCTCGCGCAGCGGATCGAGAAGGTCCGTGAAGCGGAGGCCGACGCCGCGGCGCGCGCCGAGCTCGACGAGCTGAAGCGCGTGAAGAAGCGTTCGCTCGTCCGCGTCGACATCCCCGAGCCCGTCGCCGCCTCCGTATGAAAGGGGGTCCGGTTCGTTTGCCCCCTATCGAACCCGGGCTCGATACGCGGGTAACGAACCGGACCCCGTTAGGCGCAGACTGGCGGACGGCGTGTCGACCAGGGGCGGGCCGCTTCGAGCTGGGCGGCGAGGCGGAAGAGCGTCGCCTCGTCGCCGAAGCGCCCGACGAAGTGGGTGCCGATCGGCAGGCCCGCTTCGTTCCAGTGGAGCGGCATCGACATCGCCGGCTGTCCGCTCATGTTGCAGAGGGGCGTGAACGGCACGTAGGGCGCCGCGCGTAGCAGCGACGCGAACGGGTCGTCCGGCGGCGCGTCGAGGACGCCGAGCGCGAGCGGCGGCTCGCAGAGCGTCGGCGTGATCCACACGTCGAAGTCGATCAGGGCGTGCGCGATGCGGCGGCTGAACGCCTGCATCTCGCGCACGGCGATCAGGTACTGCGGCGCCGTGATGCCGCGGCCGATCTCGAAGACCGCGCGCGTCAGAGGCTCGAGCTCGCCGTCGCGCGGCTCGCGGCCGAGCTTCTGGAGCGCCGCTTCCACGTGCATCGCGGCGCCGGAAGAGAAGACCTTGAAGAAGCTCTCCTGGACGTGCGCGACGTCGATGTCGGGCGTGCGCTCCTCGACGTCGTGCCCGACGCTCCGGCACAGAGCCGCGGCGTCCTCTACGGCGCGAACGCAGTCCGGATGCACGGCGCCCATCGGTGAGGTGACCGTGTAGCCGATGCGGAGCCTTCCCGGGTCCGCGCCGACCTCCTCGCGGTACGGCCGCACCTGCAGCGGCGCCCAGTAGGGATCGCCGACGTCCGGTCCCGCGGTCGCATCGAGCAGCACCGCGCTGTCGCGGACCGTGCGCGTGACCGCGTGCTCCACGACGAGCCCACCACCGACGTCCCCGAAGTCGGGCCCGAGCGGGTTCCGTCCGCGCGTCGGCTTCAAACCGAAGAGCCCGCAGCATGCGGCCGGAATCCGGATCGAGCCACCGCCGTCGTTCGCGTGCGCCGCTGGCACCATGCCGGACGCGACCGCCGCCGCGGAGCCGCCGCTCGATCCGCCCGTGCTGTGCTCGAGGTTCCACGGATTCCGGGCTGGGCCGAACAGGTGCGGCTCCGTCGTCGGCGGGATGCCGAACTCCGGCGTGTTCGTCTTCCCGACGACGACGAGCCCGGCACGCTTGAAACGCGCGACGAGCTCGCTGTCGTGGGTCGGAACGTCGTCGGCGAGCAATCTCGATCCGGAGGTCTCGCGCACGCCCGCGAACGTCCCCATCAGGTCCTTCAAGAGGAAAGGGACGCCGCGCAGCGGACCGTCCGGCAGCTTCCCCCGCGCCGTCTCGCGCGCGAGCTCGAACATCGGCGTGACGACCGCGTTGAGCTTCGGATTGACGCGCTCGATCCGCTCGATCGCCGCGTCCACGAGCTCGAGCGGCGTCACTTCGCCGCGGCGAACGAGCTCCGCTTGTGCGACGGCGTCGAGGTCCCTCAGCTCGTCCGGCCTGATTCGTGCCATGGAGTGTTCCTTCCGCTCGCGAGAAGAGCTGCTGCCACGATCGCAGCCAACCCCTCGGGGATCCAGAGACCGTAGACGAACTCGTTCGGGCTCCCGTCGACGATGAAGCTGACCGCGCGTCCGACCGTGAGCCCGCCCGTGAACGCGAGCGCAACCCACAGAGCGGGACGCCGAAGGCCGGATCGGAGCGCGCCCGCGACGAGAAAGAGTCCCATCGCAACGTGCAAGCCGCCGTACGTGGCGCGCATCTCGTTGTGCGCGCTCGTGCTCTCGAGCTGGAGGTCGAGCGGCGTGAAGAGCGCCTGCGGATCGACGAGGCCGGTTGCGCCGGTCGCGATGAGGACGAGGCCCGTCACGGCGAGGAGAAGGATCTCGAGGATGCGAAGCATGCGCGCTCAGGTCGTCGACGTCGACATCCCCGTCGACGTCGCGAGGAGCGCCGCGCCGATCACGCCGGCGGAGTCGCCGAGCGAGTTCCGCCGGATCGGCGTGCGCAGCTCGTCGTTGAAGATGCGGCGCGCGACCTCGTCCCGGCCGCGGTCGTAGAGCACGTCGAGGTTCGAGAGGCCCCCGCCGAGGACGACGACGGAAGGATCGAGGATCGCGATGAGATTGGCGAGCGCCCTTCCGAATCGACCGAGGTAGCGGTCGAGAACCGCGACGGCGGCGGCTTCGCCGCGCGCGGCCTGCGCCGCCACCTGCGCCGCGGCGGCGAAGCCGCCGGTCGTTTCCTGGTAGTCCGCTTCCATCGCCGGTCCGGAGAGCAGCGTCTCGACGCAGCCGCGCTGCCCGCAGTAGCAGGCCGGTCCGTCGGGATCGACCGAGTGGTGCCCCCACTCGCCCGCGATGTGCTGCGGACCGGCCCAGATGCGTCCGTTCAGGACGATGCCGCCGCCGACTCCGGTGCCGAGGATCACGCCGAAGACGACCTCGCCGCCGCGTCCGCTGCCGAGCCGCGCTTCCGCGAGCGCGAAGCAGTTCGCGTCGTTCTCGAGGACGAGGGGAAGCCCGAGACGCGCCTCGAGGTCTTCGCGCAGCCGCTTGCCGTTCAGGCAGAGCGTGTTCGAGTTCTTGAGCGTCCCGTCGCGCGCCGAGATCGAGCCGGGAGTGCCGATGCCGATCCTCTCGACGCCGTCCGCGCGTGCGCGCAGCTCCCCCGCGAGCGAGGCGACCCGGCCGAGGATGTGCTCGTAGCCGCCCTCCTGCTCGGTCGGGATGCGGTCGCGCGCGACGATGCGACCCTGCTCGTCGAGGATCGCACCTTCGATCTTCGTGCCGCCGAGGTCGATCCCGATCGAGGGCATGCGAAGCATGCCTTGCCTCGGGCGGGCCGGAGAGGCAAGGTCCGCGTCGATGCCGGCGGACGTCCCGTGCCCGCTGTGCGGTGAGAGCCGCTACCGCGTCTTCAGCGAGCGCACGCGAAACCGCATCGTCGTCTGCCGAGGGTGCGGCCTCTACTACGTGACCCCGCTTCCCGAGGCGGAAGCCGTCGAGCGCGCCGTGCAGCACTCCGACAAGTACACGGAGGACCAGCTCGCGAAGGAAGCGTTCTTCCGCCGCCGTGCCGTAGAGCTCCTGGAGGACGTCGAGCGGCGGCGCGGCGGTCCGGGGCGTCTCCTCGACGTCGGCTGCGCGATCGGAAGCGAGCTCGCCGTCGCGCGCGAGCGCGGCTGGGAGACGATCGGGCTCGAGCTCTCCGGGAGCTCGCTCGCCGTCGCACGGGAGCGCGGGCACGACGTGCGCGCGGAGACGCTCGAGGGAAGCGGCTTCGCGGAAGCGCGATTCGATCTCGTCACGCTGAACCACGTGCTCGAGCACATCCCGCGTCCGAGTGCGGTCCTCGCGGAGATCCACCGCGTTCTCGCGAAGGACGGGCTCCTGTTCGTCGCCGTGCCGAACGTCCGGACGTGGTGGTTCTACGTGAAGCGCCAGCGATACGGCTGGACGTTCCAGGACGACCACTTCCTGCACTTCTCGGTCGACACTCTCGCGCGGCTCGTCCGCGCGCACGGCTTCGAGATCGTCGACGAGCGCACGTCGCGGTGGGTGGACTACCACGAGCCGCCGGAGAGGCGCGGCCCGCTCTGGCGCGCGCTCGACGCGTTCGCCGAGCGTCACGACCTCGGCATCGAGATTTTCTGCCTCGCCCGCCGCGCCCCGCTTGGCTCGAATGCGCCGTGATCGCGTCGGCGCTTCTGCCCAGCGGGAGGAGAGGGGCTGTGCGCCTCTCGATTCAATCGGAAGAGTCGACGAACTTGCCGTCGGCGTTCTTCTTGAACGGCGCGCTGTAGGTCGCCTCGAAGCAGACGCCGGTGCCGGCGCGCTGCAGCTGCACGAGGATCGGACCCGTGAAGCTCGAGGGGTTCGGCGTTTCGAGGTTCGCACCCTTGCCGACGACGGTCGCGCCCGCCTTGCCCGCGGCGCCCGCCTTCAGCTTCGCGACCTGCGCGCCGTCCGGCGTGCGGTCCTTGTCCTTGTAGCGGAATCCGGTTTCGGTCGCGGCCCAGCACGGCTTCCCGGCGCACGTTCCGCCGGCGGGGAGGGCCGTCGAGGAGACGCGCTCGCCCGCGTCGTAGATGCAGAGGAAGTACGCGTCGCTCGTCGTCGGGTCGCCGAGGTCCGTCAGGTCGACCGCGCTTCCCTTCGCCCACTTCCGCTTGACGAGGTCCTTCCCGGGTGACGAGTCCTTGAGGATCAGCTTCGCTCGACCGGGGAACGCAGGAGGAAGGCAGCCGGTCGCAGGCGCGACGTCGCAGCCGGCGGCGCAGGTGCCCTCGAGCGGCGGCTCGCCCGTCGAGCAGGCCGTGCAGTCCGTGCTGCCCGCGCCCGTGCAGGTCGCGCACGAGGCGTCGCACGATGTGCACACGGTGTCGCTCGTCGCCGTGCAGGCGGCCGACTCGAAGCTGCCGTCGGCGCACGTCGCGGTGCACGACGTGCACGCGCTCTGGCCTACGGAGCTCGCGAAGGTGCCCGCGACGCATGGCATGCACTCCGCCTGTCCCGGATTCGAAGAGAAGGTGCCTGCCGCGCAGTCTGTGCACGAGGACTGGCCGCTGCCCGAGAACGTGCCGGCCTCGCACGGGCTGCACATCGCCTGTCCGAGCTGGTCGTTGAAGGTGCCGGCGGGACGCTGGGTGCAGGAGGACTGGCCGCTGCCCGAGAGCGTGCCGGCCTCGCACGGCGAGCACATCGCCTGTCCGAGCTGGTCGTTGAAGGTGCCGGCGGGACACTGGGTGCAGGAGGACTGGCCCGTGCCCGAGAAGCTCCCGGCCTCGCACGGGCTGCACGCGGTCTGTCCCGCGGAGCCTGCGAAGGTTCCCGCGGGGCAGAGCGTGCAGGGATCCTCGCCGGTGGCGCTGAACGAGCCGGGCTCGCAAAGCGCCCCGAAGGAGCTCGACGGCTCGATCGCGAAGGTGAAGAGGACGAGGGTGAGGATTCGGAGTTGAGCTCGCATCGGCGCGCAATGTCACGCGCCGCACCCTACTCAAGACACAAGAATGTGGGAGTCCTGTTCGAAGCGATCCGTCACGCGGGTTGCACGTACGGGGCGACCGGTGCGATGCCCGAGCGGTGGTGCTTCGGCATGAGAGCGCGCGCGGCGGCGTAGGCGGTCGTCGGGCGCAGACGGAGCCGGCGGCGCACTTCCTCGATCGGCAGGGCGAGGAGCGCTTCCCAGTCGTGCGACGGCAGCCACTCCGAGCTTCGCCCGATACGGTGGCCCTGAAGGACGGCGCGCGCGATGCGCACATCGCGGCACTGCAGCGAGTAGCGGAGGGCTCCCATCAGTGCGATCAGCCCGACGCCTCGGCTCTCGTACTGCGCGTAGGTGAACGCGAGAAGACAGAGCTCGCCGAGCGGATCCGGTCCGTAGCCGACGGCGACGTGCCAGAGGTCGTGCATGTCGCGGCTCCAGCTCTGGAACGTGACCATCTCGGGCGGACCGTCCTCGTTCCAGATGCCGGTGCTCATCCCCGCGAGGCCCTCGGCGGTGATGCCCTGCGCGACCATGAAGTCGAGGTAGGCGCGGCCGAGGCTGCCGTCCGGCATCGCGGCGAGGGTCGCACGGTCGGAGAGCGCCTCGATCAAGCAGCGGTTTTCTGCGAGCACGCGCGCTCCGACGGGCGTCGTGCGGAATCGCTCGAGCGCGCGCTCGTTCGAGTCGCTGCGCAGCGCCTGGATGATGCGGAAGACCTGGGTCGTGTCGTCGTGGTCCTTGTTCAGCTCGTGCAGCGCACGAAGCGCCTCGAGCCAGCTCGAACCTTCCTTGCGAATCGTCGTGAGGAAGCTCATCTCGATACCTCTCGGTCGACAGCTACGTAGCTGTAACTTTCAGTTGTGTAACTTACGCTTGTGTAATAAGAGTGTCAACATGCCTCGCAAGAAAAAATCGGGACGGCTGCCGGCCGCCGAGCGGCGGGCCCAGCTCCTCGACGTCGGCCGGAAGGTGTTCGCGCGGCGTGGCTTCGAGGCCGCCTCGATCGAGGAAATCGCAGAAGTGGCGAGGGTTTCCAGGCCGATCGTGTACGCCCACTTCGGCGACAAGAGCGGCCTCTTCGCGGTCGTCGTCGACCGCGAGATGGAGCACGTCGTCCGGCGGGTGACCGAGGCGATGAGCCAGGAGGGCGGCGCCCGGGAGCGTCTCGAGCGGGTCCTGGTCGCCTTCCTGAGCTACGTCGAGGAGCGTCCGGACGGCTTCGCGGTGCTCTCGCGAGAGACCCCCGCGCGGGCGGGAATGGAGGGGATCACCGGCCTCCTCGGCGACCTCGCGGCCCGGGTCGGCGCGGTGATGCGGCCGTTCCTCGAGTCGAACGGATACGACTCACGCGCCGCGCCGATCTTCGCGAACGGGCTGATCGGCATGGTGACGTTCACCGGGATGTGGTGGCAGCAGAACGGCCGGCGCCCCGCGCTGCACGTCGTCGCGCGTCATCTCTCCGCTCTCGCGTGGGCCGGGCTCGGTCATCTCCCGCACCGGCCGGAGCTCTCGATCGGCGAGAAGCCGCGCTCACGCTCCTAGAAGCCGTAGCGCCTTCGTCAGGAGCGACGAGCGGCCGAGCCGGTCGAGGTCGCTCGCCGCGACCACACGTCGCTCGATGCCGTTCCGGAGCGGCTTCGTCGCGAGAGCACGCAGCGCTTCGCTTCCGAGCACGCGCTCCTTCACCGCGACGTCGAAGGCGCGATGCAGGATCGCGTGCCGGAAATCCGTGCGTGCCGGCGGCGACGGCAGGAGACGTACCGGTGGCAGCCAGAGATGATCGAGATGCGCGAACGCGCCGCGCTCGAGCAGGAGACGTCCGGCGCGGTCGCGCACGACGGTCAGCTCGAGGCCGAGCCGCTCGGTCCCGCGTCTCGGCTTGGGCGGCGGATGAAGGAGCACGACGTCGCGCCGGCGCGCTTCGCAAGGCTCGGCGAGAGGACAAGCGTCGCAAGCGGGAGCCTTCGGCGTGCAGACCATCTCGCCGAGCTCCATCAAAGCCTGGTTCCAGTCGCCGGGGCGATCGCGCGCGAGGAGGCGGGAAGCGATCTCCGCGTGCGGCGCACCGCGCGCGTCCGGACGCGGCAGGCAGTCGAGGCGCGAGAGAACGCGGATCACGTTGCCGTCGACCGCGGCCCACGGCTTCCCGTGCGCGATCGAGAGCACCGCCGCCGCCGTGTACTCGCCGACGCCGGGAAGGGCGAGCGCTTCTTCTCGCTCGAAAGGGAACGCCGTCTCGCCGCGCTCGTGCAGCACGCGCGCCGCCCGGTGCAGGGAGCGAGCGCGCGAGTAGTATCCGAGCCCCGACCAGAGCGAGAGGACGTCCTCCTCCTCGGCGCGCGCGAGCGCGGCGATCGTCGGGAACGCGCCGAGGAACCGCTCGTACGCGGGTATGACGACAGCGATCCGCGTCTGCTGCAGCATCACCTCCGCGACCCAGACGCGGTACGAGTCCGTGCTCCGCCGCCACGGCAACGGTCGCGCGACGCGGTCGTACCAGGCGAGAAGCGCGCGTCGGATCCGCGCTTCGCGAGACCGGCGACCCGCGCTCGTCGCCGCTCCGGGCTCGCGACGCATCACCGGAGACCGATCCAGCTCACCTGACGGCCCGCTCGCGGCCCCTGCTTCCGGTAGGAGGCGAGATCTTCCCCGCCGCACGCGGTGCACGGTCCCGCACGCGACACCGCCGCGGCCGGGAGGCCAGCCTCGACGAGGAGCCGCTCGTTCACCGTGCGAAGGTCGAGCGTTCCCTTGCCTGCGGCGCCGGGCTTCCACGCCGTCCACACCCCTTCCCCGAAGCGGTCGGCGAAGCGTGCCGCGATCTCGCGCTCGATCTCGTAGCAGCAGCCGCCGATCGACGGTCCGAGCGCGGCCCGGACGGACGCGGGCTCGACGCCGAAGCGGTCGCGCAAGAGATCGATCGTGCGCGGCACGATCCCGAGGAGCGAGCCGCGCCATCCGGCGTGCACCGCCGCGACGACGCCGGCTTCGGGCGCCGCGAGAAGGACGGGAACGCAATCGGCCGTCGCGATCCCGACCGCGACGCCGCGCGTCGCGGTCAGCATGCCGTCCGCGTCGCCGGCGGGCGAAGCGCTCGACCCGTCGACGACGACGACGTCGTCGCCGTGCACCTGCCGCGAGCGGACGAGGTGGAACCCGGAAGCGACCGGACGATCGCGGCGACCGAAGCCGTGCTCGACGTGCGGAAAGCCCCAGCTCGCGACCCGGATCTCCGAAGGAGCGTCGACGCCCGTGGACACGACGATCCCGTAGCAGAAGCGGAACGTCTCCGTCGGATGGTAGAACGTCGGAAGTGATCGGCGAGAACCGGATCCTACTCGCGGACAGCTACAAGGTCACGCACTGGCTGCAGTACCCGCCGGGAACGGAGCGCGTCTACTCGTACTTCGAGAGCCGCGGCGGCCGCTTCGAGGAGGTCGTCTTCTTCGGCCTGCAGTACGTCCTCGAACGCTGGCTCGCGGGCGCGGTGATCACCGGCGAGAGCATCGACGAGGCCGACGCGTTCTTCGCCGCGCACTTCGGCCGCACCGGCCTCTTCCATCGCGCCGGCTGGGAGCACGTCCTGCGCGCGCACGGCGGGCGTCTGCCGGTGACGATCCGTGCGGTCCCGGAAGGGACGCCCGTCCCCGTCCGGAACGTGCCGATGACGGTCGAGAACACCGACCCCGAGTGCTTCTGGCTGACGAGCTACCTCGAGACGCTCCTCGTGCAGACGTGGTACCCATCGACGGTCGCGACGCTGTCGCGCGAGATGAAGCGCATGATCCTCTCGTTCCTCGATGCAACCGGCGATCCTTCGCGGATCGAGACGAAGCTGCACGACTTCGGCTTCCGCGGTGCCTCGAGCGTCGAGTCCGCGAGCCTCGGCGGTGCCGCACACCTCCTGAGCTTCACCGGAACGGACACGCTCGCCGGCGTGGTCCTCGCGCGCGACTTCTACGGAGCGGAGATGCCCGGCTTCTCGATTCCCGCGGCAGAGCACTCGACGCAGACCGCGTGGGGTCGCGAGCACGAGGAGGACGCGTTCGCGCGCATGCTCCAGGCCTTCCCGACCGGCGTCGTCGCCGTCGTCAGCGATTCCTGGGACGTCGAGAACGCCGCCCGGAGCCTCTGGGGCGATCGCTTGCGGGAGCGCGTCCTCGCGCGCGACGGCACGCTCGTCGTCCGGCCCGACTCGGGAGACCCGGCGGTCGCGGTGCTGAAGGTCCTCGAGATCCTCGGCGAGCGCTTCGGCACGACGACGAACGAGAAGGGGTACGAGGTCCTTCCTCCGCAGATCGCGGTCATCCAGGGCGACGGGATCGACGAGGCCGAAGCGCGGCGCATCCTGATCGCGATCGGCCAGAACGGCTGGTCCGCGGACAACGTCGCTTTCGGCATGGGCGGAGCGCTTCTGCAGAAGGTCGATCGCGACACGCAGCAGTTCGCGTACAAGTGCTCGCAGGTGACCATCGACGGGAAGCCGCGCGACGTGCACAAGGACCCTGTGACCGACCACGCGAAGGCGAGCAAGCCCGGCCGCTTGAAGCTCGTGCGCGGCGCCGGCGGTCTCGAGACCGTGCGCGAGGAAGCCGCCGGCGAAGACCTTCTGCAGGAGGTCTTCCGCGACGGCGAGGTCCTGATCCGCCACCGCTGGGAGGACGTGCGCGCCCGCGCGCGGCTGCCCGGAGCCGCCGCTTCATGAAGGAGCCCATCCAGATCCGCGGGGCGCGGACGCACAACCTGCAGGAGGTCTCCTGCGAGATCCCCCCGGCGGCGCTCTCGGTCGTGACGGGCGTCTCGGGCTCCGGCAAGTCGAGCCTCGTGTTCGACACGCTCTACGCGGAAGGACAGCGACGCTTCGTCCAGTCGATGTCGACGTACACGCGCCTCTTCCTCGAGCGCATGGAGCGGCCCGACGTCGACTTCATCAGCAACATCCCGCCGGCGATCGCCCTCGCGCAGAAGAACACGATTCGGAACGCGCGCTCGACCGTCGGAACGATCACCGAGATCAACGACCACCTGCGGCTTCTCTACGCGCACGTCGGCGAGGCTTCGTGCCTCGGGTGCGGCGGGCGCGTGCGCCGCGACGATCCGGAGATCGGCCTCGCGGAGATCGACGGCTTCGCAACCGGGACCGCGGTTCTCGTCGTCGCGCCGGTCGTGATCGCGGACCTTCCCTTCGAGGACGTGAAGGCAGGGCTCCTGAAGCAGGGCCATCGCCGTCTCTGGATCGGCGGAGCGGTCGTGCGTCTCGACGAAGAGGAGTCCGGGCCGCCGGAGCTGCCGCTCGCAGCCGAGCAGGGAGCCGCCTACGAAGCTTCGAACGGCTCCGATCGCCTCCTTCCGGTCGTCATCGATCGCTTGGTCGCCGGGTCGACGTCGCGCGCTCGCTGTCGCGAGGCGCTCGAGAGCGCCTTTTCGCTCGCGCGCGGCCGCGTGCAGCTCGTGCCGCAGGACGGCTCCGCGGTGCGCTCCCTCGACCGGCGCTTCTCGTGCAGCGTCTGCGGTCTCGACCGGCCCGAGCTCGTGCCGCATCTCTTCTCGTTCAACAGCCCGCTCGGAGCGTGCGCCGAGTGCCAGGGTTTCGGACGCGTCACGGGGCTCGATCTCGACAAGGTGATCCCGGATCCGCGGAAGAGCCTCGCGGACGGTGCGATCGCGCCGTGGACGACGCCGAGCGGTCTCGAGATGCAGGAGTGGATGCTCCGCGTCGCGAAGGAGCACGGCGTTCGCTCGCGTGTCGCGTGGCAGAAGCTCCGCGCGGCGGAGCGCGCCTTCGTCCTCGACGGCGAGCCGAAGGATGCGCCGCGAAAGGGCCGCGGGCGACGCTTCCCCGGGGTAAACGGATTCTTCCGCTGGCTCGAGCGGAAGCGCTACAAGACGCACGTTCGCATCCTGATCGCCCGCTACCGCGGCTACTCGCCGTGCGAGAGCTGCCGCGGGCAGCGGCTGAAACGCGAAGCGCTCTCCGTGCGGGTCGGCGGCAAGACGATCGCCGAGGTGACGGAGCTCCCGATCTCGGAAGCGCTCGTCTGGACCACGGAGATCGGACGCGACGAGCGCGTCTCGGCGCGCGCGGAGACCCTGCTCGACGAGGTGCGAGGACGGCTCGGGTACCTCGTCGAGGTCGGGCTAGACTACTTGACGCTCGCGCGGCAGGCGCGCACCCTCTCCGGCGGAGAAGCGCAGCGGATCCACCTCGCGAGCGCACTCGGCGCAGCCCTGACCGACACTCTCTACTGCCTCGACGAGCCGACCGTCGGCCTGCATGCGCGCGACTCGGAGCGGCTCCTGCGCGTCCTGCGACGCCTGACGAGCGTCGGCAACACCGTGGTCCTCGTCGAGCACGATCCGGTGCTGATCGAGGGAGCGGATCACGTCGTCGATCTCGGTCCGGGCGGCGGCGCCAACGGAGGCCGCGTCGTCTACGCCGGTCCGCCGTCGGGCATGGAAGCCGCATCGGAGACGGGCCGCTCCCTCCGCGATCGCGGGCGGGACGCGGAAGCGCCGCGCCGCGGCGGTGGCGAGCCCGCGTTCGTGATCCGCGGCGCGCGCGAGAACAACCTCCGCGACGTCACCGTCGCGTTTCCCGGCGAGCGGCTGATCTGCGTCACCGGCGTCTCCGGCTCGGGGAAGTCGACGCTCGTCGAGCAGGTCCTCTACAACGGCTGGCTTCGCGAGCAGGGCGAGAGCGCCGAGGCCGGCGCCTGCGAGGCGATCACCGGTCTCGATCGCTTCGACGAGGTCGTGCTGATGAGCCAGGCGCCCGTCGGCCGCTCGAGC
>Ga0194132_10004818_pt1 | contig 22600 bp, 22 predicted proteins | sample TA2KigOf80mmetaG_FD_148612 | JGI IMG/M metagenome (GOLD analysis project Ga0194132, IMG submission 148612) | Freshwater microbial communities from Lake Tanganyika, Tanzania - TA2015054 Kigoma Offshore 80m | ecosystem: Environmental > Aquatic > Freshwater > Lake | place: Tanzania: Lake... | reverse complement strand
GTCGTTGTTATCGAAGCTGGAGTCACCTGGGCAGCGCTCGATGCCGCGCTGGCGCCGCAGGGCCTCCGCGCCGCTTTTTGGGGCACCGGCTCTGGGCTTCATGCGACCGTCGGCGGCGGCCTGTCGCAGAACGCCGCCAACTACGGCACTGGCAAGCACGGCTTCGCGGCGGACAATGTTCTCGGGCTCAAGATTGTGCTCGCCGATGGCTCCGAACTCATGACTGGATCATGGGGCGCGGCCATCAACCCGACTCCGTTCGCGCGGTATTACGGTCCCGATTTGACTGGGCTTTTCGTCGGCGACTGCGGCGCATTTGGGATCAAGGCCGAAGCGGCGTTGTCCTTAGTACGGCGTCCGGGAGCGGTCGAGTATTGCGCCTTCGAATATGCCGAGCTCGACACTTTTCTTGCGGCCATGGGCCGCGCGGGGCGGGCCGGGCTTCATGCCGAGTGCTTTGGTTTCGATCCCGCTTACATGGCGCACCGCACCACCTACGCCGGGATCAGCGAGGATGTCGGCCGCCTCAAGGGCGTCATCACGGGACAGGGATCGATCCTCAAGGGCGTGGCGGAGGCCGTCAAGATTGCCGCCGCCGGTCGGAGATATCTGGAAGGTGCGGGTTATACGCTCCACTTCACGGTCGAGGGGCGTGATGCCAAAGACGCGGCGGGGGCTCTCGCCCGCCTCAAGGGGATCTGCGCCGACGGCGGAAAAGAGATTCCCGCGAGCATCCCAAAGGTGATGCGCGGCACGCCGTTTCCGGGCCCGACGATCATTCTCGGCCCGCGCGGCGAGCGCTGGATTCCGGTGCACGGCATCGTGCCTCACTCGCGCGCGCGCGCTACCATCGACGCCATTCACGGGGTCTTCAATGCCCATGCGGCAGCGATCGAGCGACACAATATTGCCTGGGCGTGGGTGTCGTTGCCAATCGGGCGATCCGGCATCCTCATCGAACCTACCATCTACTGGTCGGATCGTCGCTCTCCCATGCAGGACCGCTATCTCGATCCCGCTTATGCTGCGAAGAACGATGCGCATGCTTTGAATCCCGAGGCACGGGCGGCCGTTGCCGCCCTGAGAGCGGCGGTTGCCGAGGCGTTTCGCACGGTTGGCGCCGTTCACATGCAGATTGGACGCACCTATGATTTCCTGAACCGCCGCATGCCCGCGGCTCGCGATATGATGCAACACGTGAAGCAATGGCTTGATCCCAATGGCATGATGAACCCGGGATCGCTGGGATTACCGTCATGACCGTTGTTCAGTTACTCCTCGCAATCGCCGGCATCGCGGGCGCGTCCGTTGCCGGAGCCGCCGACCGGATTCCCGCAGCGATCGCGGCGTTCTCCCAAACACAGCTATCGTCGGATCGCGCCTACCTCCGGCTTGCCGCCGCGATGGAGGCGGCACCGGGCAAACCCTTCGACGTGAAGCTGCTGATCCATGGAGAGCTTGGAAACGACGAATCTCATTTCGTCGCCCTCAGACGCGATCGGGTTCAGATCGTCGGCGTTGGCTATCAATCGATTTCCACGGTTGTGCCAGAGCTTGCCATTGTCAACGCGCCGTTCCTGTTCGATAGCTGGGACGAACTTGACTTCGTGGTCGACAATTTTCTGGGCGACGAACTCAACCGCCTGCTCAATGCCAAGGGCCTCCACGGCCTGAGGCATTACGGCATGAACTGGCACGGCTTCTACGGCCGCAAGCCAATCATGGAACCGCCCGACGTGGCTCGGATGCGGTTCCGCGCCTTGATCGACTCCTCGTCACAACTGATGGCGCGGCAGCTTGGCGCCGACATGATCCAGGTCGGCTCGACCGAGATACTCACGGGCCTTCAGACTGGCCTGCTCGATGGCGGTGAAACCAACGAGCTGGTCTATGTCATCACCGCCGTCGATACCGAAGCCAAGCATTGGACTTATATTCGCAATACGGTGTCGATGTTGGGCGTGATCGTACTCGATTCGTGGTGGAAGCGCCTGACGCCGGAGCAACAGGCCGTGGTCGCTAACGGTTACCCGGATACCGCTACCGCGCGAGCCGGCATTCGTTCCGATGGCGACAAGGAAATTGCCCGAGCAATCGGCCGCGGCGCCACGATCCACGAACTCTCGTCAGAGGCGCGGCAACGATGGGTGGCGGCCACCTTGCCGGTCCACAAGCAACAGCTTGAGCAGATTGGCGGAGAGAGCCAGAAGCTTTACGACCTCATCCTCGAGGGCAAACGCGCCTTTGCCGCGCGGGCGAAGTGAACACGGCGCTCTGATGCCGGCCTTTGCCATCGACTTTTCCGCGATCCGCGAGACCCTCGCCAACCGCAACTTCCGGCGCTTCACCGCCGGCAATTCGATTTCTCTGTTGGGTTCGTGGATCCAACGCATGGCCGTCGGCTGGCTGACATGGGAACTCACCCACTCCGGCGCCTGGCTTGGTGCCGTGGCCATGGCCGAATTCATCCCGGTCTTGGTGCTTGCGCCCATCACCGGCGTCGTCGCGGATCGGTTCGACAAGCGGCGCATTGCGATCATTGGCCAGGTCTTCGCGTTGTTCCAGGCGGTCGCGCTGGCGGCCCTGACGTTTTCGGGAATGATTACGCCGATGCTGATCTTCGTACTTCAATTGTTCGCTGGCGTGGTCCAGCCGATCATTCAGACCGCGCGCTTGGTGCTGGTCCCCATGATGTTGCCGCGCGAACGCATCGGTAACGCGGTTGCGCTGACATCGCTGGTGTTTAATGGAACCCGAATTCTCGGACCTGCGATCGGCGGCTTGATCATCACGACGACCGGCGTCGGGTATAGCTTCGCGGCCAATGCGCTTAGTTACGTCGGCGTGATCTGGACGCTCATGATCCTCGACCTGCCGCCACATGTGCCGCCGGTTCGCGGTCGTGGCATCTGGTCAGGCATGATCACTGACATGCGCGCGGGATGGACCTACACGTTCAAGCATCCGGTCCTAGGCTGGCTAATTCCGGCCGTCGGCGCCGCCAGCACGCTGACATGGCCGATCGGTGATTTGTTGCCGGGTATCGCGGATCAGATTTTTGAGCGAGGTGCCGCGGGGCTTGCGACCATGACTTCGGTTCAAGGCGTTGGCGCCATCCTGGGCGGCCTGGTGCTGGCGCAGCGTCCGACGGTCGACGGCATCGGCCGATTGATCATCGGCGCGATGATCATGAACGGCCTTTTGGTCGCCGTCTTTTCGATGATCGATATCTTTTGGCTCGCCTGCGCCGTGCTTTTTGTGTCGTCGTTCTTCAGCGTTATGGTGGGCGTCGGCTCGCAATCGCTCACCCAGTCCGTCGTATCCGATCAGATGCGCGGGCGCGCGCTCAGCGTCTGGTACACAATCACGCGTGCTGGGCCGGCGATTGGCGCTCTGCTGTTGGGATCGCTCGCCACTCGTTTTGGCTTCGAAGGCCCTTTGCTTGCCACGGGCGCCATCACGGCGGCAATTGCTGCCGCCAATCTGTTCCTCCGCGATCTCGGCAAACGTGCCGAAGATTAGCGTCAGCTCAGCTGATTGACTTCCCATAGCATGCCGTCGGGGTCGTGGAACCCGAGGGAGATCATCTTGGTTTCCCCCGCCCCGCCGCTCTTCGGCACCGTTCGTTCGAACGGCCCACGGGTGATCCGTCCGCCAGCCGCCGCGATCTTGGCTGCAAGGCCCCTGACATCATCGTTGTGCGCGACGAACAGCGCGCGACCGACGCCGTAGTCGAAGCTCTTCTCACCCGGGTCGGGCAAGGGGTCTTTCAGAAAAGCGAGTGCGCCGACCATGCCGATATAATCGTGCTGGGCGCGACAGACGGCAAACCGCACGGTGTCGCCCTTCTTGCCGGCCGCCAGCATGCCCTCGATCTGCATGGTCGAGTCCTGATACTTGGCGAGGCCAAGTACGCCAGTCAGAAAAGCGAGTGAACGGTCGACATCTCGGACGATACACGTTGTCCGCCGAATCAAGAATTTTTCCGGATTGGGCCGATTGTAGCGGTAATAGGTCTCGTAGAACGTCCCCGACGGATCGAAGAACGCCATCGATGAGTACTCGATCGTTCCAGCGCCACGCGGATCGGGAAAGGTGCCGTCGGCCGGCGGGCTATGAATGGCGGCGCCCGGAAAATTTGAAATCTTTTCGACCAGCGCCTTCATGTCGGGCACGTCGGCGACCAGCACGACATCGCCAATGCCAAGCCGCCGCTTGGGCGGGCCGGGGTCGGGCAGACGCGGATTGGTCCATTCGAGCAGACCGACTTTTCCAATATCGCGGTCGGGCCCGCCCATCATGTAAAGCTGCACGTCATCTCCCGGCTTGGCGCAGGGAATGATGCCGCCCGAGAGCTTGAACTGGGCGTCATAATCGACCCGCCAACCGAGCACGTCGCGATAAAAGCGCATCATCGCGCCGGCATCGGGGACGATCAGAGTGGTGCGTTTGATGGTCGTAGGCATGTATGTCGTTCCATTGAATTGCGGAAAAGTCGACCTCGTTCAGATATATCGCGAGCGATGTCGACGCGCATGAAGTTTCGCGTTAGGTCGCGCCGCCAATGACGCTCGGCACATCACGCCGACCATCTACCACCCGAACGATCTCGAGGCGCCGAACCTTGACTCGATAGAAAATGAGGTATACGCGATAAATCAGGACACGAACGCCACTGCCAAAAACTTCGGCAGAGCGTTTCAATCGCGGCATCTTTGCAATCATCAACGTTCTTTCTTGAATAGCAGAAAGCACGTCATCGGCGGCCTCTGGATTGCGCTCGGCAATATAGCCGTGAATATCGCGCAGGTCCTTAAGCGCGGCGGGGGAGAAATCGACAGTGCGTAAAGCAGTTGCGTTACTGCTTTTTCGTCGCTCGCCGCTTTCGCCCATTTCGCTTGATAGCCTGAAAAAACCCCGGTAGGTCCGTCAAGGCAATTGAGATTCTGTCACCTCGATTGAGTTGCCCCAGCCCCTCCGCGACGGCGCTCTTTACGCGTTCAGATGTGAGCAGGCGCGGAACATCGAGCGCCAGAACTGCATCATTCAACGCATCACTTTCAGACGTGTATCGGCCATCGGCAATCGCCTGTTTCAGCAGTTTCCTTGCATGTGCATTGAGAGCAACGTTCATAAGGATACTCTATCCAGATTCCGCATACATTTCCACCTTCAGAAGCCAAATCCCATCCATTTGTCGGTGAAATGGAGTCATACATTCCCCAATTCGCGAAATTGGCGTGCAAAGGCTCGGGCTGGATTACGAGACCTTTCGACGCGTATTGAGCTCGAAGAAATATCCGTCCGGATCGAAGAAGCTCATCGTCGTCAGCTTCAGCGTCGAACCGTCGGCGGCGGTGACCGTGTCGTCGATCGGCGGAGAACAAACGTGGCAGTACTCGCCCGCCATCCGCGCGTGGATCGTGTTCACGTCATTGGCATGAGCCACGACGATAGCATCGCGAATCGCTAGTGGCCGCTTTGGCAGCGGCGGATGTTCGATCGGCGGATCGAGAAACGCCATCAGCCCAAACATGCCGACGGCCGGGTCGGCGCCCTTGAGTATCGCCACCCGCACCTTGGCGCCCGGCGTGCCGGCCGGCAGGACTTGGCCGCCCACGGTCATGGTTTGGTCGTACCACATCTCCATGCCCATCACGCGGCGATAAAAGTCGACCGAGCGGTCGATATCGCGGACGATCAGCGTCGTGCGACGGATGCCGAAACGGTCGATGTTGGGGGCGTTGCGCTTATGATTGACCTCGAAGAAGAACCCGTCGGGATCGAAAAAGCTGAGTGTCGTGAGTTCGATCCGGCCTTTTCCGTCCGGCGTCGGCACGCTCCACTCGTGCGGCGGACAATGGATGCGGCACAGCGGCGATTTCGCCAACCGGTCATAGAGACTGTTGATGTCGGGCGTTTCGGTGACAATGACGATATCGCCAATGCCCATGCGTGACCGGTACGGCGCCGCGGGTCTTTCCAACGGTGGATCGATCCACTGGAGCAGGCCGATCTTCGCGACGTCGGCGTGATTGCCTTCCATGATGCCGAGACGCACCTTGGCGCCCGGCTTTCCCGCCGGAATGATCTTTCCGCCAACCGACATCAGCTGGTCGTAATAAAGCTTCATGCCGACAACATCGCGATAGAACGCGATAGAACGCGCGACGTCCTCGACAATCAGCGTTGTGCGTTTGACGAAAGTCTCGGACATGCCTACTTGGGAATCTTCACGTTGCCTTTGGCGTCGATCTTCCAATGCGGATTGAAGGCCACCTCCCACGCATGGCCATCAGGGTCGGCGAAGTAGCCTGAAAAACCACCCCAAAACTGTTGGGCCGCATCCCGCAATATCGTTCCGCCCGCCTTCTTGGCCTTGGCCAGCACCTGCTTGACTTCGGCCTGACTCGGCACGTTGTAACTGATGGTCACGTTATCAAAGCCCATGCCGGGCCGCTCGACGCCGGCGTCCTTGGCGAGTTCCTTCATTGAATATAGCATCAACGCGAGGCCGTTCATCTGGAAGAATGCGGCCTTGTCGTCACTGCCCTTCGATGGCGCCCACCCCAGCCGCTCGTAGAACCCGCGCGCGCGATTGACGTCAGCCACACCTAAAGTAACGGCACTGATGCGTTGGTCCATAAGGACCTCCTATGACAGTCCGAGCGACTCCGGGTTGACGACACGGCGCGGATCGACCGCGGTTTTGATCTTCTCAAGCAGGGCCCAGGCTTGGGGATCGCGGTTCTGACGGTAATGATAAGCCTTGCCGACCTGAAGGTGGGCGGCGCCAAGGGCGGCAAAATGGGCGCAAAGCGCAGTCTTGATCTTTTGTACGGCGGCCGTTGCCGCCGCATTGGCGGGCGACTCGGTCAGCTTTGCCTGATGCGTAACCTCGACTGTTCGGCGTTGTACCGGCATCCATTGATCGGGCCAGTAAAACACCGGCTCGAACACGAAGGCGTGGGTCGAGATCGGCGTAAACATGTAACCCCACTCGATTCGGTGGGCGTCGCACTCGGCCTTGAAACCGTCGAAAAGTGCGTGGGTCTTGGCGATCGCATCGGCGGTGTCGGACAAAGGGAAAATGCCGTGCACCGGCAACCACCGTTCACCCAGTGGGCCCAGCATATTGTTGAGCGGCGTAAACGGATAGGCGCGGATCGCCTTTGGGATGGTGTTCTCGATCTCGCGCCCGCCAAATTGAGCGACGATTTTTCGACAGGCCGCGAGCCGTTCGTTCGCACCGGCCTCGGTGCGATCTTCGTACGTGAGATGGAACGAGTATTTGACATCGTCCATGAAGCCACGGCCGGCCACCGCCATCTTGGCGCCTTCGACGAGTCCCTTGGCCAGCGACGACTGCCCTGTGACGACATTGGCAAACGTTTTGACGTCCTTCATCAGGCTTTCGCGGCGCATGCGCATCGACTGCAACACCGGATCGAACCCAACCGATTCAACGGCCAACTGTTCACGGGCGATCTCGGCCATGGCATCGATGCACGGCCGCATCTCGTTGAAGGCAAACGATCCATAGGCCGCGTGGGCTGGAATGCGCATCAAGCGCAGCGTGATTTCGGCTTTGAAACCGAGTGCGCCGGTATCGCCGAGAAAGATGCCCGTCAGGTCAGGACCGTAATGCCGGAAAAAGGGCTTGGCGTTTTTGTGCGCCGCCTGACCGGTCGGCAGAATCGAGCCATCGGCGAGAACGACCTTGAGTCCGAGCACGGACTCCTGCGCGATGCCGAAATGCCCAGAACCGAAGAACAGCGCGCCTTGGGACACGCTGCCGCCAACAGTCGCGTGAATCCCGGACAGCGTTCCGAAGAACGGCGTGCGCAGACCCTTGGGCTTCAAGGCCTCGTTGAGTGCCTTCCACGTCACGCCCGCCTCGACCGTCACGTACATATCGGCCGTGTTGATCGCGACGATACGATCGAGCCGGCGCAGATCGAAGACGACACTATCAGCTTTCGCGGGCGTGTAACCACCGGTGTAGGACATGCCGCCGCCGCGCGGCACGACAGCTAACCCGGCATCAGTCGCGGCCTTCACGCTTCGCGCGAGTTCGTCCACCGACCCAGGCTTGACCGCAAGCGCGCAAGTCGCGCCCGCGGCATAAACGTCAGATGAGTAGAACAAACGCTCGTCAGAATCGGTGATGACGTTGTCAACGCCGACGATGGCGGTCAGCGATCGGATCACGCCAGCGGCGCCGTCTGGCAGGTTCACTTGAGCCCCAGAACGCCCGGGTTGAGATGGTTGCCGGGGTCCAACATCGACTTAAGTCCGCGCACGAACTTGGCGGTCTCGGGGTTGAGTGAGTCGAGATAGGGATAGGTCTTGCCAATCTGATTCGACGATGCGCCGTGCTCGGCGAACATCTTGGCGAAGGCCAGCCGGATTTCCTCGACCAGCGCGCGCGCCGCCGGATTGGCGGCCGGCTCCTTGAACTTGCTCAAGTACCCTGGCTCCGGCGTGCGCTTGTGCACCGGCAACCACTCGTCGTCCCAATGCAGCACGGGCTCATAGCTGAAAGCATAAGAGTCGATAGCGATAAACAACCGCGAGACGGTGATGTTCATCGCTTTCATGCGGTCGCGATAAGGCGCAAGTAGCGCATCGCCAGCCGAGATGATCTTCATCGCGTCTGAGTGCGGCACTTTGGCGTTCATCGCCGCCCAGCGATCGCCGCGCGGACCAAGCACGCCGTTCAAGGGCTTGAACGGATCGCCGCGCACCGCTTTCGGGATCGAGTTAGGCATTTCTTCGCCGCCGAACTTTGTCGCGATCTCACGCGCGGTCGCGAGGTCGTGATCGACCGCCGCTTCGGACCGGCCCGCCGCCACCATATGCAGAGAGAACACGCCCTCCTTGGCGAAGCTGCGCCCCGCCATGATCAGCTTGGCGCCTTCGAGCAGGCCCGTGCTTATGGACGCCTGGCCGGTAACGACCCCAACAAGGGTCTTCACGTCCTCTCTGATGTTGACTGCCAGGAAATTCTTGTCGGTCGTCTCGGGATCGAAGATGTAGGCCTCTTCTGCAATGCCTGATCGCGCGATCTCCGATAGGGCGGCACCGGCCTTGTCGATGCCCTTGAACCCATACGAGGCATACCCCGTGTGCTTGGGCGCGCGAATCAGCTTCAACGTGGCCTGGGTCTTGACACCAAACGCACCGCCGTCGTGTACGAACAAGCCCGTGAGGTCGGGACCATAGGTCCGATAAAACGGCCGCGCGTTCTTGAAGGCGCCCTGCCCGGTCTTGAGAACGGTGCCATCGGCCAGCACCACTTCGAGCCCGAGCACAATGTCGGCGCACTGCCCATAGCGTGCCGTGCCCATGAACAGCGCGCCCTGCGACAGGCCGCCGCCAACGGTCGCACGGATTCCCGAAAACGTTCCGAAGAACGGCAGCCTGAGACCTTTCGGCTTCAATGCATCGTTGATCTGCTTCCATGTCACGCCGGCTTCGACCGTGATGTACATGTCGGCTTCGTTGATCTCGACGATGCGATTGAAAGCCCCGACATCGACCGTGATTGTATCGGGCCGGATCGGCGTATAGCCGCGCGTGTAACTCATACCGCCGCCGCGGCCGATCACGGCGTAGCCGGCCTTGGTTGCCGCGCCGACCGCCGCGGCGAGCGACGCCTTATCTTTGGGCTTGATTGCCGCGGCGCAGTGCTCGCCTTCGACATAGACGTCGCCCGAATAGAACCGCCGCTCTTCGGCGTCGGTAATCACGGCATCCTTGCCAAGAAGATTGGTCAACGTCTCAACAATCCGATCGTTTCGAATTTGTGCGTCTGCGTTCATGTCGCTCTGTCACTTTGCTTTTCGGTGCGGTTCTGCGGGTTTCATCTTGCCGTCCTCGATGGTCCAGGTCTGGCCGCCGATATACTCGCCGACCACCGGCAGAAAATTCATCATCTCGATCGAATCCCAAATGCCTGCTTTGTAGTATGGGTCGCGCTCGAACAACGTGCGCGCTTCGGCGGCATTTTGGGCATGCATCAGGATCAGCGACCCTTCGAACTGCCGTTTGTCGCCGGGGCCGGTTGGTGGGCATGGCCCGCCAACGGCGACTTTGTCGGCCACGGATTCGATGTGGCGTAGATGATCGATCAACAGTTTCGATCGAAGCGCGGTCTTATCGCCGCCGTCTTTGCAGATGAACGCGAAAATCGACATGGCGCCTCTCAACTGAAGGCCTGAAGGCCGGTCTGGGCGCGGCCCAGAATCAACGCATGAACGTCGTGCGTGCCCTCGTAGGTGTTGACGGACTCGAGGTTTAGCATATGCCGGATGACGTGGAACTCATCGGAGATGCCGTTGCCGCCGTGCATGTCGCGTGCCATCCGGGCAATGTCGAGCGCCTTGCCGGCGTTGTTGCGCTTAATGATCGAGATTGCTTCTGGCGCGCACGTGCCGGCATCAATCATGCGGCCGACCCGGAGCGCGGCACCGAGCCCCAATGAAATCTCGGTCTGCATGTCGGCGAGCTTCTTTTGCACGAGCTGATTGGCGGCAAGCGGCCGACCGAACTGCTGGCGGTCGAGCGTATACTGCCGCGCGGCGTGCCAGCAGGATTCGGCGGCGCCCATGGCGCCCCAGGCGATGCCATAGCGCGCCTTGTTCAGGCACCCGAACGGTCCCTTGAGGCCTTCGGCGCCAGGCAGATGGTTTGTCTCCGGAACTTCGACACCATCCATCACGATTTCGCCGGTGACGGAGGCCCGAAGCGAAAACTTGCCCTCGATCTTCGGCGTAGTCAGACCTTTCATGCCGCGCTCAAGGACAAAGCCGCGAATGACATCGTCATCGGTCTTGGCCCACACAACGAACACATCGGCCACCGGTGCGTTCGAGATCCACATCTTCGCCCCCGACAGCACGTACCCACCCGCGACTTTTCGCGCCCGCGTCGCCATGCTGCCGGGATCCGATCCCGAATTTGGTTCGGTCAAGCCAAACGCGCCGATCAACTCGCCTTTGGCAAGTTTCGGCAGATACTTGGCGCGCTGGGCATCGCTGCCGTACTCAAAGATCGGAAACATCACCAGCGACGATTGAACGCTGAGGCAGCTGCGAAGCCCCGAGTCGACGCGCTCGAGTTCGCGCGCGACCAAGCCATACGCGACATGGCCCGCGTCCGCCCCGCCATAGGTCGCGGGCAGCGTCGATCCCAGTAAACCAAGCTCGCCGAATTGGCGGAAGATGGCGGGATCGAACGTCTCGTTCCGGAACCAGGTTTGAATCTTGGGCTGAAGTTTGTCCCGGGCGAAACTGCGCGCCGCGTCGCGGATGATCCGCTCTGCTTCGGTCAGTTGGCCATCAAGATCGAACGGATCATCCCACTTGAACTTGGCCCATCGGGTTTTGGCCATTACTTGAACGCTCCGAAGAAATACATCGGACCCGAGCGTTTGGTTTCAACGACGGCGCCGCCGCCGTCAGCGGCACGCTTGTCCATCAGCTTGTGCTCGGCGTCATGGCGATTGACAGTCCTGACCCAGTCCGGAAACACGCCCGGCTCCTCGGCCTTGGGCGCCATCCGCTCGAACACTTTCTCGGGCGCAAACCCCGCGCCGATCGTCTCGTCGCGGTAGCTGAGGGTGTGCAGCTTGGCCCAGAACGGCTCGGCGTTGTACCAACTGTCCCAATCGCGCAGGAACTGCTCGAACACCGGCGTCGCCGGATCGAAATTCGGCTGCTCGAAGTGGAGCGTGAGCCCGCCCGGCTTCAGCGTGCGGTAAATTTCTTTCAGCATCGTCCGAAACGGCGTGGTCGCGGTCTCGTGCCACACCATGGCCGAGACAATCAGGTCGAAGCCGTCATTGTCGAATGGCAACTTTTCGGCATTGGCCTGCCAAAAGATGACGTTGTTCACGCCCATCGTTTTAGCCCGCGCCGCGCCGTAGCGCAGCATGGGCGCCGCGACGTCGAGGGCGATCAATTCTGCATCGGGAAAAGCAACGGCCAGCGGCAGCGCGTTGAAGCCGGCCGCCGTTCCGATATCGAGAATTCGCTTCGGTGCGAAGTTGGGAAATTCTGCGCGAAGGAACGCCGCCATGCTGCGCCCGACGAGGTCGCTCTTCGGACCCGTACCGCCCCCCGCCACAACATAATGTCCGGACTCGTAGTTGGCAGCTGGAGACACATCATCGGCACCGATGGCGCCGGTGTAGCCGCCGGTCATGCAATGGTTGTCGACGGCAGTGACGTAGCGTGGAATGTCGAGCGACGGGTCGAGGCGAAGACGATCGGAGCCGGCGTTGAGCATCCGCGCCACGGCATTGACGCGGTCGATCTGGCGAAACGTCATCGAACGGCCATACTGTTGCCGGCTTTCTTGCGCTTCACGCCGAAGCGCGGCCCAGGTTTGGTAAGCGCCGTCTTTCGACATGGCGTCGCGCACTTCGCGGCTCGATGCGCAGGGGCGGCCATGCGCCGCCTCGAACTTGGGCGCGACGCGGTTCTCGTAAACCGCCTTCATCTGCGGCGCGATCACCGCGTTGGTGTGGCTGAACAGGTTCAGCAGGAAATTCATTCGCGCCGACTCGTCATGCGTGGGAATTGGCAAGACCGGATGGCGGTTGAGGCAGCTGTAGGGCGGCGGCAGGACCCTCGGGGCCGGCACTGCGGTTTTGGTCGCGGAAGCGGAGGAATCAAGCATGGTGGACAACATCGGAATGTGGACGGCGGGCCGCTTTTATAGCATGAACCATATCCAAAATGGCGATTTGCAGCGACCGTCGTTAGGCGCTTAAGATGCAGAAAAACAAAGGGAATCCGGCGATGACCGCCACACTTGTGGAAAAGATTATCGCCCGCGCGGCGGGCAAGGCTCGCGTCACCCCAGGTGAGATCGTCACCTGCAAAGTCGACCTTGCCATGATCCTCGACTCTGGTGGGCCGCGAAAAATCTGGCCCCGCCTCAAAGAACTGGGCGTTGGCGTTTGGGATCCCGAGAAAATCATCGTGGTGTCGGATCACTTCGTCCCGGCGGTCGATGCCGAGACGGCGGCGATCCTCAAGCTCGCGCGCGACTTTGTGCGTGAATACAAGATCAAGCACTTCTACGACATGAAAGGCATCTGCCACATCGTGCTGACCGAGAACGGGCATCTTGAGCCCGGCATGTTCGCCTGCGGTGGCGATTCTCACTCGACCATGGGCGGCGCTTATGGATGCTACATGGCCGGTTTTGGCGGTATCGAAATGACCGGCGTATGCATCACCGGCGAAATCTGGACGCGGGTGCCTGAAACCATTCGGGTCGATTGGAGCGGCGCCTTCAACACAGCGGTCGTTGCCAAGGACGTCATGCTGTTTCTGTGCCGTCAACTCGGCATGGATAATGCCTTCACGGCGATCGAGTACGGCGGCGATACGATTGCGGCCATGTCAATGAGCGAACGTGCGGTGCTCTGCAACATGGCGGCCGAGCTCGGCGGCGAAACCGGCGTGATCGCCCCGGATGCCAAAACGCTGGCGGCCATCCGTGCCGGTGGAACCGAGCCGAAGCCCGATGCGCTGTCATGGCGCAGTGACGACGGCGCGAGATTTGCCGCCAGGCACAACTTCAACGCCGCCGAGCTGCAGCCGCAGGTCGCGGCCCCCCATGCGCCGTCCAACAGCGGCGGCGTCGACGACTACAAGGGCGTCAAGATCGACCAGGCCTATATCGGCGCCTGCGTAGGCGCGAAGTTGTCGGACTTACAGATGGCGGCCAGCGTGCTCACGGGCCGCAAGGTCGCGAGCCATGTGCGACTGCTGGTCGCACCCGCGTCTCAGAAGATTTATGCAGAGGCCGCCGCCGACGGGACGCTCAACATCTTGACCGATGCCGGCGCCATCATGTTGGCGTCGGGATGCGGGGCGTGCGCAGCACTTGGGGCCGGCGTGCTCAGTGAGGGCGAAACCTGCATTTCCACCACCAATCGCAACTTCAAGGGCCGCATGGGTTCGAACCAGGCCTCGGTCTACCTTGGCTCGCCCTATACGGTCGCGGCAGCGGCGGCGGCCGGCGCGATCGCCGACCCGCGGGAGTTCCTGCAATGACCGCGACAACTGGAAAAGCGTGGTGTTTTGGCGACGAGATCAACACCGATCTCCTCGCGCCCGGCCTTTATATGAAATCGTCGAACGAGGTGATGGCCAGCCATTGCCTTGAATCGGTCGCGCCGGATTTCGCGAAGATGGTGCAGGACGGCGATGTGATCGTCGGTGGACACAACTTCGGCATCGGCAGTGCGCGCGAGCAGGCGGCGCTCAGTCTGCGTATTCTCAAAGTCGGCGCCGTCTTGGCGGAAAGCTTTGCCCGCACTTTCTATCGCAACGCGCTCAATTTCGGCGTGCCGTGCTTGTTCTTCCCGGAATACAAAGAGATCAATCAGAACGACCGGCTCAAGGTCGATTCCGTTTCCGGAACCGTCGAGAACTTGACGTCCGGCAAGCAGTACAGAGTATCGCCGATTCCAGCGCACCTGATGGAGATGATCGTCGACGGCGGCTTAATGCCTCACCTCAAGAAGAAGTTCGCGAAGGCGGGGTGAGAAGGCTAATGGGTTCGCGGCCCAGGCGACGATAGATTGAGAAGTCCGCGTCAAGAGTCGCAACGTAGCTCTGGTTGTAGAGTTCAGACATTCTGACCAAACAGGCATCTGCCAAGGATATCGGAAAGTCGCGATATTTCTTACGCAGAAAAATGACACTCTTGATTTCCCGGGCCAGGGATAGGCCAACAACAACACTCACCGAGGCGACGAGGTCCATCAAAGCCTCTTGTGCGTGTGGCAAATTTCTCAGGAGGTACCACGCCTCTGTCAGAACCGCTTCACACGTCAGGAATGGTCCGCGTGCCGACCGTGCCAGCTCCAATGCCCAGACATGGTACCGCTCGGACCGATCAAGCAGAGCAACGACCGGACCGGTATCAACGATGACGAGGCGGCCGCTTTCCAAAGCCATCCATGTGGCGCGGGTTTGAGGCAAGGTCCGGAATTCCGGAATCGACGACGCCAATGTATGGCCTCATCATGTCGTAGGCGGAGACAAACTTGTCCTTCTTCGCGCGACGCGGGCCACGCGACGTGACCCACGCGCCAAAGAGTTCGACGACGACATCGCGCACGGGTCGGCCCTGCAATGCACTCTTGGCCTTGACGCGACGGTAGAGATCTTCAGGAAGATCGAAGGTTGCTTTCATAGGATACAGCTTACTGTATTGCTGTATCGTGGTCAACGTCGGCACAGGGCCGCGTGACGCGGCGCGGCGGCGGGCATTGCGGCAAAGCAAGCGGAATGCTTCGATTGGTTCATCGTCAGGAGAACGCAATGTCGCACACCAAAGCACTCCGCGCCCTGCTCGCCGGACCCGATCCGATCGTCGCGCCCGGCATGTACGACGGTTTCACTTGCCGGCTGATCGAGCAACACGGCTTCAAGTGCGCCTACCTTGGCGGCGCCAGCATTTCGTACACACGCGTCGCGCAGCCCGACATTGGCCTCACTTCCGTGACCGAGGTTGCCCAAGTCGTCTCGCAGATCCGCGAACGGGCGACGATTCCCTTTGTCGTCGATATCGACACTGGCTTCGGCAACGCCGTCAATACCCAGCGCACCGTCAGGACGATGGAGCGCATGGGCGCTTCGGGGATGCAGCTCGAAGATCAGACCTATCCGAAACGATGCGGACACTTGGCCGGAAAAGGCCTCGTGTCCACGGCCGAGATGGTCGGCAAGCTCAAGGCGGCGCTCGATGCCCGCAGCGATCCCAACACCGTGATCGTCGCGCGTACCGATGCCATTGCCGTTGAAGGCCTCGACCGTGCGATCGCGCGCGCACATACTTATGCCGAAGCGGGCGCGGACATGCTCTTCATCGAGGCGCCGCGCACCGAAGAAGACATGGCGCGTCTGGGTCGTGAGTTCAAAGGCGGGCCGCCGCTGCTGGCCAACATGGTCGAAGGCGGTAAGACGCCGCTGCGAACCGTGAAGGAACTCGGCGCTCTCGGCTTCAAGTTTGTGATTTATCCGGGGTCCATGGTTCGCGTCCTGGCGCACGCGGCAAGTCAGTATCTCGGCATCCTCAGGGAAGACGGCTCCACCACACGCATGCGCGATCGCATGTTCGACTTCAATCAGGTCAATGCCGTTCTCGGCTTGGACGAGATCATGGCCGAGGGCCAGAAGTACGACGAGAAATTGAAGGCGGCGGCGGAGTGACGGTCTGCCATCTGCGGACTCACGACTCGGCACGGAATCGATCATCGCCAACGGTTTGATTTGGCTGGGTCAAACGCTATTCTTGACCACGAAATGACGATCCACACGGTGGCCTTAACACCGGGCGTCACGATAAGAGAGGGGACGGACATCCATGGAACTATCGAACAAGACCGCGCGCCAGCTGTACGAAGAAGTGAAGGCGGCGCCGGCACGCAAGAAATTCGGATTCGGCGAGAAGGCGGCGTTGATCAACATCGACGTCCAGAAGGCCTACACCCGGACCGACCTCTATAAGACGGCCTACGAGACCGACCCCAACCAAATCAACTACATCAACGAGCTGGCGGCGCTGATGCGCGCCCGCAACTGGCCGGTGGTCTGGACCTACGTTGCTTATATGGCGTCGGGCGAAGACTGCGGCATCTGGGGCACGCGCACCGACACGCCCGATAGCCTGCAAAATATCAAGTTCGGTTCCGACCGCGCCAAGATCGATGAGCGCTGCCAGGTCGATTACGAAAAAGACGTCATCTACTGCAAGAAAATGCCGAGCCCGTTCCACGACAGCCAGCTCGTGTCGCTCCTGACGTGGCACAAGGTCGACACGGTCTTGATCACCGGCGGATCGACGTCGGGCTGTGTGCGCGCTTGCGGCGTCGACAGTCTGTCGCACGGCTATCGCACCATCGTGGTCGAAGAGTGCGTCGCCGACAAGCACGAGAGCTACCACTTCGCGAATCTGACCGACCTCGCGCTGAAGTATGCCGACGTCGAATCGGTCGCTGTCGTCAAGAAGTGGCTGCAGTCGAAGAACTGACGACCCACGGTCCGCAATTCATCGTCGCATCGGAGAAGATGTCGTGAAACCCGATCTCGAACTCTACGACTATTGGCCCTACGAAAATCGCCCCAAGATCACTTGGCCGGGCGGGGCGCGCGTCGCCTTTTGGGTGGCGCCCAATATCGAGTTCTACGAAATCAATCCGCCGATCAATCCAAAGCGGACGCCGTGGCCGCGCCCCCACCCGGATGTGAATCTTTATTCCAATCGCGATTACGGCAATCGCGTCGGCCATTGGCGCATGATGGAGGCGATGGACAAATACGGCGTGCGCGGATCAATCTCGTTGTCGGTGGCGCTGATCCAGCACCACCCTGAAATCATCCAGGAGTGCAAGGACCGCAACTGGGAATTCTTCAGCCACGGGATCTACAACACGCGCTACTCCTACGACATGGACGAGGCGCAAGAGCGCGCCATCATGGAAGACAGCATCGAGACGGTTGAGAAAGCGACCGGACAGCGCATCGTCGGCTGGCTGGCGCCGGCGCTGACCCACACCGAGCGCACCATGGACCTGCTGGCCGAATACAAGTTTCTCTACACCTGCGATCTATTCCAGGATGACCAGCCGCAGCCGGTGAACGTGAAGTCGGGCCGATTGATCTCGATGCCCTACTCGCTCGAGATCAACGACATCATTGTCTACAACAGCTATCTCGCCACGCCCCGGCGCTATGGCCAGATGATCAAGGATCAGTTCGATCAACTGTACGAAGAAGGCAAAGAGTCCGGAACCGTGATGTGCATCCCGCTTCACGCCTACGCGGTCGGCCATCCGCACCGCATCGCCGCCTTCGAAGAAGCGCTCGACTACATCACGTCCAAGGAAGGTGTATGGGTCACGACGGCGCGTGAGATCGCCGAGTATTACAACAAGCACTATTACGACCAGTGCGCGGCCGACATTGCCGCCCGGAAAAAGGGTTAGTCACATGCCCGTCGCACCGGAGTACATGCAATACCCCATGCGCCGTTACGGCATGGATCAGGATTTCTACACCTGGTCGATGTTGCCACGGCGACCCAAGGTGAAATGGCCCAATGGCGCCAATGTTGCGCTTTGGATCTGCACCGACCTTGAATTCTTTGCGCTCGATCAGCCGGCCAAGCCTTTCAAGGCGCCGGGCGGCATGGTCACGCCCTACCCCGACCTTCGGCACTTCACGACTCGCGACTACGGCAACCGCGTCGGCATCCAGCGTATTTGGCGCGTGCTCGACAAATACAAGCTCAAGTCGTCGGTGGCGATGAATTCCAAAGTGGCCGAGCGATATCCGTATCTCGTCAAGAAGATCAACGAACGCGGCGATGAGATCATCGCCATGGGCGTCGACCAGGGCAAGATTCATTACGGCGGCATGGATGACGCCGCCGAGGCGGCGCTCGTCAGAGAGAGCGTGTCGACATTACGCCGATTGTCGGGGCAGCCGGTCACAGGCTGGATGAGTCCGGCCAAGTCGGAAAGCTGGAAGACCCTGAAGCACGTCAAGGACAACGGCATCGATTACGTTTGCGACTGGGTGTGCGATGACATGCCGTTCGAGCTCAGGGCGCCCGACAACGCCGGCTCGCTGTGGGCGATGCCGCATTCGAGCGAGATCTCCGATCGCAAGATCATCATCGACAATAAGCACAGCGAGGACGAGTTCGTCGAACAGATCAAGGATCAGTTCACGGTGCTGTCGAAGGAAGCGGCCAAACAAGGCGGACGAATCCTGTCGCTCTCGCTGGTGCCCTACATCATCGGCCTCCATTACCGCATCAAGTACCTCGACATTGCGTTGCAGTGGCTGAGCAAACAAAAAGGCGTGTGGTCGGCGACGGGCTCCGAGATTCTGACCGCGTTCAAGGCGCAATAGTCGGGGACAGGAATGCACCTCTATTTCCTAGGTGATTCCTACGTCAACGGCTACGGCGACGCCGAGTTTCTCGGCTGGGCGGGTCGCGTCTGCACGCTCGCGTCCGAACGCAATCTCGACATCACCTATTACAATCTCGGCATTCGCGGCGCGACGTCGGCTGATGTCAGGCGATATTGGAAGGACGAGGTCCAACATCGTGTGGGCGGCGAGAAGCAGGCGGGCATCATCGTCTCCCTCGGCACCAATGATTGCGCCATCGAGAATGGCCGACGCCGCGTCAACCGGCCCGAGACCATCGCCAATGTGCGTGGTTTGTTGGCCGATGTCGCCACCCGGTTCCCCGTCATATTTGTCGGCCCGCCCGAGCACTTGGATGAAGCCAGGCTGGCGGAACTTGTCGCCACAAATGCCGATATCAAGTCCGCTTGCGAGAAGTCCAAGGTGCCATTCCTCGACATGATCGATCTTGGCAAGACCATGATCAATAAGCGCAAAGACAACCGCGGACTTGATGGCTGGCATCCCAACGCGGCGTGGTATTCTGAGGCCGCCGTATTGATCGAATCCTGGCCGGCCTTCCGCGCCATCCTCGACAAACTGAGATAAGGACCCTGACATGCCTGCCACTATGAAGCGGATCAAAATGGCGACGGTCGCCGTACCCAATGTCGACGAAGTCGCCGAGCTATACAGCAAGTGGCTCGGCTACAAAATTCTCGACCGGAGCGAGGTGTCGTCAGCACTTGCAACGACGTGGGGCGCGCCCGCGATGGCAGGCCGGGCCAGCGTCACCCTGCAACCGGCGAGCAAAGTCGACGTGTTCATTCGCGCGGTCGCCATCGACCCAGTCTACAATTACCGACCGATGACGTCGTGGGGCTGGGGTGCGATCGAGATCATCGTCAAGGACCCAATGGCGCTGAACCGGCGCCTGGCGCAGAGTCCCTTCGGCATCGTCGGACATCCGCGATTTCTCAAGGGCTACCCCACCATTTGCGCCATGCAGGTGAGAGGCCCGGGAAACGAAATTCTCTATCTCACCGCCGATACCGGTCCCCGCGAGAAGTCGATTCTCCCAGAACCGGGTGCCGACGTTGGACGCCCGTTCATCATGGTTCAGGCCTCGGGCTCGACCCAGAAGACGCGCGATTGGTACGCCAAAGCCTTCGGCATGAAGAAAGGTCCGATCAGCGGCACGCCGATCGACATTATCCAACACGCGCAATCTTTGCCGCCGGACCATCCGTTTCCGCTGTCGCTGCTGGCCATGGCCGATTCTGGAAACTTTCTCGAGCTTGACGGTTATCCGTCACCAACCGGCCCCCGTGTCCGCAATCACGGCCAGCTGCCGCCGGGCGTGGCGATGGCGAGTTTCACCGTCAAGTCGCTCGACAAATTGCCTCTCAAATACCTGGCGCCACCGGCGGCGCATCGCGATCTCGGCTACGACGGGCGACGGGCCGCAACCACGGTTGGGCCCGGCGGCGAGATCATCGAGCTGATTGAAGGATGACGTGATGACCGAGTTGTCGCGGCGAGCCATGATTGCATCCGGCACGGCGATGGGTGTGTCGATATCTGGCGACGCCCGCGCGCAAGACAATGCGCCGCTTCTCATTCGCTATCGCGGCGCGACCGTCGGCGTACCCAATCTCGCAACATTCGAAGAGTGGTATGTGCAATGGCTTGGCCTCGCCGTCCGTGAACGCGGCAACGTATCGGACGCGGTCGCGGCGAGCTGGGGCACACCGAAGACTGCAGGGCGGCCCTACCTTCTTCTCAGCCCCGATGCCAACCCCGACGTCTTTATCCGTGCGGTCGAGATCGATCAGGTGCCAGGTTATAAAGCGATGGCGACGTGGGGCTGGAACGCCATTGAAATCATTGTCCAGGACATTCCGGCACTTCACGCCAAGCTGAAGAAATCGCCCTTCACCTTCATCGGCGAACCGGCGCCGCTCGGGCGTTACCCAACCATCATCGCCATGCAGGTCAAGGGTCCGGCCGACGAGGTGCTCTATCTCACATGCGAGACCGGCGATCACGCCAAGTCGCCGTTGCCGATCGCCAAGTCGCTGGTTGATCGCATCTTCATCATGGTGGGCGGCGGCCCGGACATCGTGAAAATGCAGGGTTGGTACGCCGATCATTTCAACATGAAGCGCAACGCCATTAATGACGCCACGACCGACATCGTCCGCAAGGCCCAAGGCAAGACGATGAAAGACCCGTTACCGACCACGCTGCTCTACTTGAAGAATCACGGCAACATCATGCAGCTCGACGGGTATACCGACACGTCGACCGCCCGGCCGCGTGCTGAAGGGCAGTTGCCGCCAGGCGTTGCCATGACGAGTTTTGCGGTCGCCGGCCTTGGTGCGCTCAAGGTAAAATTCCAGTCGGCGCCGGCCAGGCTCGACGGCATCGCATACGCCGGGCGCCGCGCCGCCACGGCCATTGGCGCCGCCACTGAGTGGGTCGAGCTGATTGAAGAGGAATGAGATCATGAGACAGCTGACATTCGGAGCGCTTGCCGCCAGCTTCATGACGCTGCACAGTCAAGGCGCCATGGCCGAACTCGAAGTCAAACGCTGGAACCCGCCGGGGTTTAGTCAACCCAAGGGCTACGTCAACGTTGTCACCGTCAAAGGGAACCACAAGGAGATTTACCTCGGCGGTAAAGCCGGATTGACGGCCGAGGACTTCGTTCCCGAAGGCCTCGAGGCGCAAGCCAAGCTGACCTACGAGAACATCGAGCGGGCCCTTGCGGCTGAAGGCGCGAAGATGACCGATGTGGTCGAAATGATGATTTTCATCGTCGACCTGCAGAAGATTGACCCGGAACCCGCCTATCAGGTGGTGCGCGACTCTTTTCCGGAGGGCTTCAAGCCGGTGTCGATGGTGATCGGTGTTTCGGCCCTTGCCGATCCCCGTCTGCTCATCGAAGTGAACATCAAGGCCGTCGTTCCCGAATAACCACGTATTTCAGGCAGGAGAACCGCATATGCTGAGACGCCTCGTTCTGGCCACAACCATCACCACCATGTCCTTCGCCGCCCTCGGCCAGACTCCCGCGCCGGCCATCGAACCGCTTCTCACGCGCATCAAGAGCGCGACCATCGGCGCGCCAGACATCGCCAAGATCGAGGAGCTGTACACGAAATGGTTTGACTACAAAGTCAAGGAACGCGGCACCGTCAGTGAAGCCGTTGCCAAGAGCTGGGGTGCGCCGAAAATGGCGGGCCGGCCCTTCATCACCATGCACTCGGCCGGAACCGACGACGTCTACATCCGCGCCATGCAGATCGATCCGGTCACCGGCTACAAAGCCATGACGACCTGGGGTTGGAACTCGATCGAGATCATCGTCGAAGACCCCGACAAGGCACACGAGAAACTCAAGTCATCGCCGTTCCGTCATGTCGGCGGGCCGGCCTTTCTTGGCGGCGGCAATTCGTCCATCAAGGCGGTGCAATACGTCGGGCCGGCTGAGGAAACCATCTACCTGACGGCGGAGACCGGAGATCGATCGAAGTCGGGCCTCCCCCTTCCGAAGTCATTTATCGATCGCCCTTTCATAATGGTGCTTGCAGGGCCTGACGCAAACGCGTTGTCGAAGTTTTACACCGAGACATTTCTGATGGGAGGTTATC
>Ga0194132_10004817_pt1 | contig 22601 bp, 18 predicted proteins | sample TA2KigOf80mmetaG_FD_148612 | JGI IMG/M metagenome (GOLD analysis project Ga0194132, IMG submission 148612) | Freshwater microbial communities from Lake Tanganyika, Tanzania - TA2015054 Kigoma Offshore 80m | ecosystem: Environmental > Aquatic > Freshwater > Lake | place: Tanzania: Lake... | reverse complement strand
GCGAGCGAATCACGGCTGGAAATGTGAATAGCCGCGCGGCGGCGTGACGGGTCCCGATTCGTCGAACGCAGCGACACCCGGAAGTTCGTCCGCGGCCAGCGCGTCAACCGTGCCGATGCGTGTGAGGCGCGTTCCCGTGTCGCGTTCGCACGCCGCGGCATCCCAATCGGGTGGACCGGTCACGCAAAGCTCGTACTCTTCGCCGCTCGCCGCGGCCAGGTGCGCAGGCGCACCGGCGACACAGGGCACGCGGGCAAGCTCGATGCGCACGCGGACGCCACTCGCCGCAGCGATGTGGGCGGCGTCAGCCACGAGCCCATCCGAAATATCAATGCACGCGGTCGCGCCCCGATCCCGCAGCCACTCCGCCGCGGCGAACCGCGCGACTGGCGACACGAATCGCGCGCGGTGCGCGGGCTCCGGTTCGCTCTCACCACCCCAGGCCTCGAGTGCCAGCGCCGGTCCACCGAGCGCGCCCGTCACCCAGACGGCATCGCCCGGGCGGGCGCCGCTCCTGGTCAGCGGCCGTGCGCAGGACCCGATCACGGTGACCGCGAGGCTGAGTTCACGCCCCGCGCTCGTGTCGCCGCCGATCACGACCGTCGCCGCGGCCCGCGCGGCCTCGCCGATCCCCGAGGCGATCTCAGGTGCGGCCGCACGCCAGGACTCAGGCAAGGTCAGCGCGACAACGACGCCACGCGGGCGCGCGGCCATGGCCGCGAGGTCGGAAAGCGCAGCGGTCGTGGCGCGAAACCCGATTTCCCGTGGGGACATCCATGCCCGGCGGAAGTGCACGTTCTCGACCGAGACATCGGTGCTGACCAACGGAACCTCGCCCGCCGGCAGGTCAAGCGCGGCGGCATCATCGCCGATCGCGCGGGCCGCGGGCCCATAGGCGGCGAGCATCGCGCGAATGACATCGAACTCGGGCCCGGGTCCGAGCGGCGTGGACGAGTTCACCAGCGAATGTTCGGCAGCTCGGTGAGGATCGGTGCCGACGCCTCGGCGCCCTGGCCGTCGCCGGGCCACGCGTACGCGAGCGCGTCCACGATGTCATCCAGTGTCACGCCGCGCACCCGCACTGGAGCCGTGCCGCCTGCAATCTCGGCGGCGAGTCCGTGCACCCACGCTGCTGCGGCGCCGGCATGCAGCGGCGTGCGCGCATCGGTGATCAGCGCGGCAATCATGCCCGCGAGCACGTCTCCGCTTCCTCCCGTGCCCAGCGCCGCCGTCCCGCGCGCAACCACGCGGGTGTCGCGGCCATCGCTCAGCACGGTGGGCACACCCTTGAGCAGCACCGCTGCATGCACCACGCTCGCCAGTCGCGCGGTTGCATCAAACCGCGCCGCGTCAATGTCGGACGCCGTCGAACCGAGGAGTCGCTCGGCCTCGACCGCATGCGGCGTGATGATCGCGCGGCGTCCCCGCAGCACGGCGCCGAGTGCATCGCCGTTCTTCTCGAACTGGGTGAGCGCGTCGGCGTCCAGGACCAGCGGCCCCGTCCAGCGCTCGAGCACCTGCGTCACCAGCGCACGTGAAGCCGGCGTGAGGCCGACGCCGGGGCCAAGCACAACCGCATGCGGCCACTGGAGCACGCTGGCCCATGCGCCGGCGTCGGTCGGCCACGGCAAGGCCGCTGCCGCCGGTACAGCGCCCTGCACCGCGGTAATGCTCTCCGGCGCCACGCAGAGGCGGACCATACCCGCGCCGCTCCTCAGCGCGCCGCGCGCCGCCAGGATCGCCGCGCCGGCCATGCCGTGCGCCCCGCCGACAACGAGCACGCGACGCCGCGTGCCCTTGTGGGCGTGCGCGGGGATGCGTGGGAGCCAGCGGCGCACGTCGTCGAGCGTCACCAGGAACGGGAGCGACTCGGTAGTCCCCTTGAGGCCAATGTCGAGCAGCGTGATAGCGCCCGAACAGTCGCGGTTCCGGAGCAGGCCGCGCTTGATCGAGCCGAACGTCAGCGTCGCGTCCGCGATGACGCAGTTCCCCGGCGTTTGCCCGGTTCCGGCGTCCATGCCGGACGGAACGTCCAGCGAGACCACGACCGCACCTGCGCCACGGGCCGCCTCGATGGCGGCGATCGCTGTCTCGTACTCCGGCCGCGGCCCGCCGCGCGCGCCGGTGCCCAACAGCGCATCCACGATGATCGGCGCGTTGCCAGGCTCGAACGTTGCCGGGTCTATCCGGGCGGGTGCGGATGATGGTACTCCCGCCGCCAGCGCCGATGCACGCGCCGCCTTGGCGTCATCCGTGGTCGGGACGGCCACCTCGACCACCTCGCACGGTACGCCCGCTGCACGCAGCGACTCGGCCACCACCCACCCGTCGCCGCCGTTGTTGCCGCTGCCGGTGAAGACCACGACGTGCGCGTTTCCGCTCGCGGCCCAGCGTGCGTGAATGACGCCGGCCGCCGCGCGTCCCGCGCGGGCCATCAGTTCCGAGGACGCCACGCCGCCCGCGATCGTCGCCGCGTCGAGCGCGCGCGCCTGCTCCGCCGTCGTGACGAACAGCCTCGGGTTCATGGGCGTGTGTGTGCTGTCAGCGGTGGCCGTCGCGCGACCAAACGGCTAGCCGACCGACGATGCCTTCCAGGGGTAGTCGCGGTCGAAGGCGGCCGCGAAGTCGAAGACGTCCACGAACTCCTCGCGCGTATCGTTGGGCTGCGACTGCAGCAGCCCGAGCTCCACGAGCGTGAAGACGATGTCCCCGATGTCGGCCGTCGCCGTCACGCCCCAGAACTCGAGCACGGTGCGGGCGAGCACGCCATAGCGCTCGATCGCCAGCGCCCGGCAGCCGTCGAGCAGCTCGCGGCCGGTCAGGTGCCGGCGCTCAGGCAACTTCGTCTGGCAGTACTCGAGCGCGGACAGCACGAACAGGTAGGCGTGCTCGTGAAACCGGGGCTCCTTCAGGCGGATCCGGTCCATCACGCCGTCGCGGAACGCCAGTTCGTTCACGGCGAGGTCCCGGACCGCAGCACCGCGATCTCCACGCGCGATGCCTGCGATGGCGTGTGCCAAATCCGATGCGTCTTCGCCTGGAAATCCACGGCCCTGGCCTGGAAGATGTTCTTGACCCAGTTCTGCGGGTTGCGATCGTACAGCGGGAACCACGTACTCTGCACCTGCACCATGATGCGGTGCCCCCGCTTGAACGTATACGACTGTTGGTGCAAGTCCACGGTGAACTCGGTCGGCGTATTGGGCTGGATCGGCGTCGGCTCGGTGAAGCTGGTTCGATACCGGCCGCGCAGCACATCGTGCGCGACCATCAACTGGTATCCGCCCTGCGACCAGGCCCCCGGCACGCTGTCCGGGAAGACATCAATCAACTTCACCACCCAGTCCGCGTCGCGGCCGGTGGTCGCGGCAATGAGCTTCGCCACGACGTCGCCCGCGATGGTTACGTCCTCCGTCAGCACGGGCGTCTTCCATGCGAGCACGTCCGGGCGGCCGTCCACGAACCGCTGGTCTTCGGTCTCCCATGTGGACCAGCGCGACCCGCGTGGGTCGTAGGTCCGCTCGATCGGCCGCGCGCGATACGGCACCGGCTTCGCGGGGTCCGACACGTACTGGTCGAACGCGGTCTCGTTGGACGCCGGAGGGTCAAACGAAAGCAGCCCGCCCGCGCGCATGAACAGCGAGCGGGACATTGTGCCGGTCGCGGGCCATCGGTCGAACGTGCGCCAGGTCTTCGTTCCCGCGTCGAAGACGCGGGCCTCGGGCACCGAGATGCCCGACCGGTCCTTCAGGTACTTCGCGAAGAACGGCACTTCGACTTCCTTCAGGAACCACTCGGCCGTGCCAGGGTCCACCACCGACATGCGCGATGTCGTGCGCCGCCAGCCGCCGTGGTTCCACGGGCCCATGACGAGGAAGTTCTTCCCCGCATCGTCGGTGCGCTCGAGTGCGCGGTAGATCGACAGCGGGCCGAAGCGATCCTCCTGGTCCCACCAGCCGCCCACGACGAGCGTCGGCACCGCCGCCTTCGAAAGCCGGCGATGCACGGCGCGGGTTTGCCAGAACGCATCGTATGTCGGGTGCGTTGCGAACGCGGTCCACGTCGGCACGCGTCCCTTGAAGTACAGCGCATCCACGTTCGCGAGCGAGCCGAGCGAGAGGTACCAGTCGTACGTGTCCCAGCTGTTGATCGGAAGCGGCACGGACGAGTTGTTGCTGAGCTCCATGTCGCCCGCGTACTCGAAGCCGTACGAGAGTCGAAACGCGCCTTGATGGAAGAAGTCGTCGCCCATCCACATGTCGCTCGCCGGGGCCTGAGGCGAGATCGCGCGGACGGCGGGATGCGGGTTGACGCCCGCCATCGCCGCGGTGAAGCCGGGATAGGACACACCGAGCACGCCGATCCGCCCGTTGTTGTTGCCGACGTTGGCCGCCAGCCACTCCGCCGTGTCGTACGCGTCCGTGCTCTCGTCGGTGCGGCGCGCATCGCCCGGCGAGCGGAGCGGCGACACCATGATGAACGTGCCTTCGCTCCGGTACCGGCCCCGGATATCCTGGTACACGAAGTGGTAGCCATCCGCCGCGAGGAACCGATACGTCCCGTTGATGGCCTGCATGACGTTGATGCCGTACGGCGTGCGCGTCATCAGGATCGGGAGCGGCCCCGCTGCCTGCTTCGCCTCGCACACCTTCGTGTTCAGCCGAACGCCGTCGCGCATGGGGACCATCACGAATCGGCAGTTGTGCGTGGTGCTGTCCGCGACCGGTTGGCCCTGCGATGGCGCGGCAACCGCGGCGTTCGCCTCGCGGGCCCGCCCCGCGCCCAGCAGCGCGATGAACGCGACGCCGCAGGCCGCGAGCAAACCAACGATCGCCGCGGATCGCGCGACCGCCCGCGCCGCGACGGAACGACCATCGCGGGCTTGGCTGGCGCGCTGCCGGGTGTCGGGCATCAGGCGGTCGGGGCGTACAGCGGGAATCGGCGCGTCAGCGCGTGGACCGCGTCGCGTACCCGCGCGTGGTTTGCCGCGTCGGCCGGCGCCGCCAGCACCTCGTTGATCAGGGATGCGACCACCGCCATCTCCGCGGTACCCATCCCGCGCGTCGTCACCGCAGGCGTGCCGATCCGGATCCCGCTCGTCACGAACGGCGACTGCGTTTCGCGTGGGACCGTGTTCTTGTTCACGGTGATGCCCGCCTGGTCGAGTGCCTCCTCGGCGACCTTCCCCGTCAGGTTCTTGGACCGGAGGTCCACGAGCATCAGGTGGTTGTCGGTCCCGCCGCTGACGATGTGAAACCCGTGCGACATCAGGGCCTGGGCGAGGGCCCGGGCGTTCTCGACGATCCGGCCGCAGTACGCCTGGAACGTCGGATCCAGCGCCTCACGGAACGCCACGGCCTTCGCGGCGATCACGTGCTCGAGCGGGCCACCCTGCGTGCCGGGGAACATGGCCTTGTCGATTGCCTTCGCGTGCTCCGACTTGCACAGGATGAGCCCGCCGCGCGGACCGCGCAGGGTCTTGTGGGTCGTCGTCGTCACGACATCCGCGTGCGGGACCGGCGAGGGATAATGCCCCGTGGCCACGAGCCCGGCGAAGTGCGCCATGTCCACCATGAAGATTGCGCCCACCTCGCGCGCCGCTTCCGCGAACCTGGCGAAGTCAATGATGCGGGAATACGCGCTGTAGCCCGCGATGATCATGCGGGGCCGATGCTCGCGCGCCGCCGCGGCCATGCGGTCCATGTCAATGATGCCGTTGTCGTCCACGCCGTAGTGCACGGCGCGGTACAGCAACCCCGAGAAGTTCACCGGGGAGCCGTGCGTCAGGTGACCGCCTTGCGAGAGGTCGAGGCCCAGCACCGTGTCGCCCGGCTTGAGGAACGCGAGGTACACGGCCGCATTCGCCTGCGCACCGGAGTGCGGTTGCACGTTGGCGTGGTCGGCACCGAACAGTCGACTTGCCCGGTCGATCGCGAGTCGTTCGACCTCGTCCACGACTTCACAACCGCCGTAATAACGCTTGCCTGGAAGCCCTTCGGCGTACTTGTTGGTGAGCGGCGACCCCATGGCTTCGAGCACGGCTGGTGACACGAAGTTCTCGCTCGCAATCAACTCCAGGCCGTCCGCCTGCCGGCGGGTCTCCGCCGTGATGAGTCGGGCGATCTCCGGGTCCGTTTCGGTCAGCGCGCGGCCTGGCGCCACACGATCCCACGATTGCCACTGGCTCACTTGGACTCCGGCAGTTCGATCTTCTCGACGCGGGCGGAATGCCGCCCGCCTTCGAAGGCGGTGTTCAGGAAGGCATCCACGATGGCATCGGCCTTCCCCTCGTCAACAAAACGCGCAGGGAGTGCGAGGACGTTGGCATTGTTGTGCTGACGAGCCAGCGCGGCGATTTCCGGCGCCCATGCGACCGCTGCTCGCACGTGCGCGTGCCGGTTCGCGGCGTACGACATGCCCAGGCCCGTCCCGCACAGCAACACCCCGCGGGCCGCCCGCCCGGATTCGATCTCCGCCGCCAGCGCATGGGCGTAGTCCGGGTAATCGGTGCTCGCCGCCGAGTGGGTCCCGAGGTCGAGCACGTCGAAACCGCGCGCGGCGAGCCGCGCCTTGACCTTCTCCTTGAGCTCGAACCCCGCGTGGTCCGAAGCGATCGGGATCCGCTCGCCCACTATCCCTTCCGCGGCCACTGCGGCCAGGTGCGCGTCAGGCCACCGACCGCCGCGAGGCGGCGCTCAGCGAGCTTGTCCGCGGCCTCCCACGTCTGGATCCCCTGGTCCTTCGCGATCTGGAAGACGCCCAGGACCGTGTCGAAGATCTCGTCGGCCTTCCTCAGCGCGCGCTCGCGCGTCCAGCCGGCGAGTTCCGAATACACGTTGATCACGCCGCCCGCGTTCGCCACGAAGTCGGGCGCGTACAGGATGTCCCGCTTGGCCAGCGCTTCACCGTGCCGCTGCGCATCGAGGAGCTGGTTGTTCGATCCGCCGCAGATGATCTCGACCTTGAGTTGCGGGATGGTCTCATCGTTCACGATCGCGCCGAGCGCGCAGGGAGCGAAGATGTCGGCCTTCTCGGCGTACACCCCCTGGTCGGTCGTCGCCTTAGCGCCGAACTCCTTGACTACCTGCGCCACCTTGTCCGCCCGGATGTCGCTCACGACGAGCTTGGCGCCGGCAGCGTGCAGTTCCTGGCAGAGGTAGTAGCCGACATGCCCGATGCCCTGCACGATGACGGTCTTGCCGGCGAGTGACGGCGAACCCCAACGCCATTTCGCCGACGCCTCGATCGAACGGAACACGCCGTGCGCGGTGACCGGCGAGGGATCGCCCGACTTGTTGGCCAGGCCCGCGACGTACTCGGTTTCCATGTGGACGTAATCCATGTCCGCCGGGCTCGTGTTGACGTCCTCCGCGGTGACGTAGCGCCCGCCCAGCGACTCGACGAACCGGCCGTGCGCGCGGAACATGAGCTCGCGGTTCGCGGTGGCGGGATCGCCGATGATCACGGCCTTGCCGCCGCCGAGGTTGAGCCCCGCGACCGCGTTCTTGTAGGTCATGCCCCGGGAAAGACGCAGCACATCGAAGAACGCGTCGTCGTCCGACGCATAGTTCCAGAAGCGGGTGCCGCCGAGCGCGGGACCGAGCGTCGTGTCGTGGATGGCGATGATGCCCTTGTAGCCGGACGCCTTGTCGTAGCAGGCGACCACCTGTTCGTGGCCTTGGGATTCGATTTGTGGGAAGAGTTGCATTGCTCAGTTCATGATTGCTGGATAACTGCTTGGGCGGGGAAACAAGGGAAGGGACAGATAACGACGGAGACTACAACAGCCACAACAACGACAACTGCAATGCTTGGGGACTGCAACTACAACTACAACTGCAACGACACCTACACGTACACCTACAACTACGCCCGCGGTCGCGCTGCATCCGCAGTGATCGGTCGTTTCCGCCGTGTCCCTGCTCAAGCCGTATCAGTCGTTTCAGCAGCTCAGCTAGTCGGCGGCCAGTGCTCTCCCAATCACGATCCGCTGGATCTCCGACGCGCCCTCATAAATCTCGGTCACCTTGGCATCCCGGAACAGGCGTTCCACCGGATAATCGGTGACGTAGCCGTAGCCGCCGAACAGCTGGATCGCCTGTGTCGTGATCCACATGGCGGCCTCGCTGGCCATCAACTTGCTCATGGCCGCATGCGGGCCGACCGCTTCGCCGCGATCCTTGGCCGCCGCCGTGGCGTGCAGCATGGCCCGCGCCCCGTGCAGGCGCGTGGCCATGTCGGCGAGCTTGAACTGCACGGCCTGGAACTGCGCGAGTGGCGTGCGGAACTGCTGACGCACGCGCGTGTACGCGATCGTCTGCTCCACCGCGGCACGCGCGATCCCGACGGCCTGCGCGGCGATGCCCAGGCGACCGGCCTCGAGCGACTGCATCGCATACACGAACCCGTGCCCGACCTCGCCGAGCACCCGGTCCGCGGGCACGCGCATGCCATCAAACGTGAGTTGCACGGTCGGTGACGCGCGCAGCCCCATCTTCGCCTCCTTCTTGCTGACGCGAAAGCCGGGAAGGTCCGGCGTGATAATGAATGCGGAGATGCCGCGCGAACCCTTCCGGTCGGTCGCCGAATCGTTGCGTGCCATGGCCAGGATGACCTCGGCGACATTGCCGTTGCTGACCCAGGACTTGGTGCCGTTCAGCACCCAGTGGTCGCCGTCTCGCACCGCTTGCGTCGTCAGCACGGCGGCATCGCTGCCGGCGTCCGGCTCGGACAGTGCAAACGCACCGAGCCATTCGCCGGTCGCCATCCGCGGAAGGAAATGCCGTTTCTGCGTATCCGACCCATGGTTCAGGATCATGCGGGTCGGCAGCGAGTTGTGGACCGACATCAGCACGGCCGTGGACGCATCGGCCGCCGCGATTTCCTCGAGGGCAAGCAGGTAGCTCAGCGAGTCGAGCCCGAGGCCGCCGTACTCGGTGGGCAGGAGCATGCCGAGGAACCCGAGTTCACCGAGCTTGAACCGCACCGCGGGATCGGCCGCTTCCGCCTTGTCCCATGCCCCCGCGAACGGCGCGATTTCCGAAGTCGCAAACTCGCGCGCCAGGCGCTGGATCTCCCGCTGCTCATCCGAGAGCGGAGTCAGCGTGTCGATCACGGGCTACTTGCCTGCGTACTCGTAGAACCCGCGGCCCGTCTTCCGTCCGAGCCAACCCGCCGCCACGTACTTCTTGAGCAGCGGACACGCACGGTACTTCGGATCGCCGAGCCCGTCCTTCAGCACATCGAGGATCGCCACGCACGTGTCGAGCCCGATCAGGTCGGCGAGCGCCAGCGGTCCCATCGGGTGGTTCATGCCCAGCTTCATCACGGTGTCCACCGCTTCCGGCGTGCCGACGCCTTCCATCACGCAGTAGGCCGCCTCGTTGATCATGGGCATCAGGATCCGATTGGCGATGAACCCGGGGTAGTCGTTCGCCTCGACCGGCGTCTTGCCGACCGCCTTGGCCAGCGCGACCGTGCGGGTCGTGGTGGCATCGCTGGTCGCGAGGCCGCGGATCACCTCGACCAGCTGCATCACCGGCACGGGATTCATGAAGTGCATCCCGATCACGTCGGTTGGACGGCCGGTCTGCGCGGCAATCTCCGTGATCGAGATCGAACTCGTGTTGGTGGCCAGCAGCGCCCCGGCAGGGGCGAGCCGGTCCAGGTCGGCGAAGATCCGGTACTTGAGGTCGCGGCGCTCCGTCGCGGCCTCGATCGCGATGGTGCACTGCGCGACCGCGCCCAGGTCCGTGCTCAGCACGATGCGACCGAGCGTCGCGTCCTTCGCCGCGGCATCGAGCGTGCCTTTCTTGACCTGGCGCTCGAGGTTCTTCTCGATCGTCGCCCGTCCGGCCGACAGCGCATTCTCGGACACGTCAATCATGGTGACCGCGAGTCCGGCCTGCGCGCAGACGTGGGCAATCCCGTTCCCCATCTGCCCCGCGCCAACGACGGCGATAGTCTCTGTCATGCGTTCAATCCTGCGGTGGGTCCCGCGTTCGGTTCGGTGTGAGCTGCGGCGCGCGCCACGGTGAGCTGTGCGCCGCGCCAGAGCAGAAAAGTAGCGATCAGCAGCGTGAGCACGGTGGCCGCGCCGGCTTCGGGTCCCCACGATCCACCGGTCAGCCAGGCAGGCCCATCGCTCACCACCCGGTAGCGCGGCGCCGGGATTGCCAGGCCGCTCACCGGCGCGTGGACTATTGACACCTGCGCGAAGTTCACCGTGAAGTGCGCGGCGGTGGCCGCGACCAGGCTCCCGGTGACGTGCCGAATCACCCCCAGGAAGACCCCGGCGACGGTGACCGCGACAATGCTGGCCACGCTTGGATCCGGATTTCCAAGGTGCACCAGGCCGAACGCGATGCTCAGGATCCCGATGCTGGCGCGGTCGCCAAGCGGTTCGCGAAGTACCGACTGGAGGTATCCGCGGAAGATGAGTTCCTCAGCGAAGGCCGCGGGCAGCAGCAGCGCCGTGGCAGCCCAGATCGCGGTGACGGCGCTGCCCGGCGGCGCCGCCTCCACTCGCAGGAACCCAACCGCGAGCAGCAATCCGGCGGGCACGACCACGCAAGTCGCGCCCAGCAGTCCCGACGCCAGGGCCGGCCGCCACCGCCAGGCCCGGCGATCCAGCGCGGCGTGTCGCCAAACCGACGGTTCATTTGGGTGGAGCACCCGGAGCGCAAACAGCGTGGCCAGGAGCACCGAGACGACGGACGCGACCTGTGCGAGCGGAATCCGCAGCTCGCGCGCCCACCGCACTGCCGGGGTCAGCAAGAGGATTCCGTAGCCGAGGCCGACGACGAGGAACGACGCCACGCCGATCGCGCAGAGGAACAGCACGACGCGCCAAAGCGCGCGCACGGCGCCGCCGTCGGTCCGGAACAGTGATTCGATCGCCATCGCGCGCGCCGTGACGACTGGAGGCGCGCCGACGGTCAGGCCAGTTCGACGCTCAACGCGACCGCGTTCCCGCCGCCGAGGCAGAGCGTGGCCATGCCGGTGCGCTTGCCCCGCGCCTTGAGCGCGTGCACGAGCGTCACCAGGACGCGCGCGCCGCTGCAGCCGATCGGATGGCCGAGCGCGATCGCGCCGCCGTTCACGTTCACGCGGTCCCAGTCCCAGGCCAACGCGTCGCCGTCGGCGAGCGCCTGCGACGCGAACGCCTCGTTCGCCTCGATCAGGTCGTAGTCGCCGATCTTTGCGCCTGTCTTCTTCATGAGGTTCTGCACCGCGACGATCGGGGCGAAGAACAAGTCGCGCGGTTCCGTCCCGCCAGAGGCGTAGCCGGTGATCCGCGCCAGCACGGGCAGGCCGTGTGCAGCCGCGAACGCCTGGCTGGTCACCACGAGTGCGGCGCCGCCGTCCGAGAGCCCCGGCGCGTTCCCCGCCGTGACGGTGAGCTCCTCGGACTTCATGTCGCGCGCGTCCTTGGGGAACGCCGGCTTCAGCTTGCCGAGCGCGTCGAGCGACGTATCCTTGCGCGGGCTTTCATCCGTGGCGATCACGGTCGGGCCTTTCCGGCCCGGAATCTCGACCGAGACGATCTCCGGCGCGAAGGCACCGCCCTCGATCGCGGCGACGGCCTTCTGGTGCGACGCGAACGCAAAGGCATCCTGGCGATCGCGCGTAATCCCGGCCTTCTTTGCCGTGTAGTCGGCGTAGCCACCCATGTGGTTCTGCCCAAAGGCGCACCACAGGCCGTCGTGAATCAGGCCGTCCACCATGTTCTGGGTGCCGAACTTCACGCCACCGCGCATGCCCTGGACGTAATACGGCGCATTGCTCATGGACTCGAAGCCGCCGGCGACGATGGCGTTGGCATCGCCGGCCTTGATCGCCTGGGCCGCAAGCATCACGGCCTGCAATCCGGATCCGCACACCTTGTTGACGGCGAATGCCGGAACGGTCGGCGGGATGCCCGCCTTGATCGCGGCCTGCCGCGCGGGCGCCTGCCCTTCACCGCCCTGCACCACGTTGCCCATGATCACCTCATCGAGCGTCGCGGCATCCACGCCGGAGCGCCGGACCGCTTCGCGCGCGGCGACGGCGCCGAGTTCGGGGGCCGTGAGCGGGCTGAGCCCGCCGAGGAAACGCCCGATCGGGGTCCGGGCAGCGGCAACGATAACGGGGGTGCGGGACGAATCACTCATTTGAATGCACGAGTCGAGTTGAATGCGATGATCGCGCCGATCGACGGTAGCAACGCTTCGAGCGACGCTTCGAGCCAGCGCACGCGCGACGAGCCCCGTTCCGAGGGCAGCCGGGCGTGACCGTAGATGACCTGGTTGAGGAGCACGGCGGCGGCCATCCCCCCGGCCGCACCCACGAGCGCTTTCTGGTACGAGCCGGTCTGGTCGCCGATGTGCCCGACGGCCGAGACACTGGCCGCCGTTGCGACGCCCGCGCCCAGCACACCGGTGACGAACGCGATGTCCTTCTTCGTCCCTTCGGACGCAGTTGGGAGCGCCCGCCCCAGCATGGTGCCGGCATAACTGCCAATGAGGTATCCGCCCATGCCGCCGTAGGCCCCGGCAAGCAGCTCGCCGGTGACGCGGGCCGGTTCGACCGGCGGCTTCTTGTTCGCGCCCTGCGCGACGAGCGGCGTAACCGCTACCGACGCGAGGATGACAGCGATCCCGGCGCGCGATGCGACTGTCCGAGCGGCGGACCGTATCACGAGGTCGCCTGCGCCGGCAGCGCGCGCGTTCGGATCTCGGACCGCACGCGCTCAATGAACGCCTCCACCGCGATCACGTCCTGCTTCTTGCCCTGGCCGCGCTCGCGCAGGGCGAGAGTCCCGGACTCAGCTTCGCGTTTTCCGATGACCGCCATGTACGGCACCTTCATCGTCTCACCGTCGCGAACCCGGTAGTTGAGCGTTTCGTTCCGGTCATCGAGCACCGCGCGCACCCCGGCCGCCTTGAGGCGCGCCGTGACGTCGCGGGCGTTGTCCATGACTTCGTCGGCGATCGGGATCACTCGTACCTGCTCCGGCGCGAGCCATACGGGGAACGCCCCGGCGAAGTGCTCGATCAGGATCGCCATGAACCGCTCCAACGACCCGCTCACCGCCCGGTGGATCAACACGGGCCGGTGTTGCGTGTTGTCCTCACCGGTGTACCACAGGTCGAAGCGTTCCGGCTGGGAGTAGTCGAGCTGGATCGTGCCGAGCTGCCAGCTGCGTCCGATCGAATCGGTGACGTCGAAGTCAATCTTGGGACCATAGAACGCGCCGTCGCCCTCCTTCAGTTGGTACGGCCTGCCCGTGCGGTCGAGCGCCGCCTTGAGCCCCGCCTCGGCCCGGTCCCACATCGCGTCGCTGCCGACACGCTCCTTGGGGCGCGTCGCGAACTTCAGCGTCGCCGTGAGCCCGAACGTGTCGTAATACCCCGTGATGAACCGCACGAGCCGCTCGACCTCATCGGCGATCTGGCTTTCCATCAGGTAGATGTGGCAGTCGTCCTGCTGGAACTGCCGCACCCTCGTCAGGCCGGAGAGCGCCCCGCTCACCTCGTTCCGATGCAGGACGTCGTAGGTGTTGTAGCGCAGCGGCAGGTCGCGGTACGAATGCTTCTTCGCCGCGTACATCAGGTGGTGCGACGGGCAGTTCATCGGCTTGAGCGAGAAGTCATGCTCCTGCGTCTCGTTGTCGAGCACGAGGAACATGTTCTCGCGGTACACGTCCCAATGCCCCGAGATCTGCCACAGCCCCTTGTTGTAGAGCAGCGGCGTCATGATCTCCTTGTAGTCATCGCGCTGCAGCTCGCGCAGGAACTCCATCAGGGTCTTGACCATCGTCGAGCCCCGATCGGTCCAGAACACCGCGCCGGGCGCGAAATGGTGCATCATGAACAGGTCGAGCTGCTTCCCGACCACCCGATGGTCGCGGCGCCGCGCCTCCTCGAGCTGGTGCAGGTGCTTGTCCAGCTCCTCCTTCTTCCAGAACGCCGTGGCGTAGATGCGCTGGAGCATCTGGCGCTTCTCGTCCCCACGCCAATAGGCGCCCGCAGTCGAGAGCAGCTTGAAGTTCTTCAGGTACGACGTGTCCGGGACGTGCGGGCCGCGGCAGAGATCGGTGAACGGGCCGTCGGTGTAGGTCGAGATCACCTCATCCGCGCCAAGTTCGGCCAGCCGCTCGAGCTTGAGTGGGTCGTCGGCGAACACTTTTTCGCCTTCGGCGCGCGAGATCTCCGCGCGCACGAACGGGTACTTCTCGGCCGCGACCTTCGCCATCTCGACTTCGAAGGCCGCGAGGTCATCGGGGGTGAACGGCTGGGCGACCTCGAAGTCGTAGTAGAACCCGTCGGCGATCGCGGGGCCGAATCCGATCTTGGCATCCGGGCGCAGCCGGCGCACTGCCGTGGCCAGGATATGGGCGCCGGAGTGGCGGAGCACCGCGAGCGAGCGCGGGTCGCTTTCCTTGAGCACGACGAACGCGCCGCCGGCGCGCAGCGGCGTCGTGAGGTCCAACACCTCGCCGTCCACGGCGACGGCGATCGCGGCCTTGAGTAACCCCGGCCCTATGGACGCCACGACCTCGCGCGCGGGCGTGCCGGCGGCGACCTCACGGGCGTCGCCGTTGGGGAGTACTAGGCGGATGGTCTCGGACACAAAAATGCGGCTGAATTGGAGGGTCAGTGCCGGGGGTCACGAACGCCTGCAAGTCGTGATCCGGTGGGCCTTTGCAAGCTAACGGGACCGTCGCGGCCGACGCTACGGAGCTGTCACGTCCGGGCCGCCGGGCCGCTAGGTTTCTTCCTTCTTATGAGTAGCGAAAAACAGGCCGCCGAATTGCCGTCGCGCTACGACCCGGCTGCGACCGATGCGGGCCTCTACACGGCGTGGGAATCGGCGGGCATTTTTGGCGCGTCAAGTACCGCGACGAGCCGCACCGGCGGTGCGCGCGATCCCTTCGCGATCGTCATTCCGCCGCCGAACGTGACCGGCGTCCTGCACATGGGCCACGGGCTCAACAACACCGTGCAGGACGTGCTGATCCGCTGGCGCCGCATGGCGGGCGACGAAACGCTCTGGCTCCCGGGCACGGACCACGCCGGCATCGCCACGCAGAATGTGGTCGAGAAACAACTCGCCAAGGCCGGCAAGACGCGCGACGACCTGGGCCGCGAGCCGTTTATCGAGGAAGTGAAGGCGTTTGTGGCCGAGAAAGGCGGCGTGATCCTCAAGCAGCTGCGCGCCATCGGCGCGTCCGCCGACTGGACGCGCACGGCCTACACATTTTCGCCCGAGCTCTCGCGTGCAGTCCGCGAGATCTTCGTTCGCTGGTACGACGACGGCTTGATCTACCGTGGCCACCGGGTCACCCACTGGTGCTCGCGCTGCCTGACGGCGCTGTCGGACGAGGAAGCGGAGTCGCATCCGTCGCAGGGGCTCATGTACCACGTGCGCTACGCGATCGAAGGCGACCCTTCGGCGGCCATCGTCGTGGCCACGACGCGCCCGGAGACCATGTTCGGCGACGTGGCCGTCGCCGTGCACCCCGATGACGACCGCTACCGCGCGCTTGTCGGCAAGCGGGTGATCAACCCGGCCAACGGCATCGCGATCCCGGTCATCGCGGACGCGTACGTGGACCGCGAGTTCGGCACGGGTGCGCTCAAGATCACGCCGGCCCACGACGCCAACGATTTCGACGTCGGCAAGCGGCACGCGCTGGCCATGCCGATCGTGCTGACACCGGAAGGTGCGATGCACGAAGGCGCTGACGCGGCCGGTCGCGTCCCGGCGGCGTACCAGGGGCTCGACCGTTTCGACGCCCGCAAGAAGGTCGCGAAGGCCCTCGATGCCGCCGGCGCTCTGGTGAAGACCGAGCAGCACCACAACGCCGTGCGAAAGTGCTATCGCTGCGACACGGTCGTCGAACCGCGACTCTCGGACCAGTGGTTCGTGAAGATGGCGCCGCTGGCGGCGCCGGCCCTCGCGGCCGTGCAGGATGGGCGTGTCCGCATCCTGCCGGAGCGGTGGGAAGCGGTGTACGTGAACTGGATGGAGAACATCCGCGACTGGAACATCTCGCGGCAGATCTGGTGGGGACACCGCGTGCCGGTGTTCTATTGCGTCGCGCGCAAGCCCGGCACCTGCCGCGAGCATTTCGCCTCCCGCGACGACAACCCACCCTGCCCCGATTGCGGCGGCGCTACGCGCCAGGACAACGACGTCCTCGACACCTGGTTCTCGTCGCAGCTCTGGCCGTTCTCGACGCTCGGCTGGCCGGACAAGACCGCGGACCTCAAGGCGTTTTACCCGACGGACGTCCTGGTCACCGCGCCCGAGATCCTGTTCTTCTGGGTCGCCCGCATGATCATGAGCGGGATGTATGTCACGCGTTCGGCGGACCACCCGGATGGCATCGCGCCGTTTCACTCCGTGTATCTGCACGGCACGGCACGCGACGCACAACACCGCCGCATGTCGAAGTCGCTCGGAAACGGGATTGACCCGCTCGATGTCGTGGGCCTCTACGGCGCTGACGCGCTGCGCTGGACCGTGATCGCCGGAATGGGACTCGGCAGCGACCTCCTGCTCGACCACGAGAACATAGAGCAGAGTTTCTCGACGGGCCGCAACTTCGCCACGAAACTCTGGAACATCGGGCGCTTCCTCCTGCTGCAGGTGGGCGACGAGCCGGTGCGCCACGTCGGCGAGCTGTCGCAAAAGGAACTGACGCCGGCCGACCAGTGGATCCTCGCGCGCCTCCAGGCGGCGGTCGGCGCAAGCGATGCGGCCCTCGGGCCCCCGCGCCCGGCGAACGGTCGCGCATGGGGAGAAGCCGAGCGGCGGCGCGGGCTCCGCCTCGATGAGTTCGCCGAATCCGCACGCGCGTTCGTGTGGAATGACCTCGCCGACTGGTACCTCGAGCACGCGAAGACGCGCCTGCAGCCGGGCCACCCCGAGCGTGAGGTTGCCCGCGCCGTCCTGGTGCATGCGTTCGACCAGGCGCTGCGGCTCATCCACCCGATCATGCCGTTTGTGACCGAGTCGCTGTGGCAACGGCTGCCGGGACACGAACCCGGGACCTGGCTGGCGCGCGCGCAATGGCCGCGCCGGACCGACGCCGCCCCGGACGCGCGCGCCGCCGAGTTCGACGCGGTCCGTGAGGTGATCACGGCGGTTCGCGAGGTCCGCAATGAGTACGTCGTCCCGCCGGTGCAGCCGCTGACGGTCGCCGTCACGGCTCGCGACGCGTCGCTCCAGCGGGCGACCGCCGCCGAACAGGCGTTCGCGGCTCGCGTGGCGAAGATCGAGTTCGTGGATGCGGCGGCGATTCCATCGGCAGGCGCGGCCCGGCGCATTCTTGGCAGCGGGATCGAGGTCGCCGTGTCCCTCGTGGGCATCGTGGACTTCGCGAAGGAACGCGAGAAGCTTGCCACGGAGTTGGAGGGTCTCGAGAAGCAGCTCCAGGCGCTGCGCGGGCGGCTTTCGAATGAGAAGTTTGTTGCCAAGGCGCCGCCCGCCGTGGTCGAAGCGGAGCGCGCCAAGGAGCGCGAATGGGCGCAGCGCGCAGGCCAGCTCGCCGAGAAGATCGCGTCGCTGGGAGGGACGTGATCGCGCGGCCCGCCGCGTGTTCGGCGGTCCGAGCCGCTGCGGCCGTGGCAACGCTCGCACTGGCCGGGGCCATGGGCTGCGCATCCCAAGGCATGCCGCCGGGCGGACCGCCCGACGACGCGCCGCCGCGGTTGCTGGGCGTCACACCCGAGAGCGGGACGGTGCGGACGTCGCCTTCGGCGGTGGTGTTCCGCTTCGACGAAGTGGTGGGTGAGCGACCGGCCGGCGCGAGTTCCCTCGAGCAGCTTGTCGTGATCTCGCCGAGCGACGGCGTCCCCTCTGTCAGTTGGGGGCGTAATCGCATCGCCGTGCGGCCGCGACGCGGCTGGCGTCCGAACACCGCCTACACCGTGACCGTGCTCGCCGGACTCTCCGACCTGCGCGGCAACGCCGCGAAGACGCGGTTCGAGACCGTGTTCTCGACCGGAGCCACGATCGGCAACGGGGTCATTCGCGGCGCGACCTTCGATTGGGCCCTTGGACGGCCGGCCGCGAACGCCCGGGTGGATGCGACCGTCGGCGGCGACACGCTCCTCCGGTTCGCGACGGCGTCGGACTCGATCGGCTGGTTCGCGTTGGGCTCGCTGATGCCGGGCGAGTACCTCGTCCGGCTGTGGCTCGACCAGAACAACAACCAGAAACTCGACACGCGTGAGCCCTGGGACACGGCGACCGTCTCGCTCACGGATTCCGTCCGCACGAACCTCTACGCGTTTGCGCGTGACACGCTTGGCGCGCGACTGGGCGAAGTCTCCATGCCCGACTCGGTCACCATCCGCATCCGGTTCGACCGACCGATCGACCCCGCTGCCTCGATCCAGTTGACGCAGCTGCGGCTTTTCCGGGAGCGCGACTCGAGCGACTTCCCGCTCGCGGCCGTCGCGACCGCCGCGGCTCATGACTCGCTCTCGCGGCGCGCGGCCACCGCGCGCGAGGATTCGGCCGCCCGCGCGGATACGTCGGAGGCCGGGCGCCGCGCGCTCGTGCGGGCGGACTCGATGCTGCGCGCCCGGCAGCGCGACTCGTTGTCGCGCGCCCAGACCGATTCCATCCGCGCCGCTCGCGACACGGTCAAGCGCGTGCCGCCGCCGGTTTTTGCGCGGCCCGTGCCGGCCACGGAGTTCGTGATCATTACCGGGCAACCGGTCGCGCTGAGCGACACGCTCCGCCTGGTCGTCCGCGACGTGCAGGCACTCGCGGGCCCACCGCGGACCGGGGATCGGCGGGTGGTCCGCCCGCGGCCGCAGCCGCGCGACAGCACGCAGACCAAGCGCCCGGGAGGCGGCGTCCGATGACCGACGCGCGCCGGAACCTCCCCGCCGTGAATACGCTGCTGGAGCGCGAGGCGGTCCAGGCACTGGCCCGGCGTGTGCCGCGCGAGGTCGTGGCGGATGCGGCGCGCGCGGTGGTGGAGTCCGTTCGCCGCGGCGCACACGCGCCCCCGCCGTCACCGGCGGCGTGGGACACGGCGATCGCCACCGCCGTCGACCGCGCCCTCGCGCCGACGCTCCGCCGCGTGGTCAATGCGACGGGCGTGGTGCTCCACACGAACCTCGGTCGCGCCCCGCTGTCGCGCGCGGCACTCGCGGCGATCACGGAGGTCGCCGGCGGATACGCCGCGCTCGAGTACGATATCGAGGCCGGCGCGCGCGGCTCCCGCCACGTCCACTGCGCCGCGCTGCTCTGCGAACTCACGGGCGCCGAAGCCGCGATGGTGGTGAACAACTGCGCATCCGCGCTGGTCCTCGCCCTCAACACGCTCGCCGACCAGCGGGACGTGGTGATCTCGCGCGGTGAGCTCGTGGAGATCGGCGGGAGCTTTCGCGTGCCCGCGATCATGGCCAAGGGCGGCGCACGGCTCGTCGAGGTCGGGACGACCAACCGCACCCACCTCGACGACTATCGTCGCGCGCACACGCCCGCCACCGGTGCGTTCCTTTCGGTCCACCGCAGCAACTTCGCGATCGACGGGTTCGTCGCGTCGGTCGCGCCGCGCGAACTCGCAGGATTGGCGCGTGAGCTCGGGGTCCCCTGCATCCACGATTTCGGCAGCGGGTTGCTGCTCGACCTGGCCGACGCCGGCCTCACCGGCGAACCGACGGCGCGCGAGCTCGTCGCGTCGGGCGCCGATGTCGTGGTGATGAGCGGCGACAAGCTGCTCGGCGGCCCGCAGGCCGGGATCGTGCTCGGACGAACGGCGGCCATTGCCGCGATGCGGGACAACCCGCTCGCGCGCGCCGTCCGCGTGGACAAGCTCACGCTCGCGGCGCTCGCGGCCACGCTCGCCGCGTACCGGGATCCCAGCCGCGCACGCCAGGAAGTCCCGGTTCTCCGCGTGCTGACGGCCACGGCCGACTCGGTGCGCGAGCAGGCCGCCGCGCTCGTCGCGGCCTGCGAAGCGCGCGGCGTGCGTTGCGAGATGGTGCCCAGCGAGGCGACCGTCGGGGGCGGCGCCTTTCCCACCGCGCGAATCCCGTCGTCGGCCGTGCGACTCCCGGGGAACGCGGTACAGGTCGAGGCGGCGCTCCGGACCGGTGACGTTCCGGTGATCGGGCGAATCACGGGAGGCGCGGTATTCCTGGACGTGCGAACCATCGCGGCTGATGAGCTCGTGACCGTGGCGGAGGCGGTGGCGCGCGCGGTGCGGAGCGCGGGCGCGTCGGCGACTCCGGGTACGGCGTCATGACGGAACCCACGGGAACGGACTCGGGCGAAACGACCGCCGTCCGTCGCGCACGCGTGTCCATCATCTCGGGCGAGCGCTACAGCGCCGTCATTCGCGAGACGCGGGCCGCGATCTTCTTCGACCGCGACGGCACGATCATCCGCGACACCGGCTACGTCCGGCGGCCGGACGACGTCGAGCTCATGCCGACTGCCGGCGCCGCGCTCCGCTGCGCACACAACGCGCTCCGACCCGTCATCGTCATCACGAACCAGTCAGGGATCGCCCGCGGGCTGATGACCGAGGCCGACTTTGCCGCCGTGCAACAGCGCACGTCTCAGTTGCTCAGCGAGCACGGCGCGTTTTTCGATGGGGCGTACATGTGTCCGCATCACCCGGAGTTCACCGGGCCTTGCGAGTGCCGGAAGCCCGCCTTGGCGCTGTACGAACGCGCAATCCAGGATCACGGTGTGGACCCGTCACAGTCCGCGTTCATCGGCGATCGTTGGCATGACGTGGCCCCGGCGCTGCACTACGGCGGCACCGGCGTCCTCGTACCGTCGCCGACCACGCCGGCCGACGAACTCGAGCAAGCGAAGCTCGCGGTCCACATCGCGCCAAACCTGCTGGCAGCGGTCGAACTCGCGCTCAACGCGCGATCATGAACGGCGGGCCGTGGGCGCCTCCCGGGGACGGGACCGAATGACCGCCCGCCTCGCGGTATTCGTGTCGGGGGGCGGCTCAAACCTCCAGGCGATCCAGTCGTATTTCGACCGGCGCCGCAGTGTCGCAACGGTCGCGCTCACCGTCTCCAACTCGGCGACGTGTGGCGCGATCGCGCGCGCGCGGGAGTCCGGCCAGCCGCACGTGGTGCTCAACGACCCCGGCGACGCTGACCGGATCCTGGGGGTGCTGGGCGACCACCACATCACGCACATCGCGCTCGCCGGATACCTCAAGTTGCTCCCGGCGGCGGTGGTGCACGGGTTTCGGGGCCGCGTCGTGAACGTGCACCCCGCCCTCCTGCCAAAGCACGGCGGCGCCGGGATGTACGGACACCGCGTGCATGCAGCCGTGCTGGCCGCCGGGGAGGGCAGCTCGGGCTGCACCGTACACTTCGTGGACACCGAGTACGACCGCGGCGCGATCATCGCGCAGGCATCCGTGCCCGTGCTCGCCGACGATTCGCCACAAACGCTCGCGGCACGCGTGCTCGTCGCCGAGCACTTCCTGTACCCGCGCGCCGTGCATGCGTTGGTCGCCGCCGCCGTTTCGCTCGACCCATCAGGCGGCGTGAAGCTGACATCGGGCGCTGCCCAGTACTTTTCCGATCCGCCTGCCGGAGTCAGCACACGGCTCGGCGGCTGATCCCCACACTGCAACAGCACCGCCATCTCATGCCTCGCGCACTGCTCTCCGTTTCCGACAAGACCGGCCTCGTGGACTTCGCCAAGGGGCTGGCGGCGCACGGATTCGAGTTGATCTCCACAGGCGGCACCTCGAAGGCGCTTCGCGATGCGGGGGTGGCCTGCCTCGACATCAGCGACGTGACGCGGTTCCCCGAGATGCTCGACGGCCGCGTGAAGACGCTGCACCCGGCGGTGCACGGAGGCCTCCTCGCGCGTCGCGACCTGCCGACGCACATGGCGGCGATCGCGGAGCACGGCATCGCGCTGATCGACCTCGTGTGCGTGAACCTGTACCCGTTCCGCGAGACGGCGGCCAAGCCCGGTATCACGCCGGACCACGTGATCGAACAGATTGACATCGGTGGGCCGTCCATGCTTCGCTCGGCGGCGAAGAACTTCGCCGCCGTGACCGTTGTGGTGGACCCGCGCGACTACACCCGCGTACTCGAGTCGCTCGCGCCGGGCGCGCCGGGCGTCGCGGAGCTTCGGCGCGAACTCGCGGCCAAGGTGTTTGCCCACACGGCCGCCTACGACTCGGCGATCGCGGCCTGGTTCGCCAACCAACGGAACGACGAGTTCCCGGAGCGGCTTACGATCGCGCTTGAGCGACGGCAGGCGCTGCGGTACGGGGAGAACCCGGAGCAGCACGCGGCCTTCTACGTCGAGGGCGCCGGCGCCGGCCTGGGTGCGCTCGTGCAGCACGGCGGCAAGGAACTTTCGTTCAACAACCTGCTGGACCTCGAGGGCGCGCTGCTCGCGATTGACGCCTTCGGCGACGATTGCGCCTGCGCGATCATCAAGCACACCACGCCCTGCGGGCTCGCGATCGCCGCGACGCCGGCGGACGCATACCGCAAGGCGCTCGCCTGCGACCCGGTGAGCGCCTTCGGCTCGGTGATCGCGTTCAGCAAGCCGGTGGATGATGCGACCGCCGCGCTCGTGTCCTCGCTGTTCGTCGA
>Ga0194132_10004815_pt1 | contig 22605 bp, 14 predicted proteins | sample TA2KigOf80mmetaG_FD_148612 | JGI IMG/M metagenome (GOLD analysis project Ga0194132, IMG submission 148612) | Freshwater microbial communities from Lake Tanganyika, Tanzania - TA2015054 Kigoma Offshore 80m | ecosystem: Environmental > Aquatic > Freshwater > Lake | place: Tanzania: Lake... | reverse complement strand
CTCCATCAGCCGCGCCACCTCTCCTGATTTTATCACCTGGTCCCCGCCCGTGGCCCTCGACGTGAATCTCCCGGGCGAGCACCTCTACACCAGCCAGACGCATCCCTACTTTCGCGCGCCGCATCTCTACCTCGCGCTCCCGACGCGGTTCCATCCCGGGCGCGGCGATAGCACCGACATTCTGCTGATGAGCGCCCGCGGCAACGCGCCGTTCGAGCGCACGTTCCGTGAGGCCTTCATCCGGCCCGGCATTGATCCGGTGCGTTGGGGCAACCGCTCCAACTACGCCGCGCTCAATGTCGTGCCCACCGGACCGGAGGAAATGTCCATCTACCACGTCGGCAGCGGCGACCGCTACGTGCTGCGGACCGATGGGTTCGCCTCGATCCACGCCGGCACGGAGGTGGGCGAACTGCTGACACGCCCCCTGCGATTCACCGGCCAGGAACTGGTCCTGAACTGCAGCACCAGCGCGGGAGGCAGCTTGCGCGTGGAAGTGCAAACAGAGTCGGGCCAACCCGTGTCCGGCTTCGCGCTCGCTGACTGCGCGGTGATCACCGGTGACTCCATCGAGCGCACCGTGGCATGGAATTCCCGCGCGGATCTCCGAAAGCTGGCAGGCCAGGTGGTGCGCCTGAAGTTCGAACTCCGGGACGCCGATTTGTTTGCCCTGCGCTTCGCCGCTTGAAGCGCGGCGGCGACAGCATCGTGACCACGTTCACTCTTGAGCCGGGACTGACACCGGAATACTTCCAACTTGTGCAGTGAAGGCGAAGGAGCGATCCTGCGTTTCCGATGGATCCCCTCTCTCCTGCCTCGCCCCAGCGCCCAGGCCTCGGTTCGCGTTCACCTTAATCGAATGATTGGTCGTCATCGCTATCATCGCCATCCTCGCAGGCATGCTGTTGCCCGCCTTGAGTGCGGCCAAGGAGAAGGCGAGCCGGACCTCATGCGTGAACAACAACAAGCAACTGGCGTTGGGATGAAGCCGTTTGGGAGGGGGAAAAAGAATGACTGTCCGCATCAGGATTCGCGAAACGTTGCGGACTGCATGAGGCCCCCTTCTGTCAGGGTGGGGTTAGAATTTCCGTCTTCACCATCGTTTTCCGAGAGTTCGCGGGGCCATCGATCATTTTGAACTCCGCTTAGAAAGGCTTCTCAGGTTGGTATGTCGCGAGGCGGAATCGTTCGAGGTCGCGGTCACCCTTCTTCGTGTTCTGGCTCGTCCCCTTTAACTTGGCCGTGGATGGCTCGCGCCATCGCCAGAACTCCGAGTGCCCGTCGGCGAAGGAAACTATCCCGCCGTTGCCGTGACGGCTAGCCGGTGTGTTTTGCCAGTGACCGCCATTGGGAATGGTGGATTGAACAGCGAAATAACCATCATCAATGCTATCCTTGTGTTCGTCCACGAAAACGAAGGCTTCCGTCGGACTGGGCCGAACAATGTTCGCCGTCTTGATAAAATTAGGCGCGGTCGGATTCACGAAGGTCACATCGGTGAAGCCCATGCGTCCGCTCATGGAAAAGCTGCGCACGCGAATGATGCTCTTGAGGCCCTGCTTAAACGCGACGTCCGCCGGGCACCGGTAGATCTCCAGCGAGTTATTGTAGGGCCAGAGCCGGCCGTTCTTGATGTCTAATTCATTCGTCCAGCCCGGAGCTGCGTGCACGCCTCCGCCAATCCATGAGTTGGTGTGGCCGAGAATATTGGGCGCGAGCCTGTCGCCATTGTCGTTGGCGTACATGACCCACGCCAGGGTGAGCTGCTTGGTATTGCTCAAGCACTTGATGCCGTGGGCCTTTTGTTTCGCCTTGCTCAGCGCAGGCAACAGCATGCCCGCCAGGATCGCGATGATCGCGATGACAACGAGTAATTCAATGAGAGTGAAACCGAGCTGAGATCGCCCTGGGGAACGACGCAAATTTGACACTGTCATGGATGCATTCCTTTCAGGTGAATGGCGCTGATCCAGAGCAGTCTTACGCGGCGGAAAGGTGGCCGTCAAACTCAGAACATGGACCGGTCCCGTGTTTTTCAATGCATCGTTCTCCGGCCATTGGACATGCCTCGCCATTCCTACGTGCCGCGCAGAGGCTGGGAAAAGTAGCCTGGCGGACCAGAAAGCAGCCTGCCAGGCTTGAACCGTTTTGAACGGTTTGGGGCCGGCTTTTATGGCGCGCACTCGGCGCGGTAAAAGCGGTGTGGGAGCAGCGTGGCTCCGGCGTCGGTGATGTTCACCACGTCGCCGGCCCCCGTAGCGCACGCGGGTCCGCCAGAAGCCTGGAATGGTCACTTCCACTTCCGTTTCCTGGGCGCTCGATTTGAGCACCTCAACGACTGGAGGCTAGCCTTCCGCCTGATCTGGAAGGAGGGCGACCCATTCGCGCGTCGGGCCGATGTCGGTGGTCACGATCACCTTGAAGCTGCGGGTGGCTTTGTTGCCCGAGGAATCGGTGGCCACGCAGACCACTTCGGTGGTTCCAATTGGAAAAAGGCTGCCCGAGGGAGGGCTGCAAACCAGTTCGGGTTTCGGATCGAAATTATCCGCCACGCCAACATGATTTTTTACGACCGCGCCCGGTTGAGAGGAACTTCCTAATTACCGCTACTTCTCCAGACCGGGATGGTCACATCGCTTTGAAATAGAAAATTCCTATCCGTCACTCTCCCAACAGATGGAGCATGACCATGCGACGGTGTGCTTGGATGCGGTGTTCCCACACGTAAATGCCCTGCCACGTGCCAAGGGCCATCCGACTGTCCACGATGGGGATGCTCAGATTGACCGCCGTCAGCGCCGTCCGAACATGCGCAGGCATGTCGTCCTCGCCTTCAATCGTGTGGCGGAAGAGCGCGTCTCCGTCCGGCGCGAGGCGGGAGAAGAAGCGTTCCAGATCGCGGCGAACCTCAGGATCCGCGTTTTCCTGGATGAGCAGCGAGGCCGAAGTGTGCCGAAGATGCAGCGTCGCCAGGCCCGTCCCGAAGCCGCTGTCCATCACCCGGCGTGCTACTTCGTCGGTGATCTCATAGAAGCCGCGTCCCCGCGTGGGGAACCCCAGTTCGTGCACGTGTTGCTGGATCATGGAGCCCCAGTCTGGGGAACTTCCCACGATTCCGAAAGCTTCAAGGTAACGATCCGAGCACCTCACCGCTTCCCCACGCAACGCGAATCCTTCAATCGCGCGCCCCGGAACGCAACATCACCGCCATGAACCCGACGCCAACGCCTCGGCTCATCCTAGTGTGCTGTTCATGAATGGGGTGGGCATTTGATTTGGCGGCAGGACTGGCGGAGTGGGATGCCCATGGGGGTAAGGCGCTCTCGAAGGAAACCGGTGAGGCCTTGTCGCTCATGTTTGCCATTCAGCGGAACAACGGCACCTGGGGGACATTGGACTGCTGACCGCCGTTCGAGTCCGACGCGTTTCATCTCGCCACGGTCGCAGCCCAGGCGGCCGCGACCGCGCCCGGGTGGTTGAAAAAGCTGACCGAGGCCTCTGACATCGCGGCCGTGGCCCGGCTGCGCAGTTATTTGCAGAACACCACGCCACCCCATGACGACTCCAGAACGCTCCTGCTCTGGACGGCCGCACGGATGCCGGATCTGCTGCCCGCCGCAAACAAAGAGGAACTGATCGCGCTGGTCCGGAAGCATCGGCAAGCTGATGGCGGCTGGTCCATTCGGACATTTTCCGGACTGGAACGATGGGGCGGCGCCAACCGGGCGAAGAAACTCCGTGAGGAACCGGACTTCGCAACACCCGCGAGCGACGGGCACATGACGGGGCTGGCGATCATCGTGCTGCGGGAGGCGGGTACAGCCGCGGGGGACCCGGCGCTAGAACGGGGCGTTGCCTGGCTTCACTCGAACCAGCGCGAATCCGGCCGCTGGTGGACCCGCTGCCTCAACACCTACACCGTGCACTATATTACCTACAGCGGCACCGCCTACCCGTTGCGCGCGCAGGCTCTCTGCGATGCGTTGTCGGCTCGATGAGGTCAGGCGGATATTCGTGGTTCGTCGTTCGAGGATCGTGGCAGCACCGAGACGACTCGCGTTCAGCAACGAACAAAGAACAAGGAACCACCAGCGTCAGTTTCCCCTGAATCGATCGTCGCACCCTCCGTTCCCGCACGACTGAACCGCCTCCGCGAGCGCGGCATTGCCAGGATCTACATTTCGCACGCGCTGCCGACGTTGCATCCACTCCGTTTCGTGTCACCATCGCCCTGTGTCTCAGGGCCGAAGGCCCGCCCTGTGATAGCCCGCCCTGAAGGGCCGGGTCTCATGCCCCACAAAAATTCCCAAGGCCTGAAAGGCCGTTGACCCGCGCCGACAAAGGTGCAAAATATCCAAGAATGAGCCCGACTGAGATGCGATTCTCCCTGAACCGCGGAGAGTCCAGGAACCCAATTCCTATCCGTCGCGCCCATGCAGAGCCCCGTCTGGAGTCGCCCATCGAGAAAACCCGCGAGTCCACGGTCGCGCATCATGACGGCATCCTGAAGGCGCTGCGTTCTGGAACGAAAGAACGCGCAGTGACCGTCGTGCGTGAACAAATCGAGGATTGGCGTTGTCCGTTTCCCCATTCCCAACGTTGAGCTGAACGCACCGGTATTTCACATCGTGAACTCTTGCTGCTCGTTGAACAATAGACTGACGCGCCGTAGCCGCCGACGCGAGGAGGCAGAGTGGTTCACGATCGAACATTGGCCGTTCGCCCCCTTAGGTTGGCGGCTCTCGTCCTCCGTCGTCAGCTTCCGTTATCTCCTCCTGAGTGTTGTCGCGATGTCGGTGTGGAGCGTTGCTGGCGTCCGAATCCTGGCGGCAAACGCCACCGATGCGGAGGCGTTCTTTGAAAACCGCGTTCGGCCGCTGCTCGCGGAGCATTGCTACGAATGTCACAGCGAGAAGAAGGTGAAGGGAGGCCTGCGGGTGGATTCGCGCGACGCCTTGCTGAAGGGGGGCGATACCGGGCCGGCGATTGTTCCAGGCGACCGCGCGAAGAGTTTGCTGCTGCGCGCGGTGCGGCATGAACTGCGCGATCTTGCGATGCCGGCCAAAAAGGCGAAGCTGCCCGAAACGGCCATCGCCGATCTTTCGACGTGGGTGAAGCAAGGCGCGGTGTTCCCAAAAGGCTCAGCCGTTGCGCCGTCGGCGAAAACTCATTGGGCCTTTCAGCCGGTCCGGAAACCTCCGGTGCCGGCGGTGAAATCGAACAGGGTGAAGAACCCGATTGATCGCTTCATCCTCGCCCGATTGCGCGAGCAGGGCGGAGAATCGGCGTCGCGCGCAGACAAGTGGAAGCTGATACGCCGCGCGACTTACGATCTGACCGGCCTGCCGCCGTCGGCGGAAGAAGTGGAGGCATTTGAACGGGATTCATCCCCGGATGCGTTCGCCAGCGTGGTGAATCGCTTGCTGGACTCGAAGCATTACGGCGAACGTTGGGGACGGCATTGGCTCGACCTTGTTCGCTACGCGGACACGGCGGGCGAGACGGCCGATTATCCGGTGCCGATGGCGTGGCGTTACCGCAACTGGGTCATTGATGCCTTCAACGAGGACAAACCGTATGATGAGTTCCTGCGCGAGCAGATCGCGGGGGACATTCTGGCGCGACAAGGTCCGCGCGAGCGTTACGCAGAGCGCGTGACGGCGACCGGCTACCTCGCCATCTCGCGGCGGTTCGGCTTCGATTCTGAGAATTATCATCACCTCACCATCCAGGACACGATCGATACGCTCGGCCAGACGGTGCTCGGCCTGACACTCGGCTGCGCCCGCTGCCACGCGCACAAGTATGATCCGGTCTCGATGCAGGATTACTACGCTCTCTACGGCATCTTCGAGAGCACACGCTACGCGTTCCCGGGTTCGGAGCAGAAACAGAGATCGCGTTCCGTGGTGCCGCTGTTGCCGCCGGAGGAGTCCGTCGTGAAGTGGCGCGAATTCGATGCACGCGTGGCGTCGCTTTCGCGCAGTCTGGAACGCCAGAAGCAATCCTTCCCGTCGGCGGTGCTGCGGTCACTGGACGACATGGACGGCGATTTCGAAATGCAGGCACCGGCGGCGGGCGGCAGCAAAGGCGTGCTGGTGCCGCCGTGGGTTTACGCGGGACCGATCGCCGTGACGGCGGATGCGCAGAGTCCGTACAAGAATCTCTACGCGCTCGGCCGGGTGGGCGCGAGCGTGGCGGCGGGCACGAACGCGTATCGCATCGCGCAGGCGGTTCATCCGGCGCGGAACCGCAAGTCGGGCCGGATGGTTCACGTGAACCTCGACTTCCGAATCGGCGGAAGCAAAACCCCGACGACGGGCGTGCATCGTTTCTGGATGGGCTCGCGGCCCTCAGCGCCGGCAGTGGAAGTTCTGATCTCGTCCGAGTCGGTGTCCGTGCGCACGGATGGCGGTGAGCAGACGATTCGCGCGGCCAAGCCGGACCAGTGGCAGAACCTGCAACTCACGCTCGACCTGAAGTCGCGCGTGGTCACGGGAAGCGTCGGGATGCCGGGAGACGTCACAGCGATCGACGAGCGCAGGCTCGCGAAGGCATGGGACGGTGTCATTGATTTCGTGACGATTGATTCCGAGGGCGGGGTCCGTGGCCAGTTGCCAGCCATCGCGGTGGACAACCTCGGCGTTCGGTCGCACCCGATGGCGCCGGTCTCGAAAGAGCTGCCCGCGCTGGCAGGCGGGAAGGCTGAGGGCGACTTGGCGGCGGTGTCGGCCCAACTGCAAGCGATGGTGGGTATCGACGGAGACTTCGAACTGCAAACAGACGGCCATGCGCCGGCCACACCGTGGGGACCGGGGCCGAACAGCGTGGTGAAGATTCGAGCCTCGGCGCAGAGCCCGTTCCGGAATCTTTATGCCGCCGGTCAACTTGGCGTTCACCTGCCGAACAGTGCTGCCTACAATGGATTTGGCCAGACGCTGACAAATCGTTGGAAGGCCGAGAAGACGGAGCGCCTGTTCGCGAGCTTCGATTTCCGCTGCGCGAACGTGGAGAAGGGTGGCGACGGAACGTGGCGGTACTATCTCGGTCACGGTCCCGGCAGTTCGGCGGCGATTGAGCTCTTCTTCAACGGCCGCGAATTCTTCCGCCGCAGCGCGGACCAGCGCGAGGTCGTTCAACCGTTGCGCGTCGGCGAGTGGTATCAGGTGCAGCTGGCTCTTAATCTCAAGGAGAAGACCTACACCGGATCGATCTCCGGCGCGTCGAACCGCACGGAGTTCAGCGGCAAGGTGGCCCGTGGTTGGGATGGGAGCGTGGACTACACGTTCATCGACAGCCACGGGCACATGGGCGGCGTGAAGCCATCGTTGGATGCCGACAATTTTATCCTCCGCGAAAAGCCGCTAGAGCCGTTCGGCGCGGAGGCCATTCCATGGACCGAAGCGGAACGCTCGAGCCGCCAGGCGAAGGTCGTGGCGATGCGCCAGCGGTTGGCTGAGATGACCGCCGCCGCTGAAAGCACGAAGAAGGAGCTGCAAAGTTTGTTCGTCGATGGACCGGTGGAGACCGCCTACGCCGTGAGTGAAGGCACGCCGAACAATGCGCGTCTTCAGATGCGCGGCGAACCGGACAAACCGGGCGACGAAGTGCCGCGCGGCTTCCTCCAGGTTCTTGGCGGCGGAAAGATTGCCGACCACCGCGCTGGCAGCGGACGACTCGACCTCGCGAACTGGATCACGCGTACCGACAATCCGCTCACCGCGCGCGTGATGGTCAATCGACTTTGGCAGTATCATTTTGGCCAGGGATTGGTGAAAACGCCGAACGACTTCGGCACGCGCGGCCTGCCGCCGACGCATCCCGAGCTGCTCGATTATCTCGCGACAGAGTTCATCAAGCGTGGCTGGTCGATGAAGGCGATGCACCGGCTGATCATGCTGAGTGCGACGTATCAGCAGGCGGCGGCGGGAGAGGAGCCGGCAGTCAGGCGTCAGGAGGCAGGCGATAGGCCTCATCGCTCGATGACTGACTCCCGATCCCTGAATCCTGATACTTTGTCTTCGTTCCCGCGTCGTCGTCTGAGTGCGGAGGAGATTCGTGATTCCATCCTCCTCATCAGCGGTGAACTGGATTCCACGCCCGGTCGCGGGCATCCGTTTCCGTCGCCGACGGGCTGGGGTTACACCCAGCACGGGCCATACAGCGCGGTCTACGATCATAACCAACGCAGCGTTTACCTGATGACGCAACGCATCAAACGCCATCCATTCCTCACGCTGTTCGACGGCGCCGATCCCAACGCGAGCACGGCGGATCGCCGCACGACGACGGTGCCGACGCAGGCGCTTTACTTCCTGAACGACCCGTTCATCCACGCGAAGTCCGAGAAGTTCGCCGAGCGGTTGGTCAAATTGGGGAGCGAAGACTCGGAGCGAATCACGGCCGCATACGTTCTCACCGTGAGCCGGCCGCCGACCGGCACAGAGCGCGCTGAGGCGATGGACTTTCTTAAGACCTATCGAAGCGAACTGGCCGCGGCGAAGAAGGAGAACGTGGACACGCTCGCATTCGCCGCGTTCGGCCGTGTCCTCTTCGGCAGTAACGAATTTCTGACCGTTGATTGAAGAAGCCATGAATCCGCCCCCCCCCTCTCCGCTCTCACGACGCCACTTCATTCGCTCGATGGTCGGCAGCTCCGTGCTCTTTCCGGGCGTGCTCTCGCAACTGCTCGCGGAGGACGCAGGACGCTCGAGTTCGCCGGATCCGCTGGCCCCGCGTCCGTCGCATTTTTCGCCGAAGGCGAAGCGGGTGATCTTGCTCTACATGAGTGGCGGCGTCTCGCACGTCGATTCGTGGGATCACAAGCCGAAGCTCTACGCGGACGCCGGCAAGACCCTTTCGGTGAACGAATTTCAGGGACGCAAAGGCGACTTCAAGATGTTCGCGAAACGTCCGCAGTGGGAGTTCTCCAGGCACGGTCAGTGCGGCATGGAGGTCAGCACGCTCTTCCCCCATATGGCAGGCTGCGTGGACGACCTCTGCCTGATCCGTTCGATGAAGTCGGATCACACCAATCATTACGAGGCCACGCTGGGCATCCACACGGGTTCGTTCACGTTCGCGCGGCCGAGCATCGGCTCATGGGTCAGCTACGGGCTCGGCACGGAGAACCGCAATCTGCCTTCGTTCGTGGTCATCGCGCCGAAGACGCCGTATGCGGGCGGCCAGGTCTGGGCGAGTGACTTCCTGCCGGGTGCGCACCAAGGCACACTCGTCCTGCCCGGCGCGGAACCCGTGGCGAACATCCGCCGCCGCGTGGAGAACAGCCGCCTGCAAGAACTGGAACTCGGCGCGATGGCGAAGATGAATCAACGCCACCTGGCCACGCGGGCTCAGGACCCGTTGCTCAGCGCGCGCATCAAGTCCTTCGAAACGGCGTTCGGCATGCAGTCGGAGATGCCCGAGGTCTTCGATCTCTCGAAGGAAAGCGACGCGACGCTCAAGCTCTACGGCCTCGAACGCGGCGGCACGAAGGGTTTCGCGTGGCAATGCCTCGTCGCGCGACGACTCGCGGAACGCGGCGTGCGCTTCGTGGAATTGATCGATGTCGGCTCATCAGACAACTGGGACGCGCACGGCGACATGCTCACGCACGCGCCGCTGGCGCGGAATGTCGATCAAGCCATCGCCGGGCTGCTGCGGGATTTGAAATCGCGGGGAATGTTTGACGACACGCTCGTGGTCTGGACCACCGAGTTCGGTCGCACGCCCTTCAACGCCGCAGCCGACGCGAAGGGCCGTGAGCATCATCACTGGGTGTTTTCCTCATGGCTCGCCGGCGCGGGCGTGAAGCCGGGCACGGTTTATGGGCAGTCGGACGATTACGGCATCGACGTGGCGAAAGACCCGGTGCATATCCACGACTTCCACGCGACCATCCTGCATCTGATGGGCCTCGATCATGAACGTCTCACTTACCGCCACACGGGACGGGATTACCGGCTCACCGACGTCGCGGGCAACGTCGTACACGGACTGCTGAGCTAGAAATCAACTCTGCCATGTCCCGCCCTTTCAGGGCGGTGGATTTGTTTCGGGACGTTTCCCCGTTCCCGGGGCTTCACCCCGGGCTATCACATCGCGGGCTTTCAGCCCGCAAGCCAAGGCCGCATCGTGACGCGGCTGGACGGGGCGGCGGGATGGACACGAGGTTGTCAACCCATCGACCGTCGAACCTGGCGTTTCCTCGACGGTGCGCTGAATTTCGTCCAAAGGCTCGCCGGGTTCGTTCTATGCCGGGAGGACAGGGAAGCTATGCTCGTCCCATGAAGCCATTGCCCATGCTCCTCGCCCTCGTTCTCTGCGCGCTCACGGCTGCCACCGCCGCGCCGCTCCCGCGTCTGAAAATTTCGGACAACAAACGCTTTCTCGTCACCGCCGACGGGAAGCCGTTTTTCTACCTCGGCGACACGACTTGGGAACTGTTTCACCGGCTCAATCGCGAGCAGGCCATCCAGTTGTTCGAGAATCGCGCCGCGCGGAAGTTCAACGTGCTCCAGTCCGTCGCCATCGCGGAACTCGAAGGCCACACCGATCCGAATCCTTACGGCCACTTGCCGTTCGAGAATCTCGACGTCACGAAGCCCGCCTTGAAGGACGGACCGCAGAATGACTATTGGGATCACGTGGATTTCATCGTGCGTAAGGCGAACGCGCGCGGACTCTACATCGGCTTCCTGCCGACCTGGGGCCGCTTCTGGCGGGACACGAACAATGACCGCAAGCCGCTCTTCACCGTCGCCAACGCCGAGGTCTATGGCGAATGGCTGGGACGGCGGTACAAGGACGCGGGCCTGATCTGGATTCTCGGCGGCGACCGCGACATCGCCACCGACGAGCACAAGGAAATCACCCGTGCCATGGCCAAAGGCATCCGTCGTGGGGATGGCGGCGCGCACCTGATGACGTTCCATCCGCCGGGCGGGCGCGGTTCGGCCGAGTGGTTCCATGACGAGCCCTGGCTGGACTTCAACATGCGCCAGAACGGGCATGTGGCCGAGTTCACCGAGCGCTACAGCAAGACGCGCATCGATTACGACCGCGCGCCGGTCAAGCCGATGTTCGACGGCGAACCGATCTACGAGGATCACCCGGTCAGCTTCAATGCCAAGAACCTCGGTCATTCCATCGCCGGCGACGTGCGCCGGCCGCTCTATTGGAACCTGTTCACCGGCGCGTTCGGTCATACCTACGGACATCACTCCGTCTGGCAGATGTGGTCGCCGGGCAAGAACCCGATCAACGCCCCGCTCATGCCGTGGTTCGAGGCCATCAACCAGCCCGGCGCCGCGCAGATGCAACATGGCCGCGCGCTCATCGAGTCGCGCCCGTTCCTCACGCGCATCCCGGACGACTCGATCATCGTCACCGATCGCGTGCCCACGAGCGTGCCCGGCGCCGGCCGTTATCGTTTCGTAGCCACGCGTGATGAGAGCGGCAGCTACGCGATGGTCTATGCGCCCGTGGGCCGGAAATTCTCCGTGCACATGGACAAGATTACTGGCGCGAAGGTGACGGCATGGTGGTTCAACCCGCGCGACGGCCGCGCGAAAAAGATCGGCGTGTTCGAGAACAAGGGCGTGCGCGAGTTCACCCCGCCTGATCTCGGCGAGATGATGGACTGGGTGCTCGTGCTGGATGACGCGGCGAAGAAGTATCGTGCGCCTGGAACCCGATGAAGCGGCTGCTGCTCGTTCTTCTTTTATCGGCGGCGACGTCTCCTTCGCGGGACGAGTTGCCCGCATACACGGTTGAAAACGGGGCCATCCACATCGCGGGCGTCGGTCCGGACAACCCCATCCTCTATGACAATGACTGGGGGTTCGATGTCTTCGACAACAACTACCTCTTGGCGCAGGCCAGTCTCGGCCACGCCAATCTTCGCGGCAACATCATCAGCCGCGACATGTGGGACGGGGAGAAAGGCTACCACTACACGTTCTATCAAGCATGGCGTTGTCGGTGCCGGAAAAGTCCAAACCCATCGCGCCCGCGCTTTGCCTGGCGCAGCCGGGCGGGCGCTACGTGATCTATCTGCAGCAGGGTGGCACCGCCACGGTGCAACTGGCGGCGGGCCGATACGACGTCATCCGTTTCAACCCGCGCACGGGAGTTTCCGCAAAACTCGGCCATGCGGTCGGTGGAGCCGCCTGGACCACACCCGCCGTGCCGGACACGGAGAAATGGACTTTCCTGCTGGAGCGGCGGTAGTCAGTCACGCGATGTCTTTGCTTCCGATGCATCAATGATGAGGGCCAACAGATGAGCCTCCTTCGCCGACACCGTTTCGCGATCGATTCTTGCGTGAGCTTGCGACTTCTCGGACGGGTGGCCCTGACTCTCGGCACGGCGTCACTCTCTGCGGCACCCATGGGCAACCTCTCGCCGGCCGACGCGCTGAAAGCCTTCGAGACCGAGCCGGGGTTCACGGTTGAACTTGTGGCCGCCGAGCCGCTGACGATGGATCCCGTGGCGCTGGCGTTCGATGAGCGCGGGCGGCTGTTCGTCGCGGAGAACCGCGATTACCCGACCGGCTCGCCGGACGGACGGCCGCTCGGTGTCATCGCGCAACTGGAGGACACGGACCGCGACGGGCGCATGGACCGCCGCACGGAGTTCGCCACCGGCATCACGTTCCCCAACGGCGTGATGTGCTGGCGCGGCGGCGTTATCGTCACGGCCGCGCCTAACGTGCTCTGGCTGACGGACACGAACGGCGACGGCCGCGCCGACGTTCGCGAGGTGCTCCTCACGGGGTTCGCGCTCGGCGGTTCGTCCCAGTTGCGCGTGAATGATCCCACGCTCGGGCCGGACGGCTGGATCTATTTCGCGGGCGGCCTCAGCGGCGGCACGGTGTTCTCCCCGAAACATCCCGACGTGAAGGTCGACCTCGCGCGCGGCGACGTGCGGATCCAGCCGGACACGGGCGAAATCGCGCTCACGGACGGCAAGTCGCAGTACGGCCTGTCCTTCGACGATGCGGGGAATCGCTTCGCCTGCATGAACCGCATCCAGGTCCAACACGCGCCCTTGCCGGCGAAGGTCCTCGCCCGCAACCCGGCGGTCACATCGCCCGGCGCGTTGCAGGATTGCCCTGAGCTGATCCCGAACCGGCTCCTCGTGAAAAGCTTCAACTCCGCTGCCCGGCTCTATCCGATCAGCGCGAACTTGACGACGGCGGACAGCCATGAGGGCACCTACAGCGCGGCGTGCGCGGTTCACATCCAGCGCGGCACAACGCTGTCGGCAGAATATCACGGCGCGGCGTTTTCGTGCGATCCGACGGCGAATCTCGTGCGCGGCGATCGGCTGGTCCCGGTCGGCGGATCGTTCGCGGCGGTCCGCCTCCGCGAAGGCACCGAGGCGCTGCGTTCGCGCGACGACTGGTTCCGGCCAGTCTTTCTCGCGGACGGCCCGGACGGCGCGCTTTACATCGCGGACATGTATCGAGGCGTGATCGAGCATCCCGTGTATCTGCCGGAGGAAGTGCGCAAGCGGAGCAACTTCGATCTGGGCAAGGACCAGGGCCGGATCTGGCGGCTCACGGGCAAGCGAGCAAACGCCCGGGAACGTTTCGAATCCACGACGAATACCGCCGCGCTTGTCGCTGCGCTGTCGTCCGAGATTCCGTGGCAACGCGACACCGCGTTTCGACTGCTGCGCGAGGGCATTCCGACAAATCTCGTTCCGCTCCTGACCGCACAGTTTCAGAAACCCGACGGCGACGCGGCTGAACGCCTGCGGCACGAACGCCGCGCCGAAGACGCGCCGACCAATACCGCCCCAGCGGCGGGACGCAGCCACGCGCTGAACTTGCTGGCGTTCGCGACGGGCTGGACGGAATCGAACTGGAGCAAGGCCGGCCCGAAGCCGGCGCCGCCACCCGGCCTCCAACAAGAGCACGCCCGCGCCTTGCTGGATGCGCTGGTGCTCAGCTCGTTCGATCCGTCGCCCGCCGTGCGGCAGACGGCCTTCCGCCATCTCGCGATGCTGCCCGGGCTCGATGTCTCCAGCCGCTTCCTGCACCAGTGGGCCGCCGATCCGAGTTCGCTGGTCCGGCTTCAGGTCGCCGTTCTGCTCGGACGCTGGAACGCCTCGGACAGCCCCGCGGCGCTCGCCCGCATCGCCCTGTCCGATGGCGGCGACAAGTGGACGCGTGCCGCCGTCCTGAGCGGCTTGCGGGACAACCCGCTGCACTTTCTCGATCGCATGATGGAGAACCCGGCGTCCGCACCCGACGTGGAGTTCATGGGCGCGCTCGGCCGGTTGCTCGGCCCACTGCACACGCCCGTGGATCTCGGCCGACGCCACTGGGCCTGGGCGATCGGAGCGGGCAACGACTGGAAGTTCGCGTTCTGGGCCGGCGTGGCCGCAGGCCTGCGCGGCAGCAGCCCGGTGCCCGACACACGGCAACTCGCCCAACGGTTGGGCCTCGATGAGGAGCGGTTGCGTCACCTGAACGCCCTGGCTGGCATCACTCTTGCGGACGATCTCGCGCCGCTGCCCGCGCGACTGGCGGCGCTGAAGTTTCTCGCGGAGTTCCCGGACGGTTTTGATCGTAGCCGCATCCTCAACGTTGTGAATCGCGTCGAGCCGGTGGATCTCCAACTCGCCGCCGTGTCGCTCGCGGCGCGCGACGGCCGGCTGAACTGCGCGCGGGAGATGCTCGGCGCGAAGTTCTGGTCCTCGCTCCCTCCGCGTGTTCAAGGCGTGGCGCTGGCCGGCCTGTTCAGCGCGCGGACGAATCACCCCGCAATTCTTGCCGCGCTGGAAGGCGGCGCGCTCAACGCCGCCGTGCTTTCATCCGCGCAACGGGATCAGTTGCGAAAGTCGCCCGACCTCACGATGCAGCAGCGGGCCGAGAAGCTGTTCTCGTCCGCCGTGCCTGGCGATCGCCAGGAGGCATTCACCCGCGCCAAAGCGAGCCTCAGCCTCCCCCCGGTTCCGGCGAATGGGCGCGCGGTGTTCACCCGGTTGTGCGCGGGCTGCCATCGCTTCAATCGCGAAGGCGTGGCCGTGGGGCCGGATCTGTTCGACATCCGCAATCAGTCCAAGGAGACGATCCTCCTGCACATCGTGATCCCTGAGCAGGAGATCGCACCGAACTTCGTCAGCTACGATGGCGAATTGACCGACGGGGCGTCCGTCTCCGGCCTGGTCGTGGCCGAGTCGGACGCCGCCGTGACCTTGCGCATGGCCCAGGGCCTCGAGGAAGTCCTGCCCCGATCGCGCGTCGCGCGCCTGACCGCGAGCCGCCTGAGCCTCATGCCGCAGGAACTGGAGAAGGGAATGACGCCGCAGGAGATGGCCGACCTGCTGGCTTATCTGAAAGGGGAACAATGAAGGTTTTCGCGCTGACCATTCTCATCGTCGTCCAACTCGCCGCCGCCTCAAATTCAGTTGCCGGAACCTTTCGCGCCGGCGCGGCCGCGGCCAACATCACGCCGCCGCTCGGCATCGAGATCAACGGCGGCACCGCTCAGGTCATCGCCACCCACGTCCATGACGAGCTGCACGCGCGGGCGCTGGTGCTCGACGACGGTTCGACACGGCTGGCCTTCGTGCTCGTGGACGCCTGCCTCATCGATCGTGCCGTGTTCGACGCCGCGAAAGCGCTGATTTTCCAGCACACGGGCATCTCATCGAATCACGTTTCTATGTCCACCACGCACACGCACAGCGCGGGCAGCGTGACGGGCGTTCATCTGACCGAACCGGACCCCACCTATCGCGCCTGGCTGCCGCGTCGTCTCGCGGACGCGGTGCGCCTGGCGGTGAACCAACTTGCTCCGGCGCGCGTGGCCTGGGGCAGCGGCTCCGTGCCGCAACATGTCTTCTGCCGGCGCGTGACCGTCAAACCGGATGCGACCTACACCAACCTGCTCGGCGTCACCGGGCACCGCGTGAAGATGAACTGGAGTTCGCCCGAGCCCGCGGTGGACGGTGACTTCTCCAGTCCGGTCGATCCCGAAGTATTCGTCCTGAGCGTGCAACACGCCGACGGCCCGCCCCTCTCGTTGCTCGCGAACTATTCGCTGCACTACGCCGGTGGGGTGGGCTCGGGCCACTTGAGCGCGGATTACTTTGGCGTGTTCTGTGAGCGGATGAAGGAGTTGCTCGGCGCTGAGAAACAGGAGCCGACCTTCGTGGCGCTCATGAGCAACGGGACCAGCGGCGACATCAATAACAACGATTTCCGGAAGGCGCGACTGCCGCAGAAGCCTTACGAGCAAATTCGGATTGTCGCCGAGGATGTCGCGCGCGAAATGCACAGCGTGGTGAAGACGCTGACGTATCGCGATGACTTGAAATTGTCCGCCTTCAGCACCGAGCTGGAGATCGCCGTGCGCAAGCCCTCACCCGCCGAAGTGGAGCGTGCGCGTGACACCTGCCGGAGAATTTCTTTACCGCGAATCGCTACGGATGCTGGGCGATGTGGACGCGACGCTGGTCCGGTTGCGCGAGGAATTTGCCGGGGCGAAGAAGCAGGTGCGTGTAGGGGTCTCGCAAACCATAGGACTGGCCTACCTGCCCGGTTTCTTTCACGCGAACCTTCGCCGACTGCCTCAGGTCGCCTGCCGTGTATCTCTGCTGCCCGGTGCCGACATCGTGACGGCTCTGCAGGGCAACGACCTCGACCTCGGAGTGATGTCACGAGGCACGCGGCTGCCGCCCAACCTCCAGGTGACGCATAGTTTCGCGGACTGCTTCTGCCTGATCGCACCAGACGGACAGCAAGGAGTTCAGCCGGAGCGGTTGCGGCCACGAGATTTTCCCAAGTGGGCCGAGCGACAAAGCTGGTTGCTTCTTGCCGACACCTCGAATACCGGCCGAAAGTTGCGGCAATGGATTCGCGCCCGCGGTTGGTCCATCGAGCCCGCAATGGAGTTCGACGGCTTCGACCTCATCATCAATCTCGTGGCCCTGGGCATGGGGGTGAGCTTCGTGCCTGTGCGGGCGCTGGCGCTCTACGGGCAGAAGAAAACACTGCAACGCATTGCGTTGCCCGTCCGTTTTGAGCGAGAACTGATTGTCGTGCGCCGTCGCCAGCGCAAACCAGCGAAACACTTGTCCGAGTTCATCAGCAACATCCTGTTCTGAAACTGGAAACAAAATCAGCCCGCACTCCCGGCAGTCCGTTGCCGCCGGCCGGCGTGCCCCTTCGGTGGCTACGTGCCGGTATCGGCTTGTGGTGGGCGGTCGCGGTGTGGGTAGGCGCGAGTGGTCCCGTCGTGGCCGATGACTGGCCGCAATGGCTCGGACCGCAGCGCGATGCGATCTGGCGTGAGAGCGGCATTCTCGAATCTTTCCCCGCCGGCGGCCCACCTTTGCGTTGGAAGACTCCGATCGGCTCAGGCTATTCCGGTCCAACTGTCGCGGAGGGGCGCGTATTCGTCATGGATCGCATCAAGGCCGAGGTCGATCCCGCCAAGGCCGAACTCCTGAACCAGGCGGACTCACCGATCAACGCCAACTTCGAACGTCGGCGGTTGCCGGGCAAGGAGCGAGTGGTTTGCCTTGCGGAAACCGACGGCATGATTCTTTGGACGCACGAATACGACTGCCCCTACACGACCGTGGGTGACTACGCCATCGGTCCTCGCGTCACGCCGACGGTGAAGGACGGACACGTTTACACGCTCGGCGCGGAAGGTCATCTCCTCTGCCTTGACGCCAGAACCGGCAAAGTGACCTGGGCGCGTGATTTTCGGAAGGACTTCGGGATCCAGGTGCCCATGTGGGGTTTCGCCGCGCATCCGCTGCTGGATGGCGACCGGTTGATCTGTGTCGCTGGCGGCCAGGGCACGACGGCGATGGCGTTCGATCGGAAGACGGGACGTGAACTCTGGCGAGCGCTCAACTCCAAGGATCCCGGTTATTGTCCGCCCACGCTGCTCAACCTGGGCGGGAAACCTCAGCTCATCATCTGGCACGGCGAAGCCATCAACGCGCTCAATCCAGAAACCGGCGCGCTCTATTGGAGCGTGCCGTTGCAGGCGACTTTCGGCATGGCCATCGCGCCGCCGGTCGCCGAGGGGAACTCCCTTTTCATCATGAGCTACAGCCGCAAGTCCTGGTGCCTGCGCGTGGCGGACGACGGTCTGTCCGCCAAAGTGGCCTGGCAGGGCAACACTCGCCGAGGCATCGACGGCGCGATGAACCGGCCGTTCCTCAAGGACGGCCATATCTATGGCTGTGGACACAACGGCCGGTTCCTCTGCGCCCGGCTCGACGATGGCGAGTGGCTCTGGAACACCTACCAGCCCTCGACGGGCGAACGCCCCGCCGATTGGGCCAACGTCTTCATGGTGCAGCACCGCGACCGGTTTTTCCTCGCGAACGATCTCGGCGATCTGATCGTGGCGAAACTGACCCCTGCGGGCTACGAGGAAATCAGCCGTGCGCATCTGATCGATCCGACGCACAAGGTTTGGGGGCGTCCGTTGGTCTGGTCGCATCCAGCCTTCGCCAACCGCCATGTCGTTCTGCGCAATGACGCGGAGATCCGATCCTATTCCCTCGCGGCACCGGCGCGGTGAAACGTAGCATGCCGGAGCCTCACTCAGCCGCTGACCCTCCGTTCACGGGTTTTTGCCAACCGAGCATTGCGGGACCCCATCTCACCGTGGAGCGAGCGACGTCAGCCCCATCCGTCCACCAACAAATTCGGAGCAATACTGCCATGCATTCAAATCAGGTGGTGCTTGCCAATCCCGCCAAGCTGCAGCCCTAAAGCGGGATGAAAGACACCGACGATGTCTCCGGTGCCTATTTTCTGGCGAAACTTCATCGCCTCAAGCTCCTGCCCACGGGGAATCGAGGATTAGTCGACTTGGGTTTCTACTTGAACTGGTCTTATCGTCGCGCTACGGTCGGCCCGGTCCCGGCGGTCAATGTCCATCCCATCATTTGATTCCAGCCGGCACGCATGTCGTCCGATGTTCCTCGGGGAAAGGGCCTCCCCGGGAAACCCGCGGGCGATCGGACCCGGGCTCGCATGTCGTGGCCCGTCGGTTCTCGAAGTGACGCCCCTTCCCTCCCCTAGCCTCATGAAAAACCTCTTTCGTTGCTCCGACCTCCTCCGGCTCGGGCTCCTTGCCACCGCACTCGCGCGTGGGTTGCCTTCGGAAGCCGCGACGATCCAATGGACCAACCGCGTCGGAGGATCCTGGAGCGGGCCGACGAACTGGAGTCCCAACGTCGTACCCGGTCCGTCCGACAACGCCGTCATCGCCGCCGGCGGCACATACACGGTCACGGCGGATACCGGCCCGACGGTCGCCAGCCTGAGCATCGGGGCCGCGGATGGCACCCAAACCCTGGACCTTGGCGGGACCACCGTCGTGCTGGCCGCGGCATCGACGGTAGGCGAGCGCGGCATCCTGATGGGCAACGGGACGCTGCAACAGTTGGAGGGAACTTTGACGATTCGCGGCCGATGGCATTGGCTCGGCGGACTCGTGCGGGGCAGCGTCGTCGTCGCCTCCGGAGGCGTCGTTACCATCGAGACCGCGGCGGATCACACGCTTGCCGGGACGTTGACCAACCAGAGCGGCGGCACGCTGCGCTGGTCGGGGGGACGCTTCTTCCTCGATAACGGCAGCACCCTGGTGAACCAAAACGGCGCGCTGATCGACAAACAATCGGACGACGGACTCCACGAGCGCGGGGACGGACCCAACCGCTTCGTCAATCAGGGCGTCCTCCGCAAGTCGGGCGGGACCTTCAGCGCCCCGGTCGGCGTCGAGTTCCTCCATCAGGGCACCGCGGAGATTCTCTCCGGTGGGTTGCTCTTCCCGCGGGGTTTCACCAGCCGGGGCCTGATCACCGTGGCCGAGGCGGCGCGTCTCGAACTCGGCGGCGGCGTGTTCGTCCTCGAGCCCGGACACGGCTTCGGCGGGGCGGGCTTCTACGGCGTGGAGGGCGGCGACATCACGGTCGTGGGCGATCTGGTCGCCCCCAACTTCCAGCTCCGCAACGGCACGTTGACCGGGACCAACCGGCTGACCGGGACGCTGGCGTGGCTGAGCGGCCATCTGCGCGGCCAACACACGGTCGCGAATGGCGGCCTGCTCCGCATCGAAAGCGGCGGCGACCACGTGCTCCAGGGCACGCTGACCAACCAGAGTGGCGGCACCTTGCGCTGGTCGGGCGGACGCTTCTTCCTCGACAACGGCAGCACCCTGCTGAACCAAGCCGGTGGCCTGTTCGACAAGCTGTCGGACGAAGGACTCCAGGAGAGCGGGGCCGGACCCAACCGCTTTGTCAATCAGGGCGTCTTCCGCAAATCGGGCGGGGCCTTCAGCGCCCCGATCCAGGTGCCAACCCACAACGAGGGCACCATCGACCTCCTCAGTGGGGTGCTCTCTTTTCCCCCAGGCTACACCCAGACCGTCGGCACCACCCGCCTCTCGGGCGGCTCCCTCGCCACCGGCGATCCCATCCTTCTCCAAGGCGGTTCCCTCACCGGCACCGGCACGGTCTCCGGACCCCTCGTCAATTCGGCCCAGGTCAACCCAGGGTCCGGTCCGGGCACTTTGCGGATCGAAGGCAACTACACCCAGACCAGCACGGGTGTGCTGAACTTGGACCTCGCAGGCCTCGCTCCCGAGGCCCAGGACCTCCTCGTCGTTTCCGGGCGCGCACAACTCGATGGACGCCTCGTCACGACACTGTCCGGCGGTTTCGTGCCGCCGTCCAACCGAACCTTCGTTGTCGTTACCGCGGGCACTCGGGAGGGCACCTTCGCCCGACACCAGTATCCCTCCAACCTCGTCGGTCTCGAACTCATCTACCTCGTGGACAGCGTCTCCCTCAAGGTCCTGAGCTCGGCGTTGGAGTCCGACAAGACCGGCCCGCGTGTCCTGTCCGTGACACCCTCCGGCGTCGTCTCGAATGCGGTCGATCATCTCGATGTCACCCTCGATTCCCCCATCGACCCGGCGACCTTCGCGCCGGCGGACGTCGACCTGCGCGGTCCCAGCGGCTCCGTACCCGTGACCATCCGGGCTCTCGGGGGAAACACGAATCGCCTCACCTTCCCGTCGTTGGCACCCGGCGAGTACACGCTGCGGATCGGCCCCGACATCCTCGATCTCGCCGCGAACCCCATGAACCAGGACGGCGACACCTCGAACGGAGAACCCGACCAGGACGCCTTCACCAGCAGCTTTTCCGTCCGCCTTCCGGACCTGCGCGTCCATGCCATTGCCGCCCCCTCCGATACCCTGATCGGCCAACCCCTCGCCCTCGTCTGGGTGGTGACCAACCGCGGCAACGCCATCGCGCAAGCCCCTTGGACGGATCACCTCGCGCTCGCCGACCGCGCGGCGGGCGCCGCCGAAATCCACCTTGCAGCCGCGACCTTCACCAACTCCTTGCCACCGGGCATGTCCCTCGTCCGCACTCAAAGCGTCATCGTGCCGTCCGGGATCGTCGGCCCCCGCGTCGTCGTCGTGCGCACCGACGCGGCGAACGATATTGAGGAAGGTCCCAACGAAACGAACAACGCTCTCGACGACGACCAACCGATCCAGATTCGCGCGCCGGATCTCCAGGTCAGGTCGGTCACCGCTCCCGCCTCCGCCACGTTCGGCCAATCCATCCAGGTCACCTGGACGACCTGGAACGCCGGCACCGGTCCCGCCCTGGCCGCGTGGGAGGACGGCGTTTTCCTCGGGCCCGACGCGACTTCGCTCGCGAGCGCCATCCCGTTGCTCTCCGTCCCGGTTCCGGATGCCGCACCGTTGCCCAAAGGCTCGTCCTACACTCGAACCCGCGCGGTCACCCTGCCGCTCGACGCGGGTCTGGCACCCGGCAACTACTTTCTGTGGATCGCCGCGGACGCCAGCGACGCGCAATCGGAATCGGATGACGGCAACAATCTTGCCGCACGTCCGCTCGCGATCACCCCGGCGCCGCTTCCAGACCTCGCGATCTGAAACATCGTCGCCCCTGCGACCGCGGTGCCCGGTGTGCCCTTCGAACTGCGCTGGACAGTCACCAACCTCGGCAACCTCGCCGCGTCCGGGACCTGGTCCGAGCGTGTCGCCGTGGCGGGGCACTCGCCGGTGGCGATCCTGCGCCTCACCAACAGCCTGCCGCCCGGCACGTCCCTCGTCCGCACCCAACACGTCACCGTTCCCGTCTCCGGTCCGGCCGGCGCGTTAAGCTTCGTGATCGAGATCGACGCCGACCGCGACGTGATCGAGTCGGACGAGACAAACAACGAGGCCCAGGCCGGAACGACGACCTCCGTACCCGCTCGGTTGACGTTGCTGGCGTCCGCCGAATCGGTCGCCGAAGATTTTGCTTCCGGGGTTCCGATCTCCGTGACGCGGAACGGCGATCGCGCCACCGCCCTGACCGTGACTCTCTCGGCCTCCACCGCCGGATTCACAGCGGGCAACGCGGTCCTCGTCGTCACGGATCGCGACCTGCCCGACCCCGCGGTCGCCAGCGTCGCCGGTCCCGCGACGTCTTCGCCGACGACCCGTTCACCGACGTGATCGAGCCGAGCATCCCCTACTCGCTCGGTGTCCTCATCCACAACCGCGGACGCGGCGCGGCGCACAATGTCCGAAT
>Ga0194132_10004814_pt1 | contig 22607 bp, 22 predicted proteins | sample TA2KigOf80mmetaG_FD_148612 | JGI IMG/M metagenome (GOLD analysis project Ga0194132, IMG submission 148612) | Freshwater microbial communities from Lake Tanganyika, Tanzania - TA2015054 Kigoma Offshore 80m | ecosystem: Environmental > Aquatic > Freshwater > Lake | place: Tanzania: Lake... | reverse complement strand
AGCGACGTCAACTGAAGGCGATCAGGGAGGAACTCGATCAGGCTCACGTCGAGCGAACCGCGCCCGCCGCGAGCGCCAAAGTCACCGCATCCCCAACCCGTTTATCCAGCAAGAACAGGACTTGACCCGTTCTTGTCGGCGATCAGCACCGCCAGCATCGAGAGATTATAGCCTTCCGCCACCCCTTCCCCCTTGACGCATCGTGGTTTATTTTTTGGGCGCGTCTTGTTGGCGCGCCGTCGGCAAGCCAAGTTTTTAACCGGGCAGCAATATATTATGTCGATATAAAATTCGAAAACGACAAAACAACAGTCAATAAGCCAAATATTTCCAAGAAGGTGTTGGAAACGCTACTAAAGGCGCCAGAAAAAACTAAATGATAGCGAGTGGCTATCAATACGTCGCGCCGGTATGCTTGGACAGGCGCCGAGATGCGGGCGCGGGGACGAAAGCCGATGCGAGTTCAGCCGGAGGCGGTCGGCTTGCGCACGGGGGCCTCGGCGCAAACGGAATTCATATAGGGCGAGGAAACGTCGCGGCGATCCTCGCTCCCGCGGCGCTCCATGTCCGGCGCCGGAGATTGCGAAGAATTGTCACCGGTGGCGCGGCGGTCGGTGCCGCTGCGCCGGTCCGGCGCGGAATTTTCGGGGTTTTTGCGCCGTTCCCAGCCGTCGGGCGGGGGCTTTTGCTTGCGCCGCCGGCACGGGCCGAAATAAGCCTTGGAACGCACGAACGGCTGCTGGTTCTCGATCACGGCCTTGAGCTGCTGAAGGATCATTTTCACGGTGAACGGCTTGGCCAAAAACTGGTCGGAACCGGCATCGCGGGCCGCGACCATATACTGGAATTCGGTGTAGGCGGACGTGGTGATGATCGGGTTCAAGCGCGAGGCCGCGTTGATGTCGCGGCGAATCCGCCGGACCACCGCGTTGCCGTCGAAATCCGGCGCCCATTCGACGAAGGCGAGGTCGAACGGCTTGGTGGCGAGAAACTTGAAGGCGTCTTCCGGGGTTACCGCTTCGGTGACCAAACGGATATTGATCTCGCGCAGGATGCTGCGAAGAATCCGGCGCATGTACGCGTTCTTATCGGCGATAAGAACGCTCAGCATCGACAAATTATAGCCTTCGGCCACGACCACCACCCATCCAAATGCACGCGACAGGCATTCCGCCGTCGGTACCGAAAAATCCGTCGCCCCTCCTGATTTCGATGGGCTATTAGGTTGGCAGGCGAAGAGCGATTTACAATGAAAAAAATGTGGATATTGGCGACTCTTCCCGAAAAAAGCGCTTGGGGATATATTTTCCAGAGAAAAAATACACAACTGTTCAACTATTTAGACACACTCCGATGCGCGGCCATCGGGCCGCGCGACCCTCCCTCCGGGACACGGGAGCGCGTCAGCGGGTCGGAACCGGCTTCGGCCCCGAATAGTCGTAAAAGCCGCGCCCGGTCTTGCGGCCGAGCCAGCCCGCCTCGACGTATTTCACCAAGAGCGGGCAGGGGCGGTACTTGGAATCCGAAAGCCCCTCGTGCAGCACCTGCATGACCGCGAGGCAGACGTCGAGTCCGATGAAGTCGGCCAGTTCGAACGGCCCCATCGGGTGGTGGGTGCCGAGCTTCATGGCGGTGTCGATCGCCTCGACCGAGCCGACACCCTCGTAGAGGGTATAGACCGCCTCGTTCAGCATCGGCAGCAGGATGCGGTTGACGATGAAGGCGGGGAAGTCCTCGGCGTTGACCGGGGTCTTGCCGATCTTAACCGCGAGTTCGCGGATGGTGCGGTAGGTTTCCTCCTCGGTCGCGATGCCGCGGATCAGTTCGACCAGCTCCATGCGCGGAACCGGATTCATGAAGTGCATGCCGACGAACTTGCCCGGCCGGTCGGACTGCGCGGCGAGTCGGGTGATGGAGATCGACGAGGTGTTGGTGGCGACGTACGCCTCGGGCCCGAGCGCCGGACAGATCTTCTTGATGATCTCCTTCTTGATCCTTTCGTCCTCGGTCGCCGCCTCGATCACTAGGTCGCAGTCCTTGAAGTCCTCGTATTTCAGCGACGTGCCGATGCGCTTCAGCGCCGCGTCGGCCTTGGCCTGGTCGAGCCGTTTCTTCTCCACCTCGCGCTGGAGGTCGCGTTGGATCGCCTTCATGCCCTTGTCGAGGGCCTCGGTCGAGAGGTCCAGCATCAGGACATCGAGCCCGGCGGCCGCGCAGACCAGCGCGATGCCGTGACCCATTTGCCCCGCTCCGACGACGCCGATCTTCCGAATGTTGTTGGCCATGATGTCCTCGTCAGTTTGGCGCCCGGGGCGCGAAGGCCCCGGACGCGGTTCATTTTCCGAGTGCCGCCGTCAATTCCGGCACCGCCTTGAACAAATCCTCGACCAGACCGTAATCGGCGACCTGGAAGATGGGGGCTTCCTCGTCCTTGTTGATGGCGACGATCACTTTGCTGTCCTTCATGCCGGCGAGATGCTGGATCGCGCCCGAGATGCCGACTGCGATATAGAGATCGGGCGCCACCACCTTGCCGGTTTGGCCGACCTGGAAGTCGTTGGGCACGAATCCGGCGTCGACCGCCGCGCGCGAGGCGCCGACCGCGCCGCCGAGCCGGTCGGCGAGCGCCTCCAGCAGCTTGAAATTCTCGCCGCTCTGCATGCCGCGCCCGCCGGAAACGACGACGCGGGCGCTGGCGAGTTCGGGCCTGGCCGAGCGGGTCAGCTCCTGGCCCACGAACGCGGCCAGACCCGGATCGGCGGCGGCGGCGACCTCCTCGATCGGGGCCGGCGACGGGGCCTTTTCGGCCTCGGCGAAGGCGGTCGCGCGCACGGTGACGGCCTTGATCGGATCCTTCGCGCGCACCGTGACCAGGGCGTTGCCGGCGTAGATCGGGCGCACGAACGTGTCGGGCCCCTCGATGGCGACGATGTCGGAAATTTGCGCGACGTCGAGCAGCGCGGCGACGCGCGGCATCAGGTTCTTGCCGAAGGTGGTGGCGGGAGCGAGAACGTGGGAGTGATTCTTGGCGAGCCCCGCTACCAGCGGCGCCAGCGTTTCGGCGAGCGGATGCGCGTAAACGTCCGCGTCCGCGATCAGGACCCGGGCGACGCCCGCGAGGCCGGCGGCGGCTTCGGCGGCGGCGCGGCAGTTACGGCCGGCGACCAGGACCGTCACTTCGCCCAGCTGGCGCGCGGCCGTCGCCGCGTGCCGGGTGGCCGGGTTGAGGACGGCATGGCCGTGTTCGGCGACAAGCAGGACGGTCATCTAGATCACCTTCGCCTCGTCGCGCAATTTGGCGACCAGGTCGGCGACGGTGGCCACCCGCACGCCCGCCTTGCGCTTGGGCGGCTCGGCCACCTTGAGGATGTCGAGGCGCGGCGCGATATCGACGCCGAGGTCCGAGGGCTTCAACGTCTCGATCGGCTTTTTCTTCGCCTTCATGATGTTGGGCAGCGACGCGTAGCGCGGCGTATTGAGGCGCAAATCCGTGGTCGCCACCGCCGGCAGTTTCAGCAGCAGCGTTTCGAGCCCGCCATCCACTTCGCGGGTGACGCGGAGCTTGTCGCCCTCGACCGCGAACTTGGAGGCGAACGTGCCCTGCGCCCAGCCGAGCAGCGCGGCGAGCATCTGGCCGGTCTGGTTGCAATCGTTGTCGACCGCCTGCTTACCGAGGATGACGAGGCCGGGATTTTCGCGCGCCACGACGGCCTTCAGGACCTTGGCGACGGCGAGCGGTTCGGTTTCGGCCGGCGCCTCAACCACGATGCCCCGGTCGGCGCCCATGGCGAGCGCGGTGCGCACCGTTTCCTGGCACGCCTGCGGTCCGACCGAGACAGCGACGATTTCGCTCGCGGTACCCGCTTCCTTGAGGCGCACCGCTTCCTCGACCGCGATTTCGCAGAACGGGTTCATCGCCATCTTGACGTTGGCCGTCTCGACGCCGGTCTGGTCCGCCTTCACGCGCACCTTGACGTTGGCGTCGATCACCCGCTTCACGGCGACGAGGATTTTCATGAATGTTCGCAGTCCGGGGCGGGCAGCGCGGGGGGCGCCGGCCCCAATCCGTTGATTTCGCAGACGCAAAATTAGGGGGCCCTCCCGGGGCGGTCAAGAACGGCCTAAAAGGCTTAAGGATTAGGCTTCCGGTACGCCGCGCCCGCACAACGGCGGCGCGAAAGAAATGCCCCTGTCAGCGGTTGGCGCCGGGGGTCCAGAGCACGTCGGAAGCGCCCCGGTCGTTGAGGTGGCGGGCGAGCACGAACAGATGATCCGAGAGCCGGTTGATGTAGCGCAGCGCCGCCCCGCCCACCGACTCGTCGCGTTTGAGCGCGACCATCAGGCGTTCGGCCCGGCGCACCACGGTGCTCGCGAAATGAATGTGCGCGGAAGCCGGGCTGCCGCCCGGTAGGATGAAGGACTTGAGCGGTTGCAGGGCCGCGTTCATGCGGTCGATCTCGCGCTCGAGCCGCTCGACCTGGGCGTCGGTCACGCGGAGCGCGTTCGCCCCCTTGCGCCCGTCCTCGGGCGTGGCGAGATCGGCGCCGAGGTCGAAGAGATCGTTCTGGATGCGCGCGAGCAACACGTCCGGCTCGCCCGCCGTGTGCAGGCGCGCGAGTCCGATCGCGGCGTTGGCTTCGTTGACCGCGCCGATGGCCTCGATGCGGGGACTGTCCTTGGCCACGCGCTCGCCGTCGCCGAGCGAGGTTTCGCCCTGGTCGCCGCCGCGCGTGTAGATGCGATCGAGGGTGACCATCAGGAAAGCCCGAGCCAGATCGAAAGGCCGATCAGGGCGACGGCAATCGCCTGCGCCGCGACGCGAAGGCGCATCAGGCGGTTGCCGTGGCGCGCGTTGAAGCGCCCGCCGACGGCAAAGCCGCCGATGCCGACGAGAAGGATCGCCAGCGTCGCGCCGAGCGCGACTACGAGCAGGATAGGAAACAGCCCGGCCATGGCCCGATCATAACCCCCGGAAGGCGGTGCGTCATGAGAAGAAGTCGCGTGAAAGCCCGGTCAATTCCGCCGGCTGAGCAAGCCGCGCGTAACCACGTGCGCCTGAATTTCGGCCGCGCCCTCGAAGATGTTGAGGATGCGCGCATCGCACAGCACGCGGCTGATCGGGTATTCGAGCGCGTAGCCGTTGCCGCCGTGAATCTGAAGCGCGTTGTCGGCGTTCGCCCAGGCGACGCGGGCGGCGAGCAGCTTCGCCATGCCGGCTTCGATATCGCAGCGGCGGTCCTGGTCCTTTTCGCGCGCGGCAAACCAGGTCAACTGGCGCGCGATCATGGTTTCCACCGCCATCCACGCGAGCTTGCCGGCAACGCGCGGGAACGCGGCTATGCTCTTCCCGAACTGCTTGCGCTCGTGGGCGTAGGCGAGCCCGAGTTCGAGCGCGTTCTGGGCGACCCCGACCGCGCGCGCGGCGGTCTGGATGCGCGCCGATTCGAACGTCGCCATCAACTGCTTGAAGCCCTGGCCTTCGACGCCGCCGAGCAGCGCGTCGCCCGCGACATAAAACCCGTCGAAACCGATCTCGTATTCCTTCATGCCGCGATAGCCGAGGACGGGAATCTCGCCGCCCTTCATCCCTTCGGCGGGGAAGGGGTTGCCCTCGGTGCCGCGCGGCTTTTCGGCGAGGAACATGGAAAGCCCGCCGTAGCCGGGATCGTCCGGATCGGTGCGCGCGAGCAGCGTCATCAGGTCCGAGCGCGCGGCGTGAGTGATCCAGGTCTTGGCTCCGGTCACGCGCCAGCCGGTACCGTCCCTGACGGCGCGGGTGCGCAAGGACGCGAGATCGGAGCCGGTGTTGGGTTCGGTGAACACCGCCGTCGGCAAGATTTCGCCCGAGGCGATGCGCGGTAGGTACTTTTCCTTCTGCGCGGGCGTGCCGCCGAGGCGGATCAGCTCGGCCGCAATCTCCGAGCGGGTGCCGAGCGAGCCGACGCCGATGTAGCCGCGCGCGAGTTCTTCGGTCACCACGCACATGGCGGTCTTGCCGAGGCCGAGCCCGCCCCATTCCTCCGGCACCGTCAGGCCGAACACGCCAAGTTCGGCCATTTCGGCGATGAGGTCGTCGGGAATCAATTGGTCGGCGAGATGCCAGCCGTGGGCGAAGGGCTGCACTCGGTCGGCGACGAAGCGGCGGAATTGTTCGCGCGTCAGTTCGAGGGTTTCGTCGCCAAGCGCAAGCGCGCCGAAATGATGACCATCGGCGATCAGGTCGGCAATTCGGGCACGGGTTTCGGTGGTATTGCCGGCGCGGATCAGGGTTTCGACCGCGAGCGCGGCAAAGGCGCGCGCATCGCTCTCGCCCAGCCCCAAGTCTTGCGGCCGGACGGTTTCGCCCTGGGAAAGGGCGATGCCGCCCCGCATCTGCGCGAGATATTCGCCGAACGCGGCGGCGAGAATCAGGCGTTCCAGTTCGCCGAATTGCTTAGCGTCGTCCAACCGCCGCGCCCAGGCGAGCATCTGTTCGAGGGCCGCGGCGTAGGTCGCGAACCAGGCGAGCCCGTGGGCGGCGAACTGGTCCTTTTCGAGCTTGGCGGAGTCGAGCTTGCCGTCGGTCGCAACCCGCGCGCCGACCGCCGCCTTGGCGGCGGCAAGCAGCACTTCTGCCGCCCGGAGCGCCTCGGCGGCCTGCCCGAGCAGGTCCTTGGACGCGGCCCCCCGATCCATCTCAGCCTTCGAGGCAGTCCTCGAGGGTGCGCCGTCCCGGATGCTTCGCCTGCACCAGCACCGCCATGTTGCCGGGCTTGTGCTCGTTGCGCATCATCTTCATGTGCGCGAGCGGGATGTCGTCCCAGGAAAACACTTCCGACATGCAGGGATCGATGCGGCGGTCGATGACCATTTGATTGGCCTCGCTCGCCTGCTTCAGGTTGGCGAAGTGGCTGCCTTGCACGCGCTTCTGGCGCATCCACACGAAGCGCGCGTCGAAGGTCAAGTTATAACCGGTGGTGCCGGCGCAGAATACGACCATGCCGCCGCGCTTGACCACGAAGCAGGAAACCGGGAACGTCGCCTCGCCCGGATGCTCGAACACGAAATCGACATCTTTGCCCTTGCCGGTGATGTCCCAGATCGCCTTGCCGAATTTGCGGTATTCTTTCATGTATTCGGCGTAGGCCGCGACGTCGTCCACGTCGGGCAGTTGGCCCCAGCACTTGAACAGATTGCGGTTGATGGCGCCCTTGGCGCCGAGCTGCAGCACGAAGTCGCGCTTGCCGTCGTCCGAAATGACGCCGATGGCGTTACCGCCGGCGGCGGCGATGATCTGTACCGCCATCGAACCCAAGCCCCCGGCCGCGCCCCACACCAGGACATTGTGGCCGGGACGCAGGATGTGCGGATGGTGCCCGAACAGCATGCGGTAGGCGGTCGCCAGCGTCAGCGTGTAGCAGCCGCTTTCCTCCCAGGTGAGATGCATGGGCCGGCGCATCAACTGGCGGTCCTGGACGCGACAGAACTGGGCGAACGAGCCGTCCGGCGTTTCGTAGCCCCAGATGCGCTGCGAGGGCGAGAACATGGGATCGCCGCCGTTGCACTCCTCGTCGTCGCCGTCGTCCTGATTGCAATGCACCACCACTTCGTCGCCGACCTTCCAGCGCCGGACCTTGGAGCCGACCGCCCAGACGATGCCGGCGGCATCCGATCCGGCGACGTGATAGGGCGCCTTGTGGATGTCGAAGGGCGTCACCGGTTTGCCGAGTGCGGCCCAGATGCCGTTGTAGTTGACGCCCGCCGCCATCACCATCACTAGCACGTCGTGACTGTCGAGTTGGGGCGTGTCGACCACCTCGACCTTCATCGCCGTGTCGGGCGCGCCGTGGCGTTCGCGCCGAATGCACCAAGCGTACATGCGCTTCGGCACGCGGCCCAAGGGCGGAATTTCGCCGACCTCGTAGAGATCCTTGATCGCGCGATCGGGATTGAGGGGAACGACGGTTTGCTGGGCGGGTGCGGAAAGGGTGGACTGGCTCATGGCAACTCCTCGTCGGTTCGCGCCTGCGAAAAAGTACGAACGCTCCGCCGTCCGGGCGGCCTTAATCCCATCCCTTGAAAGAGTTAGGAGGTTTTCTGTTTTATTGCAATGCACAATTTGCTAGCGTGTCCCGGTGTCCCGCGACGGGCGGCCAAGGCGATGGAATTGCGGGCGAATCCCGAGCATTCCCGAACGCAAATCGTGTCATGAGCGAACCCCCGAAAAACACCGCCGGTCCTTCGGCGCCGAATCCTCAGGCCGATCCGAAGGCCGACGCGCCGTGGGTGATCCGCACCTATTCCGGCCACAGTTCGGCTAAGCGCTCGAACGAACTTTTCCGCGCCAATCTCGCGCGCGGCCAGACCGGGCTTTCGATCGCCTTCGACCTGCCGACCCAAACCGGGCTCGACCCCGATCATCCGTTAAGTCGCGGCGAGGTCGGCAAGGTCGGCGTTCCGGTCGCCCACTTGGGAGACCTCGAAACGCTGCTCGACGGCATTCCGCTCGCGCGGATGAACACGTCGATGACCATCAACGCCCCCGCCGCGTGGCTGCTGGCGCTTTACGTCGCGCTCGCCGAAAAGCAGGGTGCCTCGCGCGCCCAGCTCGCCGGCACCACCCAGAACGACATCCTCAAGGAATACCTCGCGCGCGGCACCTACATCTTCCCGCCCAAGCCGAGCCTCAAATTGACCGCCGACACGATCGCCTTCTGCGCGCGCGAGATGCCGAAATGGAATCCGGTCAACATCTGCTCCTACCATCTGCAAGAAGCCGGCGCGACGCCCGCCGAGGAAGTCGCCTTCGCGCTCGCCAACGCCGTCGCGGTCCTCGACGCGGTCAGAGAGTCGGGCAAGGTCGCGGCGCACGAATTTCCGGCGTTGTTCGGCCGCATAAGCTTTTTCGTTAACGCCGGCACCCGCTTCGTCACTGAAGTCTGCAAGCTGCGCGCCTTCGCAAGGCTTTGGGACGAACTCGCGCGCGACCGCTATGGCGTCGCGGACGCCAAGCTGCGCCGTTTCCGTTATGGGGTGCAGGTCAACTCGCTCGGCCTCACCGAACAGCAGCCGGAAAACAACGTTTACCGGATTCTGCTGTCGATGCTCGGCGTGGTGCTGTCCAAGGACGCGCGCGCCCGCGCGGTGCAGTTGCCGGCGTGGAACGAGGCACTCGGCCTGCCGCGTCCTTGGGATCAGCAATGGTCGATCCGCATGCAACAGATCGTCGCTTATGAAACCGACCTGCTCGAATTTCCCGACATCCTCCACGGCTCGGCCGTGATCGAGGCGAAAACCGAGGACATCGCGGCCGCCGCGCGTGCCGAACTGGCGGTGATTGCGGAAATGGGCGGCGCGGTCGCCGGCATCGAAAGCGGCTACATGAAGCGCCGCTTGGTCGAATCGAACGCCAAGCGACTCGTCGAAATCGAATCGGGCGCGCGCAAGGTGGTCGGCGTCAATTGTTTCACCGAAGCCGATCCGTCGCCTCTCGGCGCGGGCGGCGAGGGTTTTCTCAAGCCCGATCCGGCGGCCGAGGCGGAACAGATCGAAAAAATCGCCGCCTGGCGGAAGGCCCGCGACGGCGCCAAGGTCGCGTCCGCGCTGGCGGCGCTCGAGGCGGCCGCGCGCGAAGGCCTGAACGTGATGGAACCCTCGATCGCTTGCGCCAGGGCGGGCGTCACCACCGGCGAGTGGGCCGATACGCTCCGGCGCGCCTTCGGCGAATACCGCGCGCCGACCGGCATCGCTGGTGCCAGGGCGGGCGACGGCGAAGGTTTGGAATCCGCGCGCGCCAAGGTGCGGGCGCTCGGCGCTCGTCTTGGCCGGCCGCCCCGGCTGCTGGTCGCCAAGCCCGGCCTCGACGGCCATTCCAACGGCGCCGAGCAGGTGGCGTTGCGCGCCCGCGACGCCGGTTTCGAGGTGATCTACGAAGGCATCCGCGCGACACCGGAACGGATCGTGCGCGCGGCGCTTCAGGAAGGCGCCGACGCGGTCGGCGTCTCGGTGCTGTCGGGCTCGCACCTGGCCCTGGTCGCGGCGGTGATCAAGGGCTTGCGCGCCGAGGGCGCCGCCGACGTCCCGGTGGTGGCGGGGGGCATCATTCCCCCCGCCGACGCCGAGGCTCTCAAGCGGCAAGGCATCGCGCGCGTCTTCACGCCCAAGGACTACGACCTGAGCGCCATCGTCGCCGCCATTGCCGGCCTCATCGGCGATTCGGTCAGATCAGTAGGTCGGCCCGCGTCAAGCCGATATCCTTGAGCGTGCGATCGTCGAGCGCCAGTAACAGGGCGCGGGTGCGGGCATCGCGCAAAACTTCCGTGCGCTCCCGGTTGCCGGTTTCGCTGAGATCGCTCGGGCTGGCGCCGATCAGCGCCAAGCGGTGCCGGGCGTGCTTTAATCGTCGGCGGTTGAGCCACACTGTCACGGCGGGCCATGCGCGGTTTTCGATGTTCATTAGAATTTTTCAATCTTACAGGAACGGTTCTGGCTATCTCGTCCGTGTATTTCCAGGACATTAGAGGTAAGTTTTGGCACGGGCGCAAAGGATCGTTTTTTGGAATATCATTAGTTTTTCTCATTGAGTGAAGAGCTCCCTGCCATGCCGCGTCGCCTGCCGCCGCTTAATGCGCTGAAGGCCTTCGAGGCCGCCGCCCGTCATGGAAGTTTCACCAAGGCGGCGGCCGAGCTGTGCGTGACCCAGGGTGCCGTCAGCCATCAGGTGAAGGCGCTGGAAGACACGCTGCGCGTGCGGCTATTCCAGCGCCTGCGCCAGCGCCTCGTCATCACCGACGCCGGCCGCGCCTATCTCGAGGTGGTACGCGACGCCTTCGACCGTCTCGCATTAGGCACCGAACGGTTGCAACGACGGCAGAACGCCGGGACGTTGACCGTGACCACCTCGCCCGACTTCGCCGCCAAGTGGCTGGTTCATCGTCTCGGGCGTTTCGCCGAGGCCCACCCGAACATCGAGCTTCGCGTCAGCGCCTCCATGCATCACGTCGACTTCGCGCAGGAAGACATCGACATGGCCGTCCGCCACGGCGACGGCCACTGGCCGGGTCTGCACGTGACCCGTCTCTTCGCGGAAGAGTGGTTGTTCCCGGTTTGCAGCCCCAAGCTGATGCGTGGGCGCGGTGGCTTACACACGCCCGCCGATCTTCGTCGGCATACTCTTCTGCACGTCAACGACCGCCGGCTCTGGACCCGTTGGCTGGCACACGCCGGCGTGGCCGATGCCGTGCCTGAGGGCCCGATTCTCAATCACATGAGCCTTGCCCTCGATGCCGCTGCCGACGGCCAAGGCGTCGCCATGGCACGCACCGCGCTCGCGGCCTGGGATTTGGCCGCCGGCCGGCTGGTCAGGCCGTTCGCGCCTGCGCTTCACGCCGATTTCGGCTACTGGATCGTCTGCCCGCAGGCGAGCGCCGATCTGCCGAAGATCGCGATCTTTCGCGCTTGGCTGCTGGCGGAAGCAGCGGCGGAGCCGAAGCGAGCGCCATCGTCGCCGAGATCGCGGCGTTGATCGGCGAGCGTGTCCGCCCGCGCGGCGTAAGCTATTTCGCCGTGCGGATGCTCGCCGGGCCGCCCTTGAGCGCGATGCGCTGGCCGGTGTCGGTCAGCCTGCCGCCTTCGAAGCGGAACACTATCAGGTGCTTCTCGACCATGTTCCGGGTGACGACGGCGCGTCCGTCGCGCTGAAAACGATGCCCTGCGTCCAATGGCCGAGCGTGGCTTCCGCGACCCTGGTCAGTTGGGTCTTGTCGACCTTGAACATGAGAAACCGCCCGCCCGGATTGAAGTGCGGCGATTCCTTCGCCTCGTTGTTGCCGTTCTGCAGCGCGACGGCGAGGTGCTTGCCGTCGGGCGCGAAGGCGTCAAAACGCCAAGCCCCGGCGCCGCTGCTTGCGTTCGGTTATTCGGTCGGGCGGCTCGCGCCGCCGGGCGCCATCACCGGAATCGCCTCGACGTCGGCGGGCGAGGTTGGGTCGCGGTCGATCAGCGGCTTCATGGATTCGCGCAAGAATTTGATCACACCCGCGTGATATTCGGGCCGGATCAAGGTCCAGGTCAGGAACAATCCGCCGCGCGCGTTGTATTGCAGAACCTCCGGATCGTTGAGCAGCGCACCAATCGATTTGGCGAGATCGCCGCTGGCGCCGACCATGACCCAGCCCGGCTTGGCGCCCGAATGCCAGATCACGAAGACGCCACCGCCCGCGAGCCCGGCGCGCTGGACGTCGAAGGTCGCGAACTTGAAGAAATTGCCGTTCTTGTTGCGGACCCAGTTGAGCGGGACCGGTCCCGACAGCGGCGGCGGTTTTTCGTCCTTGCTTCCGAAGATGGGGGCCATCGAGGCGTCTTTTTCGAGGGGGTTTTCGATTATTTTCGACAGGTCATTCGACCAGAGACTGGTTAGAAAACCGTTAACCGGCGCGCAAAGGGCGGGTGGCCCGAGTCAGCCAGGTCCGGGTCTGGCGGTTGAGCAAAGGCGCGATCGCGCGGCGCACCCGGGCGTGGTAAGCATCGAGCCAAGAGATCTCGTCGGGAGTCAATAGCCGCGAATCGATAAGCGCGCGATCGATGGGAACCAGCGTTAGGGCTTCGAATCCGAGCAGCGGCACTTCGGCGCCGCGCGGCGCCTTCACCTTGCGTACTGCCACCAGGTTCTCGATCCGGATGCCGTAGGCGCCGGTCTTGTAATAACCAGGTTCGTTGGACACCACCATGCCGGGCCGAAGCGCGGCCGCGCTGCCGCCCTTGGCGATGCGCTGAGGACCTTCGTGCACGCCGAGGAAGTGGCCGACGCCGTGACCGGTGCCGTGCTCGTAATCGAGTCCGGCGCGCCACAGCGCCTGGCGGGCGAAGGCGTCGATCTGGCGTCCCGCTGTGCCCTCGGGAAAAACCAGCGTGGCGACGGCAATGTGGCCCTTGAGCACGCGGGTGAATCGATCGCGCATTTCCGCGCTGGGCCGCCCGACGGCGACGGTGCGGGTCACGTCGGTGGTGCCGTCGAAATATTGACCGCCGGAATCGACCAGAAAGAGCTCGCCCGCGCTCAGGCGCCGGTTGGTGCGCGCCGACACCCGGTAATGGACGACGGCGCCGTTCGCGCCCGCGCCGGAAATGGTCGGAAAGCTCGGGCCTTGGAAACCCTCGACCTCGGCGCGAAACGAATCGAGGATGCGGGCCGCGCGCATTTCGTCGACATCGCCTTTGGGCGTCTCGCGCGCGAGCCAAGCGAGAAAACACGTCAGCGCTGCGCCGTCGCGCCGATGCGCCCGGCGGATGCCGGCGAGTTCCGCCGGCGTCTTCGGCGCCTTGGCGTCCTGGCAGGGATCGTAACCGGGCACGATGCGGCCTTTGGCGGCGGCGAGTCGCTCGAAAATCCAGGCGGCCGCGGTCTCGGGGCAGACGTGAATCCGTCGCCCGGCGCGCGCGAGCGCGTCGAGCTCCGGACCGAATTCGGCGGGCGCGCGCGCACGGATACCCCGTCCGAGGTGACGGCGCACCTCGGGCGTCAATTTGCGCGCGTCCACGAACAGGTCGATTTTCCGGTCGGCGTGCAGCACAGCGAAGGCGAGCATCAGGGGCGTGTGCGGCACGTCGCCGCCACGCACGTTGAGAAGCCAAGCGATCGAATCGGGGAGCGTCAGGACCAACGCGTCGGCGCCGACTCGGCGCAACGCCTCGGCGATGCGCGCGCGTTTGGCGGCGTGCGGTGTTCCGGCGAACCGGAGCGGATGGACCCGCGCGGGCGCGCTCGGCGCGGGCGGCCGGTCGCGCCAGAGAATGTCGATCGGATTCTCCGCGCAGGCGATCACTTCGCCCGCGATCGGCGCGAGCGCGGCGCGCAAGTTTCGCACCTGCGCTTGGGTCATCAGCCAGGGATCGTAGCCGACGCGCACCTTGAGTCCGGCCTTGGCCGCGAACCAGCCGCCGGGGGTGACGGTGGCGGAAGAGCGGACGCGCCACAGGCGGGTGTCGATTTCGTCGCGCGCCTGCAGCGTGTAGCGCCCGTCGGTCAACAGCGCCGCCCTGGTCGGCAGCACCACCGCGGTGCCGGCCGAACCGGTGAATCCGGTGAGCCAGGCGAGGCGCTCGGCCGAGGGGGGCACGTATTCGTTCTGGTGCTCGTCGGCGCGCGGAACGACGAAGCCGTCCAGTTTCCGGCGCTTCAACTCGCGCCTGAAACAGTCAAGGCGGGCTTTCGCGTCGGGCGCGGGCGGGGATTCGGCGGATCGGCGAGGGTGGCGCATGGCGGAAGTCCTAGCAAACGGCGGAAACCTTCGCACCGGCCGGGTTTCGCTCATCCGTTCCTATGGCCAACAATAAGGGCGAGAGGTATACCTCCGACCATACAATGGTCATATATGGAACGGATAACTGATATTTAAAGATGTATGCCGTGCATAAAAAATATAATAAAAACAAATAATTAAATAACTTATACGAAAACGCATTTAAGTAATAAAATTATCATTGAAATTTATTTCATGCGTTTTGTGCATTGCTGCGGTGCAATAATTATGCTTATCTCTGCACCGACCATGACTATCTTTAGTTCAGGAAAGGCGGGAACGCCGAAGCAGCATGAAGCGCGCTTCTCCCGCAAAATACCCGAGAACAAGGATACGACCATGTCCACCAATCCCCTCGTCGACTGCCGGATCGAGCAGTATGCCGACCAGCTGGTCTACAAGCCCGAAGACGTCTGGCGGTTCGAGCACAAGGCGCGCGAAATTCGCGCCCGCGAATTCGCCCGTGTCGTCCGCGCGGGCTGGAACTGGGTCAAGACTTATCTTGTCGAACCTATCGCCAGCGCGATTCGCGCCGAACGGGCCTATCGCGAACTGATGGCCCTCGACGACCGCACCCTCGCCGACATCGGCATCTCGCGGAGCGAGATTTCCGGTATCGTCGCGCGCTCGATCGCCCCGCGCGCCGAGGCCAGGCGGGTGGTTTCGGTGAAGGCGGTGGCGACTGTCCGCGCTCCCGCCGACGTCGAGGAAAAGCGCGTCGCCTGATCCCGACGCTTCGGCTTTCGATGCGAGCGGCCGGCCCCGGAGGGCCGGCCGTTTCGTTTTTTGCTACTTCGCCGCCGGGGCGTAACCCCGGCGGCGCATGCAGTCGGCGACCAGTTTGTCGATCCGCACGCGGGCGTCGTGACGGGCCATCATGGCATCATAGGAATCGGGTCGAACCAAGCCATCGTCGCCGAAAATCCGTTCGCGCCGGCTGCCGCGTTCGACCTCGGCTTGGGCGAGGCGGCGGCAGTCGCGCTCGTCGGCGAGCGCGCGGGTCTCGTCCGTGTTCGGCTGCTGCCAGCGGGTCGGCGTCGCGTCCTTCGCCGCGCACGCGGCGAGGGCGAGCGCGGCGATAAAAACCGGAAATAACCGCCGGATGTTCATGTTTTCGCCGTGGCGGCGCCGACGCAGCGGCGCACCATCTCGATCACCGGGGCCGAATCCCAGGCGGCGCGGCCGACGACGCGCGCCACCTCGCGGCCTTCGCGATCGACGATAAAGGTGGTGGGCAGCCCGGAAACCTTGAGCGCGCGGCCGACCGCGCCGCCCTTGTCGATCAGGATCGGCAGGGTCTTGAGACCGTGCTTGCGGTAAAAGGATTCCACGACCGACGCGCCCTCTCGGTCGGAGGAAAGCGCTAAGACCTCGATGCCTTCGCCCTTGAGCCGGGCGTTGAGCCGGTCGAGATCGGGCATCTCCTTGACGCAGGGCGCGCACCAGGTGGCCCAGAAGTTCACCACCAGGCCCCGGCCCCGCCAATCGGCGAAGCGGCGCTCGCGGCCGTCCTGGTCGAAGAACGGCGTTTCGACCAGCGGTTTGGGCGGCCGGACGGCGGCGAAATTAACGAATTCGCCGGCGGGCGGCGCGCAAGTTCCGCCTTGCGCCGCCGGTTGCAGACTTGCAACCGGGCGGCCGATGGCGACAATCGTTCCCGCCGCCAGCACCGCGACGGCGACCGCGCTGGCCGCGACGATTCCGTTCCGGATGTTCATGGGATTATTCTACCACTTCGGCCGAGCCGGAGGCTTGGGATGACGACGAAAAAAACGCGAAAGCCGTCCGGCAAGAAAAGCCGCAAGACCGGCGCGGGCGCAAGCGCGATTTGGGGCGGCCGGTTCGCGCAAGGGCCGGCGGCGATCATGGAGCGGATCAACGCGTCCATCAATATCGACCGGAAGCTTTACCGGCAGGACATCGCCGCTTCGCGCGCGCATGCCCGCATGCTGGCGGATGCCGGCATCATCGCGCGGGCCGACGCCCGCGCCATCGACCGGGGCCTCCGGCGGATCGAAGCCGAAATCGCGGGCGGACGCTTCCCTTTCCGCCGCGAATTCGAGGACATTCACATGAACATCGAGGCCCGGCTCGCCGAAATCATCGGGCCGGCGGCCGGTCGGCTGCACACCGCGCGTTCGCGCAACGACCAGGTGGCGACCGACTTCCGCCTGTGGGCGCGCGACGCCCTCGACGCCCTCGACGGACAGTTGCGCGCGTTGCAGGCGGCCCTGATCGAGCAGGCCGGGCGCCACGCCGCCGATCTGATGCCCGGCTACACCCATCTGCAGGCGGCGCAGCCGGTGACGCTCGGCCACCATCTGCTCGCCTACGTCGAGATGCTCGGGCGCGACCGTACGCGCGCCGCCGATTGCCGCCGCCGCCTCAACGAATGCCCGCTCGGCGCGGCGGCGCTGGCCGGCACGTCGTTCCCGATCGACCGCGCCGCCACCGCGCGCGCGCTCGGTTTCGACCGCCCGGCGGCCAATTCGCTGGACGCGGTTTCGGACCGCGACTTCGCGATCGAATACCTGGCGGTCGCGGCGCTCGTCGCCGTGCATCTCTCCCGGCTCGCCGAGGAGATCGTGCTGTGGTCGAGCGCCCCGTTCGGTTTCGTCCGGCTGCCCGACCCGCTCACCACTGGCAGTTCGATCATGCCGCAGAAGCGCAACCCGGACGCGGCCGAACTGGTGCGCGCCAAGGCCGGGCGCGTGTTCGCCGCGCTGCAAACCCTGCTCGCGGTGATGAAGGGTCTGCCGCTCGCCTACGCCAAGGACATGCAGGAAGACAAGGAACCGGTATTCGACGCCGCCGAAACCCTGGAACTCGGCCTCGCCGCCATGACCGCGATGATCGCCGAGGCGAAGTTCGACGCCGCGCGGATGAAGGCCGCCGCCGGCCAGGGCTTCGCCACCGCGACCGACCTCGCCGACTGGCTGGTGCGCGTCTTGCGCTTGCCGTTCAGGAAGGCGCATCATGTGGTCGGGCGACTGGTGAAACTTGCCGAGGCGGGCGGGCGCGGGCTCGAGGACTTGAGTCTCACCGAAATGCGCGCGGTCGAGTCCGGGATCACGCAAGACGTTTATCGCGTGCTCGGCCTCGCCAACTCGGTGCGCTCGCGCGTGAGTTTCGGCGGCACCGCGCCCGCCAACGTCAGGCGCGCCGCGGCTGCGGCGCGGCGGCGGTATCTGGGCCGGAAAATGAGATGACGGTCATGGACGACAGGACGATACGGGCGACTCGCCGCGGGGCGCTGGCCGTCCTTGCCGGGCTGGTGCCGCTTGCGCTCGCGGGCTGCGGGCGGAGATCCCTACCCAAGGCGCCCGAGGGCTCGACCTATAATCAGCCTTACCCGACCCGGCGTTCCATGGGCCTGCCGCCCGAGGACCGTCCCCCGGACGCGTCGAAGGAAGACGAGGACGAAACGCCGCCCGCCGCCGATCCGCTCCGGCCGCCCGCCCTTCGGTATTAGAAAACTATGGATCATTTCCACTACCGCGCCGGCGAATTGTGGGCCGAGGACGTGCCGCTCGCGCGCTTGGCCGCCCGCGTCGGCACGCCGTTCTATTGCTATTCGAGCGCGACGCTGGTGCGGCACTATCGCGTGTTCACCGAGGCGCTCGCCGGCCTCGACGCCACCGTCTGCTACGCGCTCAAGGCGAACGCGAACCGCGCCGTGGTCGCGACGTTGGCGCGGCTCGGCGCCGGCGCCGACGTGGTTTCGGGCGGCGAGCTGATGCTCGCCCGCGCCGCCGGGGTGCCGGCTTCACGCATCGTCTTTTCCGGCGTCGGCAAGAGCCGCGCGGAGTTGCGCCAGGCGCTGCGCGCGGGCGTGATGCAGATCAACGTCGAATCGGAACCCGAACTGATGGCGCTCGAGCGCGAGGCGCGCGCGCTGGGGCGCGTCGCGGTCGTCGCGCTCCGCGTCAATCCGGACGTGGACGCGGGCACGCACGCGAAGATCACCACCGGCAAGAGCGAGAACAAGTTCGGCGTCGAATGGACCGGCGCGCGCCGCCTCTACCAGCGCGCCAAGTCGCTCTCCGGCGTGCGGCTGGCGGGGATCGCGGTCCACATCGGCTCGCAGATCCTCGACCTCGCGCCCTTTCGCGACGCCTTCGTCCGGGTCCGCGACCTGATCGTCATGCTGCGCGCCGACGGCCACGCCATCGACCGGCTCGACCTCGGCGGCGGCCTCGGCATCCCTTACGACGGCGCGGCGACGCCGGCGCCCACGCCGGCCGACTACGGCCGGCTGGTGAAGGAGATCTTCGGCGATCTCGGCTGCCGGCTGGTGTTCGAGCCGGGCCGGCTTCTGGTCGGCAACGCGGGCGTGCTGGTATCGCGCGTCCTTTACGTCAAGGAGGGCGCGACGCGCACCTTCGTCGTCGTCGACGCAGGCATGAACGACCTGATCCGGCCTTCGCTCTACGACGCCTACCACGCCATCTGGCCGGTGCGCGAGCCGCGCGCGGACGCGCCGCTGCGCGAGGTCGACGTGGTCGGCCCGATCTGCGAAACCGGCGACACCTTCGCCCGCGGGCGCGCCTTGCCGCCCTTGCGGGAGGGCGATCTGGTCGCCTTCCGCACCGCCGGCGCCTACGGTGCGGTGATGGCGTCCGCCTACAACATGCGCCCGCCGGCGGCGGAGGTGCTGGTCCGGGGCCGTGCCTTCGCGGTGGTCAAGCCGCGCAAGACCGCCGCCCAGCTGTTCGCCGACGAAAAGCTGCCGAAATGGCTGGCCGCGCCGTCGGCGGCGAAGCCGCGTGCGCGGCGGATCAAGGCCGGGAAGGCCGGGGCGAAAAAGTCGCGGCGCAAACCAGCGCGCTAGAGTAAACTGGGCGCCCATGCGCGCCGAAGATTCTGCACCCGAATCCGCGCCGGATTCTCCGGCCCGGCGTTTCTCGACCCTGGTCGCGCTCGCCCGCGGGGTGGTGTCGTGGGATGGCTTGTGGCCCGCCCTGTGGCCGGCGGCGGCGCTGGCGGCGGCGTTCCTCGGGCTCGCCGGAACCGACACGCTGCCGCTGCTGCCCGAATGGGCGCACGGCCTGTTGCTGGTCGGCGTCGCTGCCCTGCTCGCGGGATTGCTGCGTCGCGCGTTCGTTGCCGCGCGTCTGGCATCCGAATCGGCGGGGCGCGCGCGCATCGAACGCGACAGCCGGCTCGCCCACCGCCCGCTCACGGCGGTTGCCGACCGTCTCGTCGCCGGCCGCGACGATCCCGTCGCGCAAATCCTGTGGGCGGCGCACCAAGCCCGCGCCGGGCGGGAGATGGCGCGGGGCCTCAGCCTGAAGGCGCCCGCGCCGGGCGTCGCGGCGCGCGACCGTTGGGCGTTGCGCGCGGCGGCGCTGCTCGCGCTCGCGGTCGGTCTGCTCGCGGGCCACGACGATTACGGCCGCCGGCTCGGGCGCGCGCTCAGCCCAGGCATCGCCGCGACCGATCCCGCGGCGCTGGCGCTGGAAGCCTGGATCACGCCGCCCGCCTACACCCGGCGCGCGCCGATTTTCCTCACGCGCGAATGGGACGGATCGGTTCCGGCGGTGCCCGCCGGCAGCGCGGTCCTGGTCCAGGCGACGGGCCTGGGCGACGGACTGGAACTTGCCGTCGGCGGCGCGAAGCGCCCCTTCGCGCCCATCGCCTCGATCGACGTCCAACCCGGCGCCAAGCCGAGTTCGCGGGCCGAAACCGCGATCGAGGCGGGCGACGCCATCGTCGTCGCCAAGGGCCGGCTCGAACTATGGCGCTGGCCGATCCGCGTGATTCCCGACGCGCCGCCCGAGATCGTGTTCACCGCCGCGCCGTCGGCCGCGTTCGGCGCGCGCCTCAGGATCGATTTCGAGGCGAGCGACGATTACGGCCTCAGTGCCGCGCACGCGATCATCAGAAGAGCCGAAAGCAAGGACGAGGACGAAATCCGCATACCCCTCCAGCTGGGTCCGGCGCAGGTGGGCGAATCCCCACGTGCATCGAAAGACGCGCCCCACAGGCGCGCGGGCGCGACCGTCAAGGGCACCAGCCTGCATGACTTGAGCGCGCACCCGTGGGCGGGAACGCCGGTGACCGTGCGGCTCGAGGCGACCGACGCGCGCGGCCAGACCGGCGTCAGCGACGCCGTGCCGACGGTCCTGCCCGAGCGTTTCTTCAACCATCCGATCGCGCGCGCGCTGGCCGAGCAGCGCAAGCGCCTGCTCGACCCGTCGCCGTCGACCATCGAGGACGTGGTGATGGAGCTGGAGCGGATTTCCGGCCGCCCGGCCCACTTCGCCCACGACACGGTGGTGTATCTCGCGCTGCGCATGGCCATCGGCCGGCTGGTGCACGACGGCACGCCGGGCGCCGTCGACACGGTGCGAAGGATCCTGTGGGAAACGGCGCTCCGGATCGAGGACGGCAAGTTCGTCGCCGCCGGGCGCGACTTGCGCGACCTGCAGGAACGGCTCGCGCGCGCGCTGCGCGAGGGTCAGGGCCTGACGCCGGAAGCCGAGCGTCTGCTCGACGAGATCAAGCGCGCGCTCGACAAGCTGTTCGAGGCGCTGGCCCGGGACATGGCCGAAGGCGACGCCGAGCCGGTGCCGTTCGATCCCGAAACCATGCAAATGGTCGATTCCGCCGACCTCTACCGCATGCTGGAGGAAGCGCGCGAACTGATGCGCATGGGCCAGATGGACGCGGCCCGGGAACTGCTCGCCGAACTGCAGCGCATGCTGCAGGGGCTGCAGCGCGGGCTCGCCTCCCGCCCGCAGGGCGGCGAGGCGCAGAAGGGCGCCCGGATGATGAACGATCTCCGCGAAATGTCGCGCCGCCAGCAGCAGCTGCTGGACCGCTCGTTCCGCCGCTCGCGCGACGGCGCGGAAGGCCAGCGCGGTCAACGCGGCCAAGGCCAAAAAGGAAAAGGACAGCCCGGCGACGGCTCGGCCGAGGGCGACGCCCGCGCCCAGAACGCGCTCCGGCGCATGTTGGGGGAAATGATGCGCCAGATGGATTCCATGCTCGGGCGCATCCCCGAGGGCCTCGGCAACGCCGAACGCGCCATGCGCCGCGCCGAGGGCGCGCTGGAGGGCGGCGATTCGGCGGGCGCGATCGGCCCGCAGACCGACGCGCTGCAGGCGCTGCAGGACGCGATCCAGGGCATCGGCAACGAAATGGCGCGCCGCTTCGGCGCCGATCCCAGCCAGATCGGCCAGATGCCGCAGGGCGAGCTGGGCGTCAACCGCGATCCGTTCGGGCGCGAGCCCCGGGGCGCCATGGGCGCGGCGGCGAGCGGCGACGTGCAGGTGCCCGACCGCGGCGAGCGGCTCCGCGCGCGCGAAATCCTGGACGAGCTGCGAAGGCGCGCGGGCGAACGCGACCGGCCGACGCTGGAACGCGACTACATCGACCGGCTGTTGAAGATGTTTTGAACGGGCGTCGATGGGCGGCTTGGCGCGCGCATGGAGTCCGCGTCGGCCGCCGCCCGTGCTTTCGCCCCTCAGTTCGCCTTCGGGGCGGCGTCCCGCACCGCGCCGTCTGGGTTCAGGGTGCCTTCGACGAACGTGACTTCGAGCCTTCGCTTGAGCGGCGACGGATCGCGCAAGGCCACCCGGAAGCCCATTTCGCCGCCCGCCGGCAGCCGCGCCACGGACGGCGCCAGGTCGGCCGATTGAATGCCCCGGTTGTTGGCGTCGTACAGAATGACGCGCAGGTGCGGCACCGACCGTTCGACCGTCGAGATGTTGGCGACCACGCCGCGCACGGAGAGCACCTCGGTGCCGCCCTCGTTGACGCGCTCCGAAACCACGCTGCGGATGTCAAGCCCGGCGCCGAGCGCCTCGGCGCGCAGGCCGAGCAGGGAATAAATCTCCTTGGTCATCGGCACCATGCGCATCACCGTGGCGCGGGCGAAGTAAAGCCCGGCGCCCGCGCCGATGAACAGGACGAGCACGACGATGGCGGCGATCGGGCCGATCCAGCCGCGCCGGCTCCCCTTGACCTGGGCGCCCTCGTCGGGCGCGAGCGCGCCGGGAATCGGTTCCGGCTCAGGCAAGCTCTCGATGTCGATCGGCGTTTCGCCCGTCTTGCCGTCGGAAACCTCGGCGACCGAGCCGACCATCGTTTCCGGTTCCGGCTGCGCCATCATCTTGTCGAGCTCTTCCGGACTCAGTTCTTCCGCGGCGGGTTCCGGTGCCGGCTCGGCCTTGGAGTCCGCCGCCGAAGCGGGCGGCGCCGGCGGCGAAGCCCCGAACAGGGCGTCGAGTTCGGATTGATTTAGCGCCTTCTCTTCCTTAGGCGCCGCCGCCGGTTCCGGCGCGGGCGGCGGCGAGGGAGGCGGGGGCGGCGGAGGAGGCGGGG
>Ga0194132_10004813_pt1 | contig 22608 bp, 25 predicted proteins | sample TA2KigOf80mmetaG_FD_148612 | JGI IMG/M metagenome (GOLD analysis project Ga0194132, IMG submission 148612) | Freshwater microbial communities from Lake Tanganyika, Tanzania - TA2015054 Kigoma Offshore 80m | ecosystem: Environmental > Aquatic > Freshwater > Lake | place: Tanzania: Lake... | reverse complement strand
GGCAGCGGCCATCCCACTCGCCTTACCGCGCGACCGTATCGCGGTGAATCGCGGCGATACCGCGGTGGCGCGCGTGAACCCGACGTTAAGCCAAGCCTACAACGCGCTGCAAGCCGGACAGTTCGACGCGGCGCACAGTCTTTACAACGACGTGCTGCGCGGCGAACCGCACAACATCGACGCGCTGCTGGGACTGGCCGCCATTGCGCAGCAAGCCAATCGCACCGATGAAGCGCAGCGGTACTTCATGGCGATTCTCAACCTCGAGCCGCGCCACGCGCTGGCGCAAGCGGGCCTGCTCTCCACCATGAGCCGCGCCGATCCACTGGCGGCGGAGTCGCGTTTAAAACAACTCATCGCGCGCGAACCCTCGGCGCCGCTTTATTTCAATCTCGGCAATCTTTATGCCGATCAAGGTCAATGGGCGCAAGCGCAGCAGGCGTACTTTCAAGCGCACGATCTCGACCCGAAAAACCCCGACTACGCCTACAACCTCGCGGTGGGGCTCGAACATCTGAATCAACCCAAGATCGCGTTGGGCTACTACCGCAGGGCGCTGGAGCTTGCGTCGGTGCGCGGCAGCGCCCATTTCGACCGCGCACGGCTGCAAGAACGCATCACGCGGCTGTCCGCGCGTCACGATTAACCATGGCCGACGTACGCAAACGCCTGCGGTTGGGTGAGCTGCTGGTGCAGCAAGGGCTGCTCAGCGAAGACCAACTGAACATCTTGGTCGCCGAGCAACGCAACACCAATATCCCCATCGGCCGCTTGATTGTGCGCATGGGCTTCGCCACCGAGGCCGCGGTGCGCGATGCGATGGCGCGCACGGTGGGCCAGGAATCGATCGATCTGTCGCATGTGGTGGCCGATCCGGAAGCGCTGCAACTGGTGCCGCAGGATTTCGCGCGGCGCAATCAGGTGCTGCCGATCGCCTACTCGGCGGCCGACGCGACGTTGACGGTGGCGACCACCGCCGTATTCAACGTGGTGGTGATGGATCGGTTGCGCGCACTGGTCGGCGCAGACATCGATGTGCGCCCGCAGATCGCCGCTGAGGCGCAAGTCGAGGAATGTATCGACCGTTTTTACGGCTATGAGTTGTCGGTCGACGGCATATTGAAGGAAATCGAAACCGGCGAAATCGACTACGAAAGCCTGCGCGCAGGCGGCGACGAGTACACGCAGCCGATGGTGCGCCTGGTCAACGCGCTGTTGGTCGATGCGGTCAAACGCGGCGCCTCCGACGTTCATTTCGAGCCCGAGTACGCGTTCTTGCGCATCCGCTACCGCATCGACGGCGTATTGGAAACCGTGCGCAGCCTGCACAAAACGTTTACCTCCGGCATCACCGTGCGACTTAAGGTGATCAGCGGCATGAACATCGCGGAGATTCGCGCACCACAGGATGGGCGGGTGTCGCTTACGTTAAACGGCCGGCAAGTGGATTTTCGCGTGTCCACGCAGCCGACGATTTACGGCGAGAACCTGGTGCTGCGCGTGCTCGATCGCGAAAAATCGATCATCCGGCTGGAGAACATGGCGCTGCCGGACGAGACCATGCAAAAGTTGACCGGCCTGCTCGACCGGCCCGAAGGCATCTTGATCGTCACCGGCCCCACCGGCAGCGGCAAGACCACCACGCTGTATTCGCTGCTCGCGCAAATCAACGACGACACTGTCAACATCATGACGCTGGAAGACCCGGTGGAATATCCGTTGAATCTGCTGCGTCAAACCTCGGTCAACGAAGTGGCGCGCATGGATTTCGCCAACGGCATCCGCTCGATGATGCGCCAGGATCCGGACATTATTCTGGTGGGCGAAATGCGCGATCAGGAAACCTCCGAGATGGCGTTTCGCGCCGCCATGACCGGCCACCAAGTGTTCACCACGCTGCACACCAATTCGGCGCTGGGTGCGTTTCCGCGGCTGCTCGATCTGGGCATACGCCCCGGCATCATGGCCGGAAACATCATCGGCATCATCGCGCAGCGGCTGGTACGCCTGGTGTGCATGCAGTGCCGCGAACCCTACGTCGCGACGCTGGAAGAGCGCCGCCTGCTCAAACTCGGCGGCGAGGTGCCGGCGCAAATTTACAAAGCCGTCGGCTGCAAGGCCTGCGGCGGCAAGGGTTACAAGGGGCGCGCGCCGATCATGGAGCTGCTGGTGATGGACGGCGATCTCGATGAACTGATCGCGCGCGGCACCACGCCGCGCGAACTGCGCGAGGTGGCCAACAGCAAGGGATACAAGACGCTCGCGCAGGCCGGCATACGCCGCATCCTCGACGGCGAATCGACCGTGGCCGAGATTTCGCGCGTCATCAATCTCAGCGCGCCGCACGATTGATCGCCGCGGATAGAGGCTGATCGAAGTGGCTTCGTTTCGCTACAAGGCGGTCGAAAAATCGGGGCGCCGCGCATTGGGCGGCATGGAAGCAGTCAACGAAGCCGATCTCGAACTGCGGCTAAAGCGCATGGGGCTGGACCTCATTGCCGCCTCCGAGGTCGATCGCAATACCTCGATCGTCGCCGCTGCGGCCACCATCACGCGCCAGGATCTCATCAACTTTTGCTTCGACATGGAGCAAATGGATCGCGCCGGCATCCCCATCATCGACGGCCTGCGCGATTTACGCGACACGCTGGACAACAAACGCTTTCGCGAAGTGCTCACCACCATGGCCGAAGACATGGACAACGGCAGAACGCTATCGCAGTGCATGACCGCGCATCCGGAAACCTTCGACAAGGTGTTCGTGAACCTGATACGCGCCGGCGAGCAAACCGGGCGCGTGGCCGACGTGTTTAAAAACCTCGCCGACTCGTTAAAGTGGCAGGATGAACTGGTGTCGCAAACCAAGCGCCTGCTGACCTACCCGGCGTTCGTACTGGTGGTGGTTAGCGCTGTGATTATTTTCTTGCTGACGTATTTGGTGCCGCAAATCACCGGGCTGCTTAAGACCATGAATGTCGAGCTGCCGCTGCAAACCAAGCTGTTGATCGCCGCCTCGGATACGATCAAGGGCTGGTGGCCGCTGCTGCTGGCGCTGCCGGTCGCCAGCATTGCCGCGCTGGTGCTTGCCATACGCCGCAGCCCGCGCGCGGCGTATTTGTGGGATTACGCCAAGCTGCGCATCCCGGTGATCGGACCGATCCTGCAAAAAATCATCCTCGCGCGCTTCGCCAACTTTTTCGCGCTGATGTACGAATCGGGCATCACCGTACTCGATGCGTTAAGGACCAGCGAGGAAATCGCCGCCAACCGCTATATCGCGGACGGCTTGGCGCGCGCCGGCCAGCAAATTTCGGCGGGGCAAAATTTGACCGATGCGTTCCGCGACTTGGGGCTGATGCCGGCGATGGTGATCCGCATGTTGCGGGTGGGCGAGAACACCGGCGCACTCGATTTGGCGCTGCGCAACGTAAACTATTTCTACACCCGCGATGTGCGCGAGTCTGTCGACAAGACGTTAAAGGTGCTCGAACCCTCGCTCACCCTGGGGCTGGGCCTGATCATGGCCTTTATCATGTGGGCGGTGCTGTCGCCGGTGTATGATATTCTGGGTAAGATGAATTTTTGACCGTGAACGCCGTGGTTATTCACTGGCATGAAGTACTGATCACCCGCGCGCAAGCGGCGGCGTGTTGACACCCCCATGGCGAGCAAAATCCTGCTTTTCGTTTCTTCCGCCCAATCGCTGCTGGGAGTTTGGCGCAACGGCACGCTCGAGCGCTGCGAAATCTTGCCTGCGGGCGATGATGGCCACGCGTTATTCAGCGGGCTATTGAAAGTCACGCCGCGCGCGCCGGTGTATGTTGTGGCCGATACCGTCGAGGAAGACTATCGCTTCGAAACGCTGCCGCACGCCACGGGCTCGGACCGCGGCTCGCTGATCGAGCGCAAGATGCGCCAGTACTACCGCAATACGCGCTTTGTTTCGGCGCTGTGGCGCGGCCAGATCGGCGAGCAACGGCGCGATGACCAATATCTTTTTTCGGCGCTCACCAATCCGGGGCTGGTGGATACCTGGCTGGGCATCGCCGCGGAACACGGCGCGCCGGTGGCGGGGGTTTATCTGGCGCCCACGCTAAGCGGCGGGCTGCTCGCCAAGCTCAAGGCCGCCTGGCCGCGTGTATTGTTGGTGGCGCCGCATCGCGCGGGGCTGCGGTTGACGTTTTACAAGGGCGGCGAATTTTGCTCCAGCCGCTTGACCCGCGCGTTGCCGGCGGTGGCGCAGGACGCGGTGCGCATGCTCACCACCGAGTTATCCAACACGCGCTTGTCACTTGTCGACGCTGCAACTGGATACGCTCGATGAACCGCTTAACGTGTTGGTGCTCGATCGCGACGATCGCTTGCGCGAGATCGTGGCGCATATCGGCGCCAACGAGCCAGGTCTCGTCTGCCACGGCGTAGGCCGCGCCGCGCTGCTGCAACAGTTGCGCATCGAGCCGCGGCATCTTGATCTCGCGCTGGAGTCGGTCTACTTCGGTGCGCTCGTGGAAAAGCCGCCGGCGGGCAATCTCGCGCCGGCCGCCATCACCGCGGGCTTTCATCTGCAGCGGCGCAAGAAAACCTTGTACGCGGCAAGCATCGCGGTGGGCCTTGCCGGCATCGCATGGACGGGCTACAACCTGTGGCGCGCTTACGATTTTGCGCAAGAGGCCGCGCGCGCCGCGCGCGCCACCACCGCGGTGGCTGAGCAATACCAGGACATCACGCGCACTTTCCCTGCCGCGCCGACCAGCTCGGAGAACCTGATCAAGACGGTAAACATTTACCAGCAGGTGGTGCAATCGGCGCGCTCGCCGCAACCGTTCATGCAATTGTTGTCGCGCGCGCTCGAAGCGCAGCCGGAAATTTATGTGCAGGAAATCAGCTGGCATCACGGCGCGGAGCCGCTCGCGAACGCGGGTGCACAGCCCGCGGCAGCAGGGCTGAACAGCCGCCGTCAAAGCGGCACAATTGCCGCCGAGGTGCGCCCGTTTCGCGGCGATTATCGCGCGGCCATCGCCTCGATTAACCGCTTGGCGGAGCGCTTGTCGCGCGAGCCTCTGGTGGCCGATGTCAAAATCGTCAAGCTGCCGCTGAATATCAATCCCGAAGCCGCGCTTGCCGGCGACACGCGCGACGCCGCCGATCACGCCGGCGCGGCGGAATTTCAAATCCGCGTCACCTTGAAGCCCAACACATGAAGCTCGCGGCGCGATTTTCCGAAACCATGACGCTACCGCTGCTGGTGTTGCTGGCAACACTGCTGGCGGCGTTGGCGCTGATTAAACTGTCCGCCGATCGCGCCGTGTTCGACAGCCAGCAGGCTCAACTGCGCGACGCACAAACCCGGCTGCAAAAATCCGGCACGGAAAAAGAGCTCATCATCCGGCATCTGCCCGATTACGCCAAACTCGATGCACTTGGTTTTGTCGGCGACGAACAACGCATCAACTGGCTCGACGCGCTGCGCCATGCCAACCAAAAAGGCGGGCTTTTCGGTATCAACTACGATATCGCAGCGCGCAAGGCTTATCCGCACGCCGCGACGCTCAACCCGGGCGGCGTCAACGTGTCGCAATCGCTGATGAAAATAAAATTCCAGTTGCTGCACGAAGCGGACTTGATCAAATTCTTCGCGCACCTGGCGGAACAAAACGCGGGCGTGTTTTTGCTCAACAGTTGCAGCCTGCGCCGCTCCGGCAACACGCCCGCCATGCGCTTTCAGCCGCACGTCAACGCGGAATGCGAATTGGCCTGGATCACCGCGCAACCGGCGCCCGCCACGGAGGCTCGACCTTGAAACTTAAATACTTGATTTTATTGAGTTTTTTTTGACTGAAGCCCCCGCCGCGGAGCGCATGGGCCGTTTGTTTTTCACTGCCGAACAGCGCGCGCAACTGGACATCGCGCGGGCGCGGCACGATCCGCGCGCACCCGTTGTCAGCGAACCGGAAATCCTCGCGGCACCCGCCCTAGCCGTGCCGCGCGGCCCCGGGGTGGTGACCTACAGCGGCGTGGTACGGCGCGGCGACGGCAAATCGACGGTGTGGATCAACGGCAAGCCGGTCACCGAGCGCAACCGTGCCGGCGCCAGCGCCGGCGAGGTCAGCGTGCTCGGCATGCGGGAAGACGGCGCGGTGTCGATAGCGGTGCCGCAAGCCTCGCGCACCGCATCGCTTAAGGTGGGGCAAAGTCTGGACGTGAATTCCGGGCGTATCGACGAGTCTTATACAAGCCGGCCGGGTGCGCCATCGCCTTCGCCGCAAACGCAAGCCGAGCCCGCGCCACCGCTCAGCGCATCGAGCGGCTCGCTGGAAAATCGCTTGAAATCGCTGCGCACCCTGCGCGACACCCCGGGCAGGGATACGGATGCGCGTGGCGACGCGGCTACCGCGCAACAGCCCGACAAGCGTTGATGCGCAACACCACGGCTTATTGGCGATCACCCAAGCCGCCACGCACGCAACGCGGCTTGGCACTACTGTCGATCGTGGTGCTGGTGGCGCTGGCGCTGGGTGCGAGTCTGTTCACCCTGATGCGCCCGGTCAGCGTGACACGGCAACAGCAAGCGCAGACCGAACGCGCACTGGCGCTGGCAAAGGAAGCGTTGATCGCTTATGCGGCTGGCAGGCTCGCCAACCGCCCGGGCGAACTGCCCTGCCCCGATGTGACGAACAACGGCCAAGCGGGAACCTCTTGCAATACGGCGGCCACGCAAATCGGCCGCCTGCCGACGTTTACGCTGGGCATACCCGATCTGCGCGATGGGGCGGGCGAAAAACTGTGGTACGCGGTATCCAACAACTTCAAAAACAACACCGCCGTGACACCGCTAAACAGTCACACCCCTGGTCAACTGACGGTGACCGGCATCGCGCCGGCCAACAACGTCATCGCGATCGTATTTGCACCGGGCAGCGCCATTACCGGCCAAATTAGAAGCGCCGCCAATATCAACGCGGTTGCGCATTATCTCGAAGGCGAAAACGCAAACCTCAACACGACTTTCACCGCCGCGGCGGCGAGCGCCACGTTTAACGACCGACTGCTGGCGATCACGCCGGACCTGTTTTTCCCCGCGGTCGAGATGAGCGTGGCGCGGCAATTGCGAGAATTTCTGAATATTTACTACGTGGCCAACAACCATTTCCCGCCCGCCAACGCCTACAACCTTGCAACCTGCGTGCCCGCGAATGAGGGGTTTTTGCCGCAAGACCTCGCGACGTGCGGCATCGGCGGACCCATGCTCGCGCCGCCGCTATCACACCTGGCCGCAAATCAGTGGTTTCGAGTCCTGTACTACGCCGTGGCGCCCGCCTGTGTGGCCCCGGCGCTGAACTGCGGCGGCGCGGGCGGTTTTTTGACCGTCAACGGCACCACGGGCGTGCGCGCGGTGCTGATCTCGCCCGGCGCGGCCTTGGCCGGGCAGGCGCGCCCCTGCACCAGCAACGCGGATTGTCTGGAACCGCCCAACAGCAGCGCCTACCCGTCGTTCGTGCACAATCCGGGCGCGAGCACAACCAACGACCGTGTGCTCATCGTATCCCCATGACCGCGCGCCGCCATCACACTTTGGGGTTTTCGCTGGTCGAACTGGCTGTCGCGATTTTCATCATTGCCCTGCTGTTGGGCGCGGTGCTTGTGCCACTCGTTACACAAATCGAACAACGGCAAATCGCGGAAACACAAAAGGCGATGGACGACATTCGCGAGGCACTGCTGGGGTTTGCGGCGGCTAACCGCTACTTGCCATGCCCCGCCGTTTCGGCGACCAATGGACTGGAAGACCGTGCTGCCGGCGCCTGCACCGCGGGCAAACGTCAGGGGTTTTTACCGTGGGAGACCTTGGGCGTGCCCCGGCTCGACGCATGGGGCCGCCTTTATCGGTACAGCGTGACGCCCAATTTCACGCTGGAACCGCCGTTTTCGTTTACCGGCACCACCGGGCCCGACATCACGATACGTACCCGCAACGCAGCCGGCACGCTGGTGAATCTGACGCCGGCGCCGTCCAACCAGATCGTACCCGTGGTGGTGATTTCACATGGCAAAAACGGCTACGGTGGCAGCAACGCCGACGGTATCGCACAAGCGTTGCCCGGCGGCTGGCCCGCCAACAACACGGATGAAAATACCAACGCCAATGGCACCATCTCTTTTGTTAGCCGCTCGGCGCAAGCCGCAGGCGCCGCCGGTGCGGGCGGCGAATTCGATGACCAAGTGCTGTGGATTTCCCGCTGGGTATTGTTAAGCCGTATGGTCGCAGCCGGAAAACTTCCTTAAGTATTTGATTTTATTGACTTTTTTATTTCGGCATAAATAGCGTCGACGGCATCGGCTTCGAGCATTCGCTGCTTAAGAGGCATCGGAAAATTCAGCATCGCCGCTAACTGATAAGCCACCCAAGTACCGTCGTCGAGCCGGATCGGCGGCAGGAAATTCGCTTCGCCTATTTGCTCGATCACACGCTTCATCAGGGCCGCGCATTGCGCATCCGGCGCGCAAGTCACCGCGGGCGGCAACAGCTCCACCTCGCCCGACAGCAGGCCATTGCCCGCCACCGCGGTGTCGATGATCCGAAAACGCTCGCCGCCACGCGCGAGCAGGTGAAACATATTGGCGGTGGGCATCTCCCACTGTTCGATGAGCGCCGTGCACCCGAACGGGTAAGGCATCGCGGGTTCACCCACTTCGCGGCCTTCGCGGATCAGGCTCACACCGAACGGCTGGTTGTCGCGCAGGCAAGCCTTGGTCATTTCCACATAACGTTGTTCGAAGATTTTGAGCGGCAGCAGGCCGCCGGGAAACAACACGGTGCCTAGCGGAAACAAAAAAATGTTTTGCCGCGCGCCGGACGTGGCCGCGTCATTCACGATGCGCGCTGCCCCAGGCCGCGGTGGCGCGCGAGCACCACCTGCACCGATGGCCGAAACGCTTGCGCCAGCGATTCAACAAAATAAACGGAACGATGACGCCCGCCGGTGCAGCCGATGGCCACGGTGAGATAGCTGCGATTGTCGCGCACGTAGGACGGCAGCCAGTTGGCGATGAACATGCGGATATCCTCGAGCATGCGTTGCGCCTCGGGTATGCCTTGCATGAAGCCGATCACCGGCGCGTCCTGCCCGGTCAGCGGCCGCAACGCGGGATCGTAGTGCGGGTTGGGCAGGTTGCGCACATCAAACACCATGTCCGCATCGAGGGGAATGCCGTATTTAAAGCCGAACGACTCGAACAGCAATATCAATCCGCCGCGCGGCGCGGCCACAAAATCCTTGACCCACGCGCGCAACACGTTGGGCGACAAGTCGCTGGTGTCGATGTGATCGGCCAGCGCCGCCACATCCGCCAGCAACTCGCGTTCGCGCGCAATGCACTCCACCAGTGTGCGGCGGCCGTCGGAGAGCGGATGACGCCGGCGGGTTTCGGAATAGCGCTTGATCAGCGTGTCGTCCTTGGCATCGCAGTAGAGAATCTTGAACTGCACGCCATGCGCGCGCAGGCTTTCGATGTGATTAGGAAAATCAGCCAAATCGTCGCCGGAGCGCGCATCCATGGTCAGCGCCACGCGGGTTTGGCCGGCTTGCGCGAGCACATCCACCAAGCTGTTAAACAGCTTACCCGGGAAATTATCGACACAGTAATAACCGGCGTCCTCCAACACCGCCAGCGCCACGCTTTTGCCGGAGCCCGACAAGCCGGTGATCAACACCACCTCGAGCGGCAGATACTTAGAGGCGGTCATCTTCGTCGTGCACCGCTTCCATTTGCCGCGCCTGGCGTTCGATGAATTCACGCGTGCTGTCCATGCCGCGCAATTGCAGCACGTAGTTGCGCACCGCGGCTTCCGTCAACACCGCCAGATTGCGGCCCGCCGCCACCGGTATCACCACCTTGCGAATCTGCACGTCCAGAATGTTATCCGAGCCGGGTTTCAACGGCAGCCGGTCTGCGAGCACTTCACCGCGGCCCGAACGTTCAAGGTTGACGATCAACTTCAGCGCCTTGCGCGGACGCAGCGCGGACTCGCCGAATATGCTGCGTATATTGAGCACGCCAAGCCCGCGCACTTCGAGGAAATCCTTCAGTAGCGGCGGACAGCGGGCATCAATGTTCTCCGGGCCGATACGATAGAGCTCCACCACATCGTCAGCGATCAAGCCGCCGCCGCGCGAAATGAGTTCCAGCGCGAGTTCGCTCTTGCCCGCGCCCGACGGCCCCGTGATCAACACCCCCATGCCGAGCACGTCGAGCATCACGCCGTGCACCGTGGTGGATTGCGCCAACGCGCGCGCAAGATACGGCCGCAACATCCACATCAGCTCCACGCTCGGTACCGGCGACGCCAATAGCGGCGTCGCCGTCGCACTGGCGATATCGCGCAGCGTTTGCGGTATGCGCGCGCCGCCCGCCACGACAAAACACCCGGTATCGGGCGCGGCCGCTTCCTTGAGTCGCGCCACGCACGAGGCGCCATCCATGCCTTCGAGATGCAGCACTTCCGAGGCGCCCAGCACCTGGATCAAATTCGGGTGGATGAAATTCAGATGACCGATCAGCCCCTTGGCGGAATCCTTTATGTGTTCGCTATCGAGTGTTTTTTCGGCGCCAGCCTCCCCGGCCACCCACGCGAGTTGCAGCCGCGCCTGGTTGTCTTCAAACAGCCGTGCGATGCTGATCCGGGGCATGCGAGCGCCACTGGGTAATTAAGGCATGAAGATCGGCAGCGCTCGCCGCGGCCAGCATTTGGCCGCGAAATGACGGGTCGCTGAACATTTCGGCAAGCTCGGACAAAATCTGCAAATGCTGATCGGTCGCCCGCTCGGGCACCATCAGCAAAAATATCAGCGACACGCCCTGTCCGTCCGGCGCGTCGAACGGAATCGGCACCTTGGCGCGCACCAGCGCGCCCACCGCGCTTTTGATGCCCTTGACGTGACCGTGCGGAATGGCAACGCCCTGCCCCAGCGCGGTCGACCCGAGTTTTTCACGCGCGAACAGGCTGTCAAACACCTGCGCTCGCGCGATGCTGTGATTGTTTTCGAACAGCAGTCCGACTTGTTCAAAAACGCGCTTTTTGCTCGACACGTCCATGTCGATCACGACGTTGGACAGCGGCAATATTTGTGCCACGAGATTCATATCGGCCTACCCGGTCGTTCTACTGCTTTTCCTGCCCATCCAGTAGCGCGCCGCGCTGCCGCAAGGGTGCATCGGCATGGCGCGCGCCCAAATGTTTTTCCTTGTGCTTGATGATAGTACGGTCGAGCTTGTCGATCAACGCATCGATCGCGGCATACATGTCTTGAGCGGTGCTTTCACAGAAAATGTCGCGGCCGCGCACATGTAACGTCGCCTCCACTTTTTGCCGTAACTTGGCTACCGACAGGATCACATGGGCGTCGATCACATGGTCGAAATGTCTGTTCACGCGCTCAATTTTGCTGCTTAAGTATTCCCTGATGGCCGGCGTAACGTGTACGTGGTGGCCGGTGATGTGCAAGTTCATGATACGCCTCCTTACAAGGATTTTCGAAGATTTCCCGGCAAAATTTGCAGTGCTTCCCGATATTTCGCCACGGTTCGACGCGCCACGATCACCCCTTGTTCCGCAAGCAGGCTCGACAATTGCGAATCGCTCAGCGGTTTGCGCGAATTTTCGTTGGCAATCATCTGCCGGATCAACTCGCGTATCGCCGTGCTGGAGGCGGCACCCCCGGCATCGGTGCCGACGTGGCTGCCGAAAAAAAACTTAAGCTCGAAGATACCACGCGGCGTGCGCATGAACTTGTTGGTCGTGACCCGCGACACGGTGGACTCGTGCAATTCCAGTACCTCGGCGATTTCGCGCAGTACCAGCGGGCGCATGGCGATGGTGCCGTGTTCCAGAAAATTGCGTTGCCGCTCGATGATCGCCTGCGACACACGCAAAATCGTCTCAAACCGCTGCTGCACATTCTTGATCAGCCAGCGCGCTTCCTGCAATTGCCCGGCCATCGACTGGGACGCGGTGCGGCTGCGCGTAAGTATGTCCGCGTAGAACTGGTTTACCCGCAGCTTGGGCATCGCCTCCGAGTTAAGCGCGGCGCTCCACAAGCCCTTGTCCTTGCTGACGATGACATCGGGGATGACATAACGCGTGTCGCCCTGGGCAAACCCTCTGCCGGGCTTGGGGTCAAGGCTGGTGATTAACTTTTGCGCCGCGCGCAACCCCCCATCGTCGCAGCGCAGCGTGCGTTTTAACTTGGCATAGTCTTTGGCAGCCAGCACTTCGAGATGCTGCAGCACGATCTCGATTGCTTTGTCGCAGTATGGCGTTGAAGGCGGCAATGCCTGCAATTGCAGCGCCAGACATTCGGAGAGCGAACGCGCGCCAACGCCCGCAGGCTCCAGATGTTGTACATAACGCAACGCCGTCGCCAGTTCATCGATGTCGATCTCGAGCTCGAGCGGCAGCATGTCGAGCATGTCTTCCAGGCTTTGCGTGAGGTAGCCGTCGTCGTCCAGCGAATCGATCAACAGCCCGGTCAAAGTACGGTCACGCTCGCTTAATTTGAGTAGAGCAAGCTGCGCGAGCAAATGTTCACGTAACGTGGGCGTATCGCTTGCCAGTTGCGGATAATCGCCCTCCTCGTCGTCACTGCGCTCGCCGGCAGCGCCGTAACTCATGTCGGCGAACAAATCGCTCTCGGATATCGAAGCGCTCTCGGATGTGCTGTCGGCCCCATCGGGAAGCTCGTCCGGACTGGCCGTGGCGCCTGCCTCCTGCCGCGGCAGATCGGAAGACATCGGCATCGTGCCAGCGGCGCCATCCAAACCGCTATCGCCGCGCTCCAACAACGGGTTGTCGCGCAAATAACGTTCGATTTCTTGATCGAGTTCCAGAGTGGACAATTGCAGCAACCGGATCGATTGCTGCAACTGCGGAGTGAGCGTCAGGTGTTGGGAAAGCCGGAGTTGTAACGATTGCTTCATGGTTAACTGTCCGGACGCCAGGTGGGGCGAAACAATTTAACGCCCTAATACACGTAATTAAGTGAAAAGCCTGGTTTCAATAAAGGCGGAAATTTTCTCCGAGATAGACCTTTCTGACACTTTCATTATAGACGATTTCGGACGGCGCCCCATAAGCAAGAACCGTGCCTTCGTTAATTATGTACGCTCTATCGCAAATTCCAAGGGTTTCACGCACATTGTGATCGGTAATGACCACGCCGATTCCGCGCTCCTTTAAAAAGCCGATGATTTTCTGAATCTCGATCACTGCGATCGGGTCCACGCCCGCAAACGGCTCATCCAGCAAAATGAAGCGCGGCGACGTGGCCAAGGCGCGTGCGATCTCCACGCGGCGGCGTTCTCCGCCGGAAAGACTGATCGCCGGGCTATCGCGCAGATGCGTGATATGCAAATCGCGCAACAGGTCATCCAGATCGTTGTTGATATCCACGCTGCGCCGGCGCCGCAACTCGAGTATCGCACGTATATTATCGGCCACCGACAAGCGGCGAAAAATCGAAGCTTCCTGCGGCAAATAGGACAACCCCAGTTGCGCGCGGCGATGGATCGCCATGTGCGTCAGGCGCTGGCCGTCAAGATACAACTCGCCGCCATCCATCGGCACTAAACCCACCATCATGTAAAAACAGGTGGTTTTGCCGGCGCCGTTGGGCCCCAGCAAGCCGATCACCTCACCACTATGGACCTCCAGCGATACATCGTGCACCACCGTGCGCGAGCGGTAGCGCTTAAGCAAGCGCTCGGCCTTGAGTTCGCTGCGCGCCGAATCGCGCGCGGCCGCCGCCGCGCCCTCGGCGGGCGCGGCGGCGTTTTGCGCTAAGCTGTCTGGCATGGCGGAGGTTTTCAGCGCGGCGCCACCGGGATTTCGCGCGGCGCCGCAAGGCCGTCGGCGGGCTTTAACGGCACGGCCGGTGGCAGCGGCGGCTTCATCTTGGGTTTGGGTTGAATCACCGTGCGCACGCGCCCCTCCGGATTATTCTCGGTGGCGGCCTTGGTGCCACCGCCGATCACCTGAAAAAACTCCGTCGCGGTGTCGTACGAAATATAGTCGCCGGTGACAATATCGCCCCCGCGTTTTAACTGGGCGCGAACAAACAGTTGCAGCTTGTCGGCGCGGCCGTCGTATTCGACGCGTTCCCCCCAGCCTTCGATGTACTCGTCGGCGCCTTCGCGCTTTTTCTTGAAATAGGCGGGCTTGCCCCACACCGTGCCCTGCCGAAAACCCTCCTTATCCTGGCGCACCTCCATGCGCTGACCGCGTATCACGGTGGTGCCCTGAGTCAGGATGACGTTGCCTTCGAACACCGATAACTGCTTGATTTCGTCCACGGTCACGCGATTGGACTCGATGTGTATGGGTTTTTCACGGTCGGCCTTTTCAGCGCGCGCATTCGCCGCAACCAGCACGCACAACGAAAAGGCAAGCAAAATCGCTTTCATGAGATCACGCTCAACGCTGGGTCGCCGGGCGGCTCGCCACGGTTTTTGGATCATGGTAAACCCCATTGACGGCCGCCTTGAGATTCAGGATTCGAGTTTCGGTATTCATTTCCATGCCCACCGCCTCGATGCGCATATGGTTATCGCTAATGGTAACGCGACGATCGGTCTTCGCAATGTTGTCATCGGGCAGAACATGCAGGTAATCGGTCAGCACCACCAACGGGCCGCCAAGGCCCTGAACGACGCGGGTCGCCCGCACGTCGTCGTGAAAGTAGATATCGCCGGCATTGCTGGTTACGCGCGCATGCTTGGAGGTGATGGTCAACGGCACCCCGCGCGCCAAATTCACGTAGCGCGGACGCGCAAGCTCGGTACTGTCGTCTTCGGGAAAATGCACCATTCTAACCGCTTGCAAGGTGTCTATGATGCGGCCGTTCACGTCCATGCGCGTGGCGAGCAAATTATCCGCGGTGAAATCCGGATTGTGCGTGATGCGTTTCTCCGCTGGCGCCGCGGGCCCTAACACGGTTTTGTCCAACCAGTAGGTAATGGCCGCGAGCGCGGCCAGCAGCAGTATCGGCAAAAAACTTATCAGCCGTTCCATCAACGCTCCGCTCAAATGCCGCGCGCCGGTCAAACCAAATACCGCGCCTGCGCCGCATCCAGCGCGCCTTGGGCGTGCAATACCAGCTCGCAAAATTCACGTACCGCGCCGTGCCCACCCGCGGCGCGGGTGACGTAATGCGCGTGGCGGCGCACCAGCGCCGGCGCTTGCGGCACCGAAGCGGCCAAACCGCAACGGCGCAGCACCGGCAGGTCGATCACATCGTCACCCATGTAGCTCGCCGCCGGCCAGGCGAGCCCCAGGCGCTGCAACAAAGATTCCATTGCCGTACGCTTGTCGTGCACGCCCTGGTAAAGATGCTCGATGCCCAGATTACGCGCGCGATTCGCCACCAGCCTTGATTCACGGCTGGTGATGATGGCAACCGCCACACCAGCCTCTTGCAACATCTTGATGCCATGACCGTCCTGCACATGAAACGCCTTCATCTCCTCGCCGCTATCGGTGTAATACAACAAGCCATCAGTTAGCACGCCATCCACGTCGAACGCCGCCAGGCGCACCGCGCTTGCGCGCGCGCCAACGCCGGTTTCGGTGGATGAAAACGCATCCGCCATGGTTAGACCACCTTGGCACGAAAAAGATCGTGCATGTTAAGCGCCCCGGTGACCGCGCCATCGTGGCCAACCACCAGCAGTTGATTGACTTTATTGTGCTCCATGATCTGCACGGCTTCCGCGGCGAGACGATCGGGCGCGATGGTGCGCGGATTACGCGTCATCACATCGGCCACGCGCGCGCTGTGATAATCGACACCGCGCCGCAGCGCGCGGCGCAAATCGCCGTCGGTGAACACGCCCGCGAGCCCGCCTTGCGCATCGAGGATCGCCGTCATCCCCATGCGGCCGCGGTCCATTTCCACCATGGCTTCATCCAGGGTGACGCTTACGGACACTTGCGGCACCGCCGCGCCCGTGCGCATCACATCACGCACCAATGTCAACAGACGTCGACCCAGGGCGCCGCCTGGATGCGACAGCGCGAATTCGTCGCGGGTGAAGCCACGCGCGCGCATCAACGCCACCGCCAGCGCGTCACCCAACGCCAGCGCCGCCGTGGTGCTTGCGGTCGGCGCGAGGTTTAACGGACACGCCTCCATTTCCACGCCGGCATACAGGTGCACGTCCGCTTGCGTGGCGAGTGACGATTGCGGGTTACCCGTCATGGCGATCAATAACGCGCCCTGGCGTTTGATCACCGGCACGATCGCCAGCAATTCCGCGCCCTGGCCGGAATGCGACAGTGCCAGGAGCACGTCATCGCGTGTAAACATGCCCAGATCGCCGTGGCTCGCCTCGGCGGCATGCACAAAAAACGCCGGCGTGCCGGTGCTCGCCAGGGTGGAGGCAATTTTGCGCGCGATGTGCCCGGTTTTGCCCAGGCCACTGACCACCACGCGCCCGTTGCAGGCGAGGATTTTTGCGACTGCGGCGCTGAACGCCCCGTCCAGACGGCCCATCACATGCCGCAAGGCACGTGCCTCGATCTCCAACACCTGCCGTGCCACGCCGAGCGCGTCCGCGCCGCCAGGCGGCGTGTCAGGCGAAGCGGGCGCCATGGCCGCGGGTGATGCCGATTCCATGTGAAAAGTATAGCAGAACCACCGCGCCAAAATCGCGCGGCAAAAGATGCTTAGGCTTGCAATCTGCGTGCGATAAGGCATCATCGAGTCAACAATAATCCGCTACCGATCGCCGCCACGCGACGCAACTCGTGCCGATGCACGCCACGCTGCAACCCGTACTCGTACTGTTGGCCGCCGCCGTGCTGGTGGTGGTGGTGTTTCGCCATCTCAAGCAGCCGCCGCTGCTCGGTTATTTGATCGTCGGCGTCGCCATCGGCCCGCATGCCTTCGGTTGGATCCGCGAAAGCACGCAGGTGCGCGATCTGGCCGAAATCGGCGTGGTGTTTTTGATGTTTAGCATCGGCCTGGAATTCAGCCTGCCCAAGCTGCGCACCATGCGCCGCACCGTGCTGGGCTTGGGCTCGGCGCAGGTGCTCAGCACCCTGCTGATCGTCATGGGTGTGTCGATGCTGCTCGGCCTGCCGTGGCAGGCCGCCTTGGTGCTGGGCGGCGCGCTCGCCATGTCCTCCACCGCCATCTTGGCCAAGCTGCTGGCGGAGCGTTATGAACTGAACACCGAACATGGGCGGCAAATCATCGGCATTCTGCTGTTTCAGGACATCGCGGTGGTGCCGCTGTTGATTATCATCCCGGCGCTGGCGGCGCCCGCGGGCGATCTCGCGATCAGTGTCGGTTGGGCGCTCATCAAAGCGGCCGCGGTGCTCGCCGTGCTGCTTTTTTTCGGCCAGCGCGTGATGCGCGCGTTGTTTCACGTGGTGGCACGCGCCAAATCGCCGGAACTTTTTGTGCTGAACGTGCTGCTGGTGACGCTGGGCGTGGCCTACGTCACCGAGCTTGCGGGCTTGTCGCTCGCGTTGGGCGCTTTTGTCGCCGGCGTACTGCTTTCCGAAACCGAATACCGTCACCAGGTTGAAGAAAGCATCAAGCCGTTTCGCGATGTGCTGCTCGGTTTGTTTTTTGTGTCGGTTGGCATGCTGCTCGATTTTCGCGTGGTGATCGAAAACGCGTGGGTGAGTGTCATCCTGGTTGCGTTGGTGGCGGCCAAAACCTTTCTCATCTTTGGCATTGCCAAGTGCTTCGGCGCCGCGACCAGCGTCGCCATGCGCACTGGGCTCGCGCTCGGCGCGTGCGGCGAATTCGGCTTTGTGCTCCTTTCACACGCCAACCATGCGCGCTTGATCAGTCCGGAACATTTGCAGCCCGTGCTGGCGGCGATGGTGCTGTCGATGCTGGCCACGCCTTTTATCATCCAGCGCTCGGAGGCCATCGTGCGGCGCTTTAACGCCAACGAATGGATAATGCGCGCGATGCAAATCCACAACATTGCGGTGCAGTCGATGAGCACGACCGCGCACGTGGTGATTTGCGGCTATGGCCGAAGCGGACAAAATCTGGCGCGTTTTCTGGAGCAGGAGAAAGTGCCGTTTATTGCGCTGGATGTCGACATCGAACGCATCCGCGAAGCCGCCGCCGCCGGCGAGCATGTGGTGTTCGGCGACGCCGCGCGGCGCGAAATGCTGAGCGCCGCCGGGCTTACCCGCGCGCGCGCTGGTGGTCACCTACTCGGATACGCCCTCGGCGCTGCGCGTGCTGGCGCTGGTGCGTGAGCTGCGGCCGGAGTTGCCGGTGGTGGTGCGCACCCACCAAGACACCGACATCGACAAACTCAAGGCCGCGGGTGCTGCCGAGGTGGTGGCGGAAATCATGGAAGGCAGTCTGATGCTCGCCTCCACCACGCTGATGCTGATCGGCACGCCGTTAAACCGCGTGCTGCGCCGCATCCGCGAAACGCGCGAGCATCACTATCATTTGTTTCGCGGCTTTTTTCGCGGCGTCACCGACGAGCGCGACGACGACGGCAGCGCGCCTCACCCGCGCCTGCATTCGGTGCTGGTCACCCAAGGCGCGGATTGCATAGGCAAAACGTTTGCCGAACTGGATCTGGGCGCGTTGCACGTCGAAGTCAGCGCCGTACGCCGCCGCAACGTGCGCACCATCGAGCCTGGGCCCGCCACGGTGATCGAGGAAGGCGATGTGATCGTGATCTTGGGAACCGAGGAAGACGTTGCCGCGGCGGAAATTAAGCTAATGCAGGGTTAGCATCGTAGCAGCAAAAAATTAGCCCGCGTGAGGTTGGATAAAATTCTCAATAAAATCAAATACTTAGAATAGGCTTGCGCCACCGCAGTTGGTAACAACATTAGTCGATACCCAACCGTTGGGCGCGGCGGTTGCATAACATGAACCAGAGCCCGTCGGCGCTACCCCTCCGCCGGCATAGGCGGAAAATCTAAACGTGCCGCCCACCGCGTTACCGTCATCCATTTTGCGATCGACCTCAGCCAAAATATCCGACGGAATCTGGTTGCCCGTCTTGACGTTGTGCCGCGCCGTCGGGGCACCATCATAAACCGCGTCGTAAATGAGTTGCATGCGCGTGCCGTAAGGATTGTTAGGTGTGGTGGTCGGCCCCTCGGCTGCTGCACAAGTGTAGGCACCCGTCAGAAACCCCGATTTGGATAGGTGCTCCCACGCGAGCACAAACTCGTTACCTGCTAATTCAATCTGGCCGTTGCCGTTACCGTTACCGCCATTACAGGCGGCTGTCGCAATACCATTGATGTTTTGCACGGCCCCGGTGTAATCCCCAGGCAACGCACGATACCGATCCAAAAAGCCGAAGTAGGCTGCCTTCACACCATCTTGTTGTTGAATCAGGTTGCGCACGCGCGCGCTGGTAATCAACTCCTGCCCCTTGAGCACCCCCCCCAACAGCAAACCGATAATCACCAGCACGATGGCGATTTCGATCAGTGTGAAGCCCCGTTGCTTGTTGTTCATGGATCCCCGCTCCTGTGATACCTGGTCTTGAGTAAGTCTTAATATGCAAGCTTCGTGCCCGAACCCATCTTTTTTCGGGTAGTACGGCACATGCTAGCAAAAAACCAATAACCCATTGATTTAAATTTATTTTTCAGGAAGAAATGCGGTCGATTTGTTGCGTCAAGCGAACACCGCCGCCGGATAACAACGCGCTTTATACCCCTCACCATCGAAATTTCATCGGTTGTGTCGATTTTTCGACAGATCTCGATTATTCGGCTTTTTTCAGTTTTTCGAGTTGTTCGGTCAAAAAGTTAAGTTCCTTGGGGTCGCTAACCTCGTTGCCGGCGAGCAACCCACCCAGCAGAATGCGCGCGCGCTCGACCTCGCCCATGTCCTCCAGCAAAAAAATGCGCATCTGCCGCGCCCACCCCGACGCCTGCCCGGCGTGCTGCGTGATCGCCTCGGCGTAACGCAAGGCGAGCGGCATATCCTTCAAGCGATGCCGCGCCATGATCGCGCAATGCGCGAGCCAGCGCCAACGCTGATTGGGCCGCGCCAAGAACTCGCGATGCACAAATTCGCAAATGATGCGCTGGCGCGGCTCATCGTTGACTTGTCCGTAAAGGCGCGAAGCCATCATCAGCGGATATTGCGCCGCCGGATCGAGCAGCAGCGCGGCCCTCAACCACTCGGTCACGCGCGCGTAATCGAGCGACGCATACGGGATGCTGATGCCCGGCTGATTGTCGAACGCTTGCAAATAGAGCGACAGCGCCTGGGATAACAACTGCGGCTCGCCCAGGCTTAACACCCGCAGCGCGGCCCCGGGCAACGGCGATCCCAGCGCCGCGGCGCTCGCCACCGGCCGCGCCTCGAAAAAGCGCAATGCGCCGTGCAATAAAAGCGCCGCCATAAACAGCGCCAGTACCCAGCGCGGCACCGCGCTCAACGCGCGTTCGGATTCGTAAAGCCGGCTGCGCAGCACGCGCATCAAAAATTACGCCGCTGAAAATCCACCATCGCGGCACCCGCCAGCAGCGCGACGTACAACGCCGCCTGCATCGACAGCATCGCCAACGACAGCCACGATGCCGGCGCGTCGATCAACCACGCGGTTTGCGGCCAGCGGTCGAGTGCCGGCATCACCAGCGCCAGCGCGTCGACCAAGTAGCGCCCCGCCATGTGCGACAACGTATCGCCGCCGCTCACCGGATGCGCGCTAATCAGTTGTATCGCACTCAAGGTGCGCGCCAGCACGTAAAACGCCAGCACCAGCGCCGCGGCGGGGATGAACTGCGCAAACGCCATCACGCAAAACAGTGAAAACGCCGCCATCACCGCGAGTTCCAGCGTAAGTGCCAAGCCCCATTGCAGCAGCGCCGCGGGCGCGGTGGCCAACACCAGCGGCACGCACGCGGCCAGCGCCACCAGCGTGCCAATCGCCAAAAAACCGGCCAGCTTGCCCAAAATGAAATGCGGCCGCGGCAAATCCAGCGCGAGCAGCGCGTCGATGCCCTTGTCGTTGAATTCGCGGGTGATGCTGCCCAGCACATGCGCGCACACGATGAACACCGCGATCCAGCGCGCGCCGGCGGCATAAACACTCAGCCACAGGCGCGTGCTTTCGATTACCGCCAGCTCGGCCGCAAAAAACGCCAGCGCCACCAACACCGCGAGCGCAACGCCGAGCAACCACGGCAAACGCGTGCGGCGCGCCTCCAGCAAGGTATAGTACGCAAGGGTCCGGATGTGTTGCATGGCCGGCAAAGTATAACGAATTACCCTTTTTCAAAAATGCGTCCCCATGGCTGAACCAGTCGTCACCGCGGGATTACCGCCCGTCAAGGCAGGCTTTGTCGCGCGCCACGAAAATCTGTGGCTCGCCTTGATGCTGCTGGCGCTGCATGCCGCCACCGCCTGGGGACTGGGCACGGCATGGGCTTCGGCGTTTTTGCTCGCGCACTTTGGCTTGTTCTTGATGTGGCAGCCGCTGTGGCACGGCAACGGCAAATTGCAAACGAGCCACGCCGCGCTGGCGGTGTTGATTGCCGTCCTGCTCGCCGCCGCGGCCAGTTGGTGGCTGATCGCGCTGTGGCTCGCCGCGCTGACCGCGTTGATCGGCGGCGGCATGCCGGGGTTGAGCGGGCGGCGCCAACGCATGGCCTCGCTGCTGGCGGCGTTGTATTTGCTGGCGCTGTTGTTGATTTGGGTGGTGCCGCAACTCGCGGGCGCCATCGCCGGCGAGGAACTCGTGATAAAGCTGGTGCGTTACGGTTTGCCGCTGATTGCGCTGGCGATACTGTTCATGCGCGGCAACACACCACGCCTCGCGTCCGCGATTACGGTCGATTTGTTCTATAGCGTGATGCTGTTTTTGCTGGTGGCGGCGCTGGTGTTGGGCAGCCTGGTGATTGTGAAAACCAATCAGGGCCAATACCTGGTGGCACTGGCGCAAACGCTGCTGATCATCGCGGTGGCGCTGATCGCGCTGTCGTGGCTGATGAGCCCCAAGGCGGGCTTTGCCGGCTTCGATCAAGTGCTCTCCCGCTACTTATTAAGCGTGGGGCTGCCGTTCGAGGAATGGGTGCAGCGTCTAGCCGACATCGCACAGCGTGAAAACGAGCCGCGGCAATTTTTGGTGGCCGCGATGGAGCATCTGCAGGCGTTGCCGTGGGTCAACGGCCTGCAGTGGGAAACGCCGCTGGAATCGGGCCAAAGCGGCCCGCTCACCACGCATCATGCGGCGTTTGACTTCGACGATTTGAAGCTGCGCATCCACACGCGCTGGGCGCTGTAGCCGGCGATGCTGTTGCATGTGCGCCTGCTCGCGCAAATGATCGGCCACTTTTACGCCGCCAAACAGCGCGAGCAGCAACAGCGCCGCAACGCCTACACCCAGGCGATCCACGAAACCGGTTCGCGGTTGACGCACGATGTCAAAAACCTGCTGCAATCGCTGCAGGCGCTGTGCTCCGCCGCGCAGGATAGCCCGCCGTCGCAATCGGGCGAACTGGTGGCACTGATGCAGCGGCAACTGCCGCAGATCGCGCAGCGCTTGAACGCCACCATGGACAAATTACGCACGCCCGATGCCGTGGACACCAAAAGCACA
>Ga0194132_10004812_pt1 | contig 22615 bp, 18 predicted proteins | sample TA2KigOf80mmetaG_FD_148612 | JGI IMG/M metagenome (GOLD analysis project Ga0194132, IMG submission 148612) | Freshwater microbial communities from Lake Tanganyika, Tanzania - TA2015054 Kigoma Offshore 80m | ecosystem: Environmental > Aquatic > Freshwater > Lake | place: Tanzania: Lake... | reverse complement strand
TCCAGCGCCGACGAAATGACATGTCTCAATGCGGATGAGAGGCTAACGAGGCTTCCCAGCCCGTGCTTGCGGCGGATTGCGCTTTGTCAGCGGCCGGTTGCCCACCCTCCGGAAGCGAGGTGGATCGTGAATCAGTCCTGTCGAAGTCCTTCAGTAAGTGGATGTGACAAAGCGTATCTTGAGGCAAGAGCGGCGGCGCCCAACCCCAGGAGCGCAGCGCTCATTACCAGAGCGGTCAAGAGCGGGACGGGTGTTTGCTTGGTGCGATCCAAAAGCTGCGGGAGGATCGCGATCAGCGCTGCGCCCGCACCGACTCCCAAGCCCAGCAACAGGATCCATGTGTGCTCGACCAGAATGAGAAGTCGAAGTCGTTTCGGACTGAAACCGATGGCTTTCAGCAAAGACAGTTCTCCTCTCCGTTCATAGGCGTTCCTCGCCAACACCACTCCCAGCCCCAGACTGCCCAGCCCCAGCCCCAGGCCGCCGAGCAGCTGGAACGTGCCCAGATACGTGTTTTGAACCGCGTTGAACTGCGCGAGCCGAGCCTCAGCCGATGTCACTTGAAACCCATAGCTGCGCAGCGCGCGGCTCAGCTCAGCGGCCACTTCGGCGGATTTCTCAAGAGGTGCATCAATGAGAAAAAGCTGACGACCCGCCTGGCTGGGAAACAACCGTTCGAACTCCCGCTCATCCAGAATCAGGCTTCCCTGCAAAATCGAGTTGGCTATACCTCCGGACAGCCGCAGCTTCCGAGTCCGACCCTGATCATCTTCGACTTCAATCTCATCGCCGAGCTTTCTACCCATCGCCCACTGTATGGATGCGGAGTCGCCCACCGCGGCGATGAGCCCACCCTCATTCCCCAGCCTCAGCACCTCCCAACCTGAATCGTCAGGAACCCCCTTTGCGAAGGCCGCGAAGGTAAAGGCATCCCGCGACTTCAACGCAGATGAGTCAACCCCGAGAATTCGAGGCCGCTGAGCCCTGTTGAGATTCAGGCAGCTGGCGTCGTCCCCAGCTCGTACACGAAAGCCAACCACGCGCACCCCCTCCATCGCCTGCGATCCCAGCCCCAGGGCCTCTCTGCCCTCTGCTGTATCGAGGTCGCGGGTGATGGGAAGGGATGACTCGGCGATGAATGTGAATCCACCGGTCCCGGAGCTGCGTTGTTGGGCGGCACCATCGCTTTCGAGACGATGCGCCCCAATGCTGACGACCAGGAAACTCCCACAACCCAGGAGAAACACGGCCGCCAGGCTCCGGGAGCGCCGTCTTCCCATACCCCGCATGGCAAGTTCCAAAAAGGCGAGAGAGCGGGCACCAGGGACTCCATCGCGTCCAATCCACCCGGCAGCCAGAGCGAGACCTCCCACCAGCCCGAGGGCTGAAGCGGCAAAAAAGAGGGGAGCATTGGATGACTGCCTGGACCCAAGAAGCCAGAGAGCGATTCCAGCAGACATCAACACTGCGATGGCTCCCAAGAAGCACAGTTGTTTGGCGCGGGTCGCTTTCATTGGGGCCGATGTCTCGCCGGGGCCGGCCTTGAGAAGTTCGCGGGCGGGCCTCCGAAGATGTTTGCGAAGCACCCAGCTGATCGTCAGTCCACACACGACGACAGAAATGACCCATCCAATCACGAGGGTCGCAGGTTCGAGCCGGAAGGACAGGGAACTGGACCCGACCGCGGCGCGCCAGAGAGTTCCCAGAGCCCACATCATGGATTCCGCGTAGAACACCGCTCCCACCAGCCCGACCAAAGCCCCGGACGCCGCGGTCAGAACCCCCTCGCTGAGGAGCACGCGGCGTACGCGTGACGGTGGGAAACCCGTGGCAAGCAGCGTACCGATCTCCACCTGTCGGCGCTCTACTCCGAACTGAAAAAGCAATCCCATCAGAACGATCGCAGCAGCGATCAGAAAGAAACTGAATCCGATGAACAACTGTCCGAAGTCTTGGGCCTGGGATGCTGCGGCCAGGGCCTGTTCCCGTACCGGCTCGAATCTCAAGCCAACCTGTCCAGGATCGAGATTCGACAAGACCGCAGCTCGCACCTGATTGGAAGCATCGATGACAGTCGCTGGTCCTGGAACGGGATATCGAACTGCGGTCAGCGAGCCGAACCGGTTGGACCACATTTGTTGCCCTGCAGGGAGCGTGATGAAGGCCTTGGGCGAACCCCGATGTTTCTTCCAGTAGTCCTCGTCCTTGTTGCGAATCTCGTGAACGAGCTTGAACCCGGCGTCCCAATCCCGAGTGCTCTCTGCCTTCGCAAGCCCGGGAAACTCCGGCATCAGGGTGCGGTCCGAGTGAAGACCCTGCATGGGGACAACACCGCGCACCTTGAACTGCTGGGTCCGCTCGAGGAGCTGGCTGCCTGCATCCAATACATAATAAGTGAGCCGGACCAGATCTCCGGCCTTCACCGACAGATCCTCGGACAGCCAATCCGTGACCATGATTTCATCATCAGCCATTCCCTGAGGTGTCCAGGGGGCTCCAGCAGCCGTGACCATCGAATAGGGTGTGGATCTTGAGCCTGTGCTGATGAGATTGACCAGGTAGGTCAGCACTCCGACGCCTGTCGAGGCGTGATCTGCGGGCAAGGCCGCGATGGGCAGCCTCCAACGATTCGATTGGACGCCCCCAAATGCAGCCATGGCTGCAGGGGGATCCAGAAAGATTCGGCTGCTGATCAGTTCCAAAGCGAGGTTGGGGTCTGATGTGCCGCGGAGGCCAAGTTGTGCATCCGGCAAATCCCACGCATTCCCCATGGCTTCATCCAAAAGCCCGCGTTGCTCAGCGGCAGACAGCTTTCTGACGGGACTGGAGGCGTTCCGGGGAACGAGTTCCGGCATCAACGCCAGATTCGCCCTTCCCTCAAGGCCTGCAAGCCGGCTGAGCTCATCCCATCTCACAAAAGCATTCAGAGAGGGAAGCTGACTGGCTCGAAGCGAGAGATCACCACCCTCGACCGGCTTGAGGATGGAGTGAACCCTCACTCGCATGGCGATGGAATGTTCATCCTGCGGACTGATCACCGCATCCCTGGACAGGGCGCTGGGTTTGTGAATTCGCAAGACAATCTCTTCCCCCAGCTTTGCATTCAACTGTGCCGCCAGGGCTTCGTTGAGTATCGCTCCTCCGGGCGGGATGTCCGTCAGCGACATCCACAGAGCCTGCGCCTGAGATCCGTCCTCCAAACCGGCGGGTTGAGGGAAGAGCGCGGACGAAAGAATACCAAAGACCTGGATGGAGCCTGCAAACGCGGTGTTGTCCTGTTTGGCGCCGGTGCCTGGAAGGTTGAGCAGAATCGAGGGCGGACCGGAAAACTCAAAGTTCATCGGGTCAAAGCCCGGCCTCGTGGGCAGCCATCCACCCAGGCTATGGCCCGCCTCGAACCCCTGGAACAATTCCACCCGGAAGAACCGATCGCCGGAATGGAGCGCGTGGTGAAATCCGAGGAGGCGTTGAAGCCCCAGCTCGCGCAGACTGCCCCGCACCGAGTCGCCAACCATCAACGCCCCTGTGAGGACGGCGGTTCCGATGGCTGCAGCTGCCATGACCCCCAGGTGTGAAGGCCATCGTCTTCTGAGGCTGTTGACTATGAGCGACCAGAGCGTCATGCCACGGGCCTCAACCGTCCAGCCTCCAAAACCAGAATCGAACCCATCTCACGCGCCAGAACCTCTGAATGTGTCACAACCACCAAGGCCGCCTCCTCCTCCTGGTTCAACTCGATCAAGAGACGGCTCAGGCCGAGAGCGGAGTCGCGATCCAGCGCTCCGGTGGGTTCATCTGCAAGAATCAACCTGGGCCGGAGGATGAGGGCACGAACCACGGCGACACGCTGGCTCTCACCTCCCGAGAGCTGAGAGGGCCGGTGGTGTAAACGACCGGAAAGCCCGACGCGATCAAGAAGCCGGGCGGCCCTTTCCTGAACCTCTGGCGGCACCGATGACTGACGCGCGAGCACCGGGGTGAGGATGTTCTCCCACACCGTGCAGTGGCCGAGCAGGTGGTGGGACTGAAACACAAACCCGATCTTTTCGTTTCGCAACGCAGCCAGGGCATCATCCGAGAGCGAACGCAGGGGGCTCCCCTCAAACAGCACCTCGCCGGAATCCGGATGGTCCAAGGCTCCCGCGAGGTTGAGGATAGTGCTCTTTCCGCAACCGGACGGTCCCACGATGGCGGTCCGGCTTCCCGGAGAGACCTCCCAGTCCAGTCTCTCAAGAACTTTTAAGTCAGATCCATCACCCGACTTGAAAGACTTGCACACCTGGCGGAATTGAATGAGCGGATCAGAGTGCATGGACAGAGGGTTGGGGAATGGATGGGCCGAGCTTTGGGTATCGGCCGCCTGGAAACAACCTGTCGCACTCAGCCCTTTTCAATGCAGGCATAGGCATTGTGGTTGTGGATGCTCTCAAAGTTCTCTGCCTCGACGCGGTACCAGGTGACATCCGGGTGGGCGTTAAGCTTGACCGCCACGTTCCGGACCAGATCCTCGACAAACACCGGGTTCTCGTACGCCCGCTCGGTCACCGCCTTCTCATCCTCCCGCTTGAGCAAGGAGTAAAGTTCGCTGCTGGCAGAGGATTCCATGAGCTCAATCAAATCCTCAATCCAGACAATCTTCTCGGATCGAATCTGGACGGTAACCTCTCCACGTTGATTGTGGGCGCCGTACCGGCTGATCGCTTGCGAGCACGGGCACAGGGTCGTCACGGGGGCTTTGACCGTCAGCACGAAGTCTATCTCCTGCCCGGTTGCCGCCGCCTCGAACCGGGCCACGTAATCCATCAGGCCGGTGAGGCCGGACACAGGGGCCTTCTTCTCCAGGAAGAACGGAAACTCCATGGTGAGATGCGACGTGGCCGCGCTCAGCCGTATTTGCATCGCATAGAGAATCTCGGGGATGTTCTCCACGTGCACCACGGATCCGTGTGCATTGAGAACTTCAATGAAGCGACTCATGTGGGTGCCCTTGAACTCCTTGGGCAGATCGACGCAAAGGGAGATCGTCGCAATGGTGTTCTGGAGAGACTTGGCCTTGTCCCTCAATTGGATCGGAAATCGCAGGCCCCTCACCCCGACCTTGTCGATGCGCAGCTCCCGGTGGTCGGGCTCGTTCTGCTTGTCGTGAAGCGGCGTCTTCATGGTGACGTTCTCGGTCGTGGGAGCGGAGACGTGCGGGATCTCTGCGTTCTTGATCATGCGCGAAGATAGCGAGGGATGGATTCCGCGCAAAATAAATCGGGACCCCTAAAGTTTTCCGGAGAGCGGACGATTCATCGGACGTTGAAGTGACCGGGTCGCTGGATTCCCGAAGGACAATCCGGCAAGGGAGAACGGCGGGAGCCCTATACAAAACCCGCCCGCGACAGGATGTCGCGTCTAAACGCCTCTCCACGGGGGCAACAAGGAAGTAGTCTATGGTCATCAATACTAACGTGTCCGCACTCAGCGGCGCACGTCTTCTGTCAGAATCCACCTCGCGTCTTGCCAAGTCTCTCGCGCGACTGTCTTCAGGTTCCAAAATCGTATCTCCTGAGGACGATGCCGCCGGGCTCGCTGTATCGATGCGTTTCGACGCCCAGATCAGCCGGACACAGGCGGCCCGGAACAACATCTCAAACGCCGTCTCGTTCAGCCAGACACAGGACGGCTTCATGAGCAAAGTGGCCAAAGCGCTCGATCGCATGAGCGAGCTGGCCATTCTCTCGTTGGATGTCACCAAGAGCGACAATGATCGGGTCCTCTACAACAACGAGTTCTCCACGCTCTCGAGCTACATCACAAACGTGGCAACAAAGGACTTCAACGGAGTCAGTCTGTTCAGTGCCTCGGCACTGAATGTGACGATCGACAGCGAGGGAGCCCTCTTCAGCATGGCGGGTGTGAACCTGGGAGCCGCCACCTACTCCGGGCTCGGAAGCGCCACCGTCGCCACCTCGGGAGGTGCCTCCAGCGCATTGACCAGCGTCAAGAACGCGATCACCCAGCTGGCATCCGACCGCGCCACGGCAGGCGCCAGCCTCACACGCTTGCAGTTCACGCAGGAGCAACTGTCCGTTCTGCGCGACAACCTCGCCGCCGCGAACAGCCGGATCAAGGACGTGGATGTGGCGGAGGAAAGCACGGATTACGCAAGATCGAACATCCTGGTCCAGTCGGGTACCGCGATGCTGGCGCAGGCGAACTCAGTCCCGCAGTCGGTGCTCAGGTTGATCCAATAATTTGCCGTGGAACAAGCTGCTGCCGGGCAAAGGACGGCCCCGCAACAGTGACGACCCCGGGTCTCGTGCGCAGGATCCCGCGCGCCAGGCCCGGGCCTTTTGATCCTCTAAAGCTTGTCCACAAGCTGCTGCATCCTCTCGGAGTTATCCTGGATCGATTGCACCAGCTTGAACTGCTTCCGGCAACGGTCGAGATTGTGATCCTGCCGATGCACCCGGAAATAATGGTCGCCTTCGAGATAGTCGGTCAGAAAGCGGATGCCGATCGTGAAGGTGATCAAGGCACCCGAGACCACCAGATAGGATCTTTCCTGCGGGGTTAGGAAAGACCTTGTCGCTTCGATGTACCCTCGCACGAGGGGCTCGAACAACTCCATCTCAAGCTCCACTCGATCCAGATAGGTCTCGTCCTCGGCGGTCCGGCTTGTCGTGGTGCGCACCATGTCACCGAAGTCATAAAGCACCATCCCGGGCATGACCGTGTCGAGGTCCACAACACACATGGCCTCCCCAGTTTGAAGGTCCAACATCACGTTGTTGAACTTTGTGTCATTGTGGGTCACACGCTCAGGAATCTCACCTCGAGCGTGGGCATCCAGCAACACATCCACCAGGGGCTCCTGCGCCAAGGCAAACCCAATGGCCCTCGCAGCCAGGCCGGCCCGGTTGCAGGGATCCTCGGCAATGGCTTTTTGCAACCGCAGAAAGCGTTTTCTGGTGTGATGAAAGTCGGGGATCGTGATGGCAAGATCCCGGCTGGAGAGATCGCTCAGCAGGCTCTGGAAATGTCCGAAGGCCAGGGATGCCTGGAAGGCTTGCGCGGGAGTTTCCACGGCTTCATACGTCCTCGCGTTCTCAATGAACACGAAGGTGCGCCAAAAGCGCCCATCCTCATCCACATAAAAAGGCTGCCCATCGCAGCAAGCGATCACCTGCAACGCCCGGCGATCGAGATCCTTCAGCCCTTCCTCCCGCAACCTCTGCCGGATATGCTCCGTCACCTTCACCACGTTCTGCATCAACGGCACCGGCTCCTTGAAGACGCCGGTGTTGATCGTTTGATGGATGTAGCGTTGTGTCAGCCCGGCGTTCCTGTAGGTGACCGCGAAGGTTTCGTTGATGTGCCCGATCTTGACACGGTGAGCCTCAGCCAATTCGCCTTTGATCTCGAACTGGCTGCCGATCTGGCGCAGGCGCTGGAGTTCTTGTGGAGTCATTCTGATGGAAGTCCGTGCGATTAAACACCGTGCCCGACACAGTCGAGGTGCAGGCACCGGCGGAGCCCGGAAACTCTAACGCCCAGGAAGCCCGATGCTCAAGTCAGCCTCATGGGCATGACGACGTACAAGTAGGGTCCGTTGATCTTGAGCACCCCGGGGCTGAGCTCATTGATTAGCTCGATGAACACCTCGTCGTTGGCGATCGCGTTCAGAGGATCAATCAGATAGCCGGGATTGAAGGCCACGCTGATATCAGCCCCCTTGTAATTGATCGCCATGCTTTCCTCCGCATCTCCGATGTCCGGAGAGTTGGCGACAATGGACAGGTTGTTCGTTGTGAAAGTCAGCTTCACCGAGTTCTGCTTCTCGCTGGTCATGATCTCCGTGCGACGCAGAGCATGCATGAACTCCTCCCTGGGAAGCGGAACCCTCTCTTTTGCCTCGCCTGGAATCACCTGGCGATAGTTGGGATAATTCCCTTCGATGAGCTTGGTGATGATCCGGATGTCTCCACCCTTCTCATCGGTGAGCCAGAACAAGGCCTGGTTCTCACCTGAGATGACACGGATGGTGCCTTTTTCCTGAAGAAGCCTTCCCAGCTCGTTCACAGCCTTGCTTGGAACAATGAAGTCCCCCGCCGCACTGTCTCCTGCATCAACCTCCTCCTCGGCGAGCGCGAGTCTGCGTCCATCCGTGGCAACAACAGTCAGCTTTTGATCTCTAAGGCTGAAGAAGAGCCCGTTCAGGACGTAGCGGCTTTCATCGGTCGATGTGGCGAACGATGTTCTTCTCAGGATCGTGCGCAGTTTCTCCTGCGGCATCTCGATCTTTCGCTGATCCTGAAACGTGGGCAGATTTGGAAACTCTTCAGCACCCAGACCCCTGACACGGAAGAGAGAGGCTCCCGAACGAATGCTTGTGACGTTCTTGTCATCGGTCTTGAGCTCGATCTCAGCCGCGCCAAGCTCCCTCGCGATCGTGAATAGTCTCTTCACCGGCAGCGTTGTGGCACCCTGAGTGGAGACTCTCGCGGGCACGGCGCAGGCGATCGTGACATCAAGGTCGGTGGCCGTGAGGGTGAGCAGATCTCCCTCTGTACGAAGCAAAACATTCGAGAGCACCGGGAGTGTAGTGCGGGTGCTGACGACGTTCTGAACAGCCTGCAAACCCGCGAGCAGATGGTCCTTCGCAATACTGAGATTCATGTGTTGCTTAAGAGTAAGATCTTTCTAAGAGGTACAATCTCTTATTATTAAGGGCTGTGAATAAGGGATTGTCTTGAGCCCTGTCAAGGACACCACAACCACTTACATAAATTGATTTCGTGTGAACAACCGGGAAATCCTGTCCAACCAACGTCCCCATCCCGCCATTCCCCGCATAAACGTCTTCTTGTTCCCACCCGGTCCCGCATTTGTTCGCGTTCCGTCTGCAAGTTATTCCCAATACGCCCGCGGACTCGACCGAGCGTCATTGCCTGCTTCGGCGGATTACTTCCGGTAAGGATCGAAGGACGTATTCCGTCTCGTCCACCGTGCTCTCCCTTCCCAGGGACAGGCGAATGAGAGCCTGAGCTCGGGCATCGCTGCAACCCAGGGCCCGGATGACGTGAGATGGCTCCAGCGACCCCGCAGCGCAGGCTGAGCCGCTTGACGCACAAATGCCCAGCAAATCGAGATTGGCCATCAAGGTCATGCTGTCGCTGTCCGCAACTGTGAACGCAATGGTGTTCACCAAGGAGCCGTCCTTGGGTGTATGAATCTGCACCAGCTCCGGATCGAGATCGCCTAATCCGGATCGGATACGGTTTAGCAGTGGCGAAAGGTGAGCTTCATTGAACACAGGAGAAGGAACAAATCTTTCGACTGCCGTGGCCAGGCCCAGGATCGAAGCCCCGTTCTCTGTGCCGGCCCTCCTCTCGTTCTCATGCGCTCCCCCAACCAACAGTGAATGAGGTTGGAAGGGAGACCTGACATACAGCAGCCCGGATCCTTTCGGGCCGTGAAACTTATGGCCGCATACTGAAACCAGATCAGCCTCAAGCTCTCCAATCCCGCACATCTCGCGCTTGCCAAAAACTTGAACGGCGTCCGTGTGAAACAACACGCCTCTCTCCCTGCACACCCGCCCCATCGCCGCGACATCCTGCACGGTTCCAATCTCATTATTCGCAGCCTGGATCGACACAAGCACCGTCGAGGGTAGAATGGACCGAGCAAGATCGTCAGGGTCGATGCGACCCATTGCGTCGCATTGGAGAATGGAGACTTGAAAGCCCTCATGTTCCGCCAGGTAGCTGATCGCGCTGAGGACGGCGTGATGTTCAATAGCTGACGTGATGAGGTGGTTGCCCTTGGGCTTTAACTTTCGAGCCGCCCCAAAGACGGCGAAATTGTTGCTTTCAGTCCCTCCACTCGTGAAAACAAGCTCGCTCGGCTTGCACTTCAGAACTCGCGAAATCCGATCCCGGGCGTCGTCGATGCTTACCCTCGCCTCGCGGCCCACTCGATGAACGCTCGACGCATTTCCATAGCACTTGCCGAACATCGGGAGCATCGATTCAAACACCCCACCGTCCAACGGAGTCGTCGCGTTGTAATCGAAGTAAACCGTCTGTGCGGCCTCTGCTTTCATCACGAGAAACGATCTTCCGTCCAGGGATCAGCGGTATTTGAGTATCCGCGCAATTCCCAGAAACCCAGGATATCGCGATCGATAAAGGTGATCTCCCGGATCCATTTAGCGCCTTTCCAGGCATATCGCTTTGGAAGGATGACGCGAGCCGGACCTCCATGTTCCACCGATAGCGGTTTTCCGTTCCACCGGTGAGCCACCAAGACGTCATCGTCCAGGCAAACATCGAGAGGATTGTTGGTGGAGTAACCGTCGTAGCTTTTGAAAAACACGTGTTTTGCCTCCGGCTTTGGCTTCACCAAGTCTGCGAGCGTGAAGAACGCCACCCCTTGCCAGTGCATATCGAACTGACTCCAGGTGGTCACACAATGGAAGTCACTCGTATCCTCAAACTGGGGGAGTTCGCAGAAGGCATCCCATGTCAGCGTGACCGGGTTCTCCACAAGCCCATGGATTTTCAGTTCCCACTTCGCGAGGTCGACGGTGGGCTGAACACCCAAATCGAGCACAGGGAAATTGGTCACCTGTCTCTGTCCAGGCGGTAGCCGGTCGTTCGACCGGACTTGATGGGGCTCCTTGCCAGCTAGCTTGCGGGCCCACCGCTCCTTACGCGCTATGTAGTCGTCTTTCATCACTCAGCGCTCGAACGAGCACGGGTTTCGAATGGATTCAATGCTCTCAAGCTTCGTTGACTATGGAAAATCAAGGGCGGGCGTCGAGTGGCAATTCCTCGGGGCAGATCTCTTGTCTCCACCCAATCGGAATTCCTCCGGTCGTTGCTGATAGCATCAGCCGCCAGAAATGTGTCGTCTTATGGGCTATCCGTCAGGATAGGTTCCTCTTCAGGCCGAGGCCGGGTTTGGTCCAGTTTCTGAGGTGTGGTGATCCTTTTTTGGGCGGTTTTTCCTCGATAAATCGTGATTTATGCGAGGCGGCATCGGTTTGGCGAGGCGGCATCGGACTTGCAACGCGGTGGAGGTGGGATCAAAAGAAATCCCTTCTCAAACGCCGAGTTGTCGCGAAATTCCGCGCGCCCGGCAACCCAACGCAACTATGAAGTCGTATCCTCAATCAGTACCTTTGTACCCTCGTGCCCACGTCCGGCCATTCTTCCCAAGCTCCGCTGCTGTGCTATTGCCCCTGGCTCTGCTCGGAGGTTTCTCAGCCCGCGCTGCGGTTCCTCATGACTGGATCCATCTCCTCGCTAAACCCAACCCGGGCTTGAATGAGCGCCAGGTTGGGCAACTCGTTTCGGGTGTCGGAGCACGAGAGGTCGGACAGGTTCCCCCTCTCAATGTTAGAATCCTCCAACTTCCTTCCCGGGTTGCAGCCCAGGCCTTGGCCGCTCTCCAGAAGAATCCCCAAATCGAATTTGCAGAGGTCGATGAACTGCTCCCTCCCGGATCATCTCTCTCAGACCCACTCCTTGGTTCTTCATGGCACCTGCACAAAGTTCAGGCGCCTTCCGCCTGGGATGTCTCCTTCGGTTCCGCTTCGGTGACGATCGGTATTGTCGATTCGGGTGTGGACGGAACCCATCCGGACCTCATGCCGAACCTCGTGGCAGGGTGGAATTTTTATAACGGGAACAACATCACCGCGGATCCTGAAGGTCATGGAACCGGAGTCGCCGGAGTAGCTGCTGCGGTGGGGAACAACGGTGCGGGTGGAGCCGGTCTGGCCTGGGGCTGCAAGATCATGCCGCTTCGAGTGGGGGACTCCACGGGTTGGGCCACATTCTCCGCAATGGCTCAGGCCATCACCTATGCGGCCGATCGAGGCGTTCGTGTCGTGAATCTCAGTTACACAGCCTCCGGCAGCTCGACGGTTAACAGTGCTGCCCAGTATCTAATCTCCCGCGGCGGGCTCCTCGTTGTTTCTTCGGGAAATGACGGGACCTTCAACTCGATGTCCGACAATCCCAATTTGTTGACTGTCGGAGCCACCGATGTAAACGACAACCTGGCCTCCTGGTCGAACACGGGCAACCACATTGACCTCGTTGCGCCCGGTGTTGGCATCCAACTCACTGTTCCAGGGGGTTATGCATCCTGGTCAGGAACCTCCTTCTCTTCTCCAATCGTCGTTGGAGTCGCCGCGCTCGTTTTCTCGAGAAACCCGGCGCTGTCCCCGTTCGATGTCATGCAGATCCTGACACAGACCGCCGATGATCGAGGTCCTCTCGGATGGGACTCCCAATTTGGCTGGGGCCGGCTGAATGCCTCCGAGGCAGTGCAAAGTGCTCTCTCGTTTGTACCCACGGATGGCACCCCTCCATCCGTTCAACTCACTGCGCCAGCCGCAGGATCCGCCGTCTCCGGCGTGGTGAGCGTGTCAGGCTCCGCTTCGGACAATATCGGGGTCACGCTCACCAGCCTGTTCATCGATGGGATACTTGTGGCCTCCACTTCAGGGCTCCCCCCGACCTTTCAGTGGAACACACTGAATTCCGCTGATGGATCTCACACGCTGCAACTGAAATCCTATGACGCAGCCGGTAATACCGGGTTGTCTTCGGCAAGGACCGTCTCTTTGCAGAATACACCCGACACGGTTTCACCCACGGTGGCTTTTACTGCTCCCGTTGCTGGCGCCAAGGTTTCTCGATCCTTGAAGGCTACCCTTCAAGTGTCCGACAACCGCGCGGTGGTGAGAACCGAGCTTTGGGTGAACAACAAATTAGTCGCGACCACCACCGCTGTTCCGGCGTCCTTTCAGCTCAACACCAGCAAATGGTCGGCGGGCAGTCACGTGCTAACCGGACGGGCTTTTGATGCCGCGGGCAACATGGGCCTCGCTTCGGTCACGGTGCTGAAGTAGCTCTTGAATTTTTTTCCCTCTGCACCATCTATATGCACGTCCGGTCGCCGGCGATGTGCTGGCACCGCGACGGTCATATATGGATACCATGCTGGCGTTTTACACCTTTAGTATCTGGGACTTGCTGATGATACCCGGTTTGCTTCTGGGCCTTTATGCCCAGTTCAAGCTCCGCTCTGTTTACGGCCGTTACCTCGAGGTGGGGGCCGAATCACGCCTCAGCGGGGCTGACGCCGCGCGTCGCATTCTCGATAGCTCCGGGCTGCGCCAAATGCCCATTCACGAAACACCAGGCCAGCTGTCGGACCACTATGATCCGATCAAGAAAGCCTTGTTCCTATCCTCCGACAATTTCCACGGTCGTTCTTTATCGGCCTTGGGCGTTGCTGCACACGAGGCCGGTCACGCCCTTCAGCACAAGGCAGCCTACGCCCCTCTGAACCTGAGGATGGCCATGGTTCCGGTTGTGAACATCGCCAGCACGGGCGCAATGACCGCCTTCTTCATCGGGATGTTGCTCATGAGTATGCAGGCGGTGAGTCCGAAGATGGGTTCCACGATCATGGGGATTGGCATCGGGCTGTTTGCCATCATGACCTTCTTTCAGCTGGTCACGCTGCCCGTCGAGTTTGACGCCAGCCGGCGTGCGAAAGTGGAGCTCTTGAGGTTGGGCTTGATCTCTCAGCGCGAGTCGGGGGCGGTCACCAAGGTATTGGGGGCTGCGGCGATGACCTACGTCGCTGCGATGGTTGCTTCCGCCTTGGAACTGCTTCGGTTGGTCATGATCGCCCGCGGCATGAGCCGGGATGACCGGGCCTGAACCGCTCTGGAATCCAGGCAGCAGCTTCCCTTGCTTCACCCGTCAGGCAAACCACTCGTGGTCTGATCGGTCCACGGCAAAAAAACAGCGGAACGACTGGAGGCCCGGCAGCCGCTTGCCCGGATTCATTTTGCAGCTGCCCAACAACCTGTCGTTCCGCTTAAAACACGCTCACCGTATCCAAACTCAGAGAGCTGCCACACCAATGCTGGAGTTGTGCCAAGGTTGAGAGGGGCTTCAAGACGCCAAACAGACGGTAAAACGCCCTTTATCCGGCCAGTTCTTGTGCGATGAAGGGTGCTGGGGCTGTGCCATGGGTGGCTACCCCCAATGGATGATTGGGAGAGTGGGTGAAGACGCCAAGCGGGAGCGCGAACTCCCTTGCCCCGCACCTATGCCTCCTCTGGCCAGAAAGCCGCTGCTTAAAATCCGCGTCAGGAAAACCAAGTCTCGGACGGGTGATCGAAGAATTACTCAAGCCTGACCTCCCCTGCGCGGCTCTGTCGCGAACACGCCTCGCACTGCTACTCAATCTGCCGTTGGAATCTGGTGCCGGCCTGCCTGGTTCGCTGCGCTGGCACCGGTGGACCCAGCAAGCGATCGTGTTCCTGCAACACGTAGCGATCGGTCATTCCAGCGATATAATCACAGACCGCCCGATGCCAGCCGATGCGCCGGGCACGCGCATGCACAAGCTCGTCCAGTTCGTCGCGATGAGTGAATAGATACCGGAACAAATTCCTGAGCATTCGGACCGCGCGCAGGTTGGGCTGATGCACCACAGGATTATAGTAGAGCTCCGAGTAAAGGTAGTCCCGCAGCTCCAGGTTGAGCTCGCGGCGCTTGGCACTGTATCGAACCATCGGCTTCGCCTGCCTGCGCACATCGTCAGCACACTCGACCGCCGCCTCCTCAAGGTTGCGAAGGGTCGTGGAGACCACATCCTTCACCTGACTGTCGATCAAGCATCGAATCGTGAAGTACCGCCTGCATTCATCGGGCAATTCGCCGTGTTCATCCCTGACCTCGGCTGCGGCTTTTCGCCAGATTCGTACATGACGGTTTAGATGCGATTCGGACAGCAGCCCCCAGTCAAGTCCATCGTCAAGGTCATGGCTGTAATACGCGATCTCGTCGGCCAGGTTCGCGGCCTGTGCCTCCAGCGACGGGTTTCTGTGTTCGAAATTCAACCGGGCTCCGCGACGTGCCTGGGCCAGTTCGTGCTTTGCCAGGCCTTCCCGGGTTTCCCAGGTGAGATTCAGCCCGGGAAAAGCGGGATACTTCTGCTCCAGCTCCTCGACGATTCGAAGACTATGCCGGTTATGTTCGAACCCTCCCTTGCCGCGCATCAGTTCATTGAGCGCCTCCTCTCCCTTGTGACCGAACGGCGCGTGCCCCAGGTCGTGTGCCAAGGCAATCGTTTCGGTGAGGTCCTCGTTGATTCGAAGCGCGCGCGCGATGTTCCGCGAGATCCCCGCCACTTCCATCGTGTGGGTCAGTCGCGTGCGCAGATGGTCGCCTGTCCCGTTGAGAAAAACCTGGGTCTTGTACTCCAACCTTCGAAAAGCCCTCGAATGAATCACGCGGTCGCGGTCGCGCTGAAAGTGCGTGCGCCACTCAGGAGGGGGCTCCGCGTGGTCCCGGCCCCGTGTCTCTGCGCTGAACTGCGCCCAGGAGGCCAGCGAGCTTCTCTCCCGACCCTCCAGTTCCTCCCGGGTGCAAGGCCTCAGCTTGCTTTTGCCGCTTGTAGTCACTGGCCTTGTCGGCTCGCGGGCAGGTCGGACGGCGACACTCCACGAAGTTCAAAAAGCCGGCGGATTGTGTCCTCGATCAGATTGTTGGGACACGACGCACCCGCCGTCACTCCGATCACCACTTTGCCCGAGGGCAGCCAGCCGGTGGTTTCGACCTCCTGCTTCAGGTGCAGATCATAGTGGACGATCAGCTCGGTGCTCACCATCTTCGCGGCATTCTTGATAAAATAGGTTGGAAGCTTCTCCTCGCCCATCTCGGCCAGATGCGACGTGTTCGACGAGTTGTAGCCACCGATGACAACGAGCAGATCCGGCGGTTCGGCCAGAAGCTTCTCAAGCGCATCCTGACGATCCTGGGTGGCTCCGCAGATGGTGTCGAAGAACCGGAAATGTGACTCCACTTTCTCCCTGCCAAACTTGGCTTCCATGGTCGTGCGAAAGCGTCTCTGAACCTCCTCGGTTTCGCCCCTCAGCATGGTTGTTTGATTGGCCACCCCAACCGCGCTCAGATGAATATCCGGATCAAACCCGGGTGAATACGCCCCCCTGAATTTGTCCAGGAATTCCTCACGGCTGCCCCCGTTGAGAATGTAGGAGCAGACATAGTCCGTCTCAGCCAGGTTGAAAACGACAAGGTAATGCCCGCCCGTCTGCGCTGTCGCCTGGCTGCTCGTCGCCAGGGTTTCCTCGTGCCACGCCTTCCCGTGAATAATGCTCGTGACGCTTTCCCTGGAGTACTGACGCACGCGCTTCCAAACGCTCATGACGTCGCCACATGTCGTATCCACAAATGCACACCCCCGACTCTCCAGCTTGCGCCGCGTCGCGACCTCGGTGCCGAAGGCCGGGATGATGACAATATCCTCAGGCCTCAGCCTTGCGATCTCCTCATCGGTGGGGCGGCTGGAGATCGTCACGATGCCCATGCGGCGGATCTGATCGTTCACCTCAGGGTTATGAATGATTTCGCCGAGCAGGAAGATGCTTCGATCGGGGTAGGCGCGACGCGCTGCGTATGCGAGGTCGATGGCGCGTTCGACGCCGTAGCAAAAGCCGAACTCCTTCGCCAGGCGGATGGTGAGATCGCCGATGGTCACGACTCCGCCAGCCGCACGCATTCTCTCAACCAGCTCGCTCCTGTAGTGCGCGACAACCTGGGCCTGAACAGCGGACATGATGTCGGGTCTGCGGAGGTTAATTTTCTGCGGTGCTGCCGGAGCTGGAGTTGACATGACGCCGCGGAATGTAGCAACCCACCGCCTGGCATCAATGACTAAGCCTCTTGTTTCCCAAAGGTTCATTCTCGATGTTGACTGGCTTTATCGCGGCGAGCTCTGCATATTGCGCGCCGACTTTGCCCAGCTCTCCGGCCAAAGGTTTGAAATGTGCCGATTCGCGGATCCAGAGCAACGCTACACAGCGGTGGTCCGCTCATGGAAAAGCCTCTCAAACCCAAACGCGTCGGACAGTTGGCCCAAAAACATGTTTGTATTTCCTAAAAAGTATGACGTTATCGTTATCGGTGCTGGGCATGCCGGTGTGGAAGCGGCTTTGGCATCGAGTCGGATAGGATGCGAGACCCTCCTGCTCACGATCAACCTCGACACTATCGGCCAGATGTCCTGTAACCCAGCCATTGGCGGGTTGGCCAAAGGACACTTAGCGAGGGAGATCGATGCCCTCGGCGGCGAGATGGGCAAAGCGACAGACATGACGGGTATCCAATTCCGGATGCTCAACACCAAGAAGGGTCCCTCCGTTTGGGCCCCGCGAGCTCAGTGCGACAAGAAAGCCTATCAGTTTCGACTCAAGTGGATTTGCGAACGACAGGAACGCTTGGATTGCAAGCAGGGTCAGATCGCAACATTGCTTCACCGTGACGGCCGAGTTTGCGGGGTCCAAACGACGCTCGATGTGCAGTACTCGGCCGAATGCGTTGTCGTCACCACCGGCACCTTTTTGCGGGGCCTTATGCACATCGGGTCCAATCAGCAATCAGGCGGGCGCGCGGGTGAATCCGCCGCAATGGGACTGAGCGGCTCACTCAAAGAACTGGGGTTGGAACTCGGCCGTCTCAAGACAGGAACTCCACCCCGACTCCTGAAAAGAAGCATCGACTTTGACAAGACCGAGCGCCAACCGGGCGATGAACCCATTCCCTACTTCAGCTACTGGAAAGACGATTTGTTCCACGTGGAACATTCGGGCGTGGCGAGATCTGATATCGGGCATTCACATGGGAAGTATCCCCCGGGTTCGATGTTGGATCGCCTGAACGGTCAGATGGATTGTTTCATCACCTACACCTCCGCTGAGACGGCCTCGATCATCAAACGGAACCTTCATAAGTCCCCGATGTATTCGGGTGTGATTGAAGGGGTGGGGCCCCGGTATTGCCCTTCGATTGAGGACAAGATCGTCAAGTTCGCAGAGAAAGAGAGGCATCAGATTTTTCTCGAGCCCGAAGGAGCTTCGACGGACGAGTTCTACGTCAATGGATTCTCCACGAGCTTACCTTTCGAGCTCCAGGTGGAGATGGTGCGGACGATCGTTGGTTGCGAGCGTGCCGAAATCCTTCGACCTGCTTACGCGGTGGAGTACGACTTTGCTTTCCCTATCCAGCTTCTGCCATCCCTTGAAACCAAGGTCTGCCGCAATCTATTTCTCGGGGGCCAGATCAACGGTACCAGCGGCTATGAGGAAGCCGGGGCTCAGGGTCTCATGGCAGGAATCAATGCAGCTCGTCGAGTCCAGGGGAAACCCTCCGTGGTTCTTGGACGGGATCAAGCCTACATCGGGGTTCTTATCGACGACCTGGTCACGAAGGGGACCATCGAGCCTTACCGGATGTTTACCAGCCGGGCTGAATACCGGCTGCTCCTGCGACAAGACAACGCGGATCTCCGACTCAGTGGTCTTGGCCGCGAGATCGGTCTGCTGCCTACGCGGAACCATCAACGGCTCCTGGCCAAGAAGCAGCTCATCGAGCTCGAGGTCCGGCGCTTGGCCGAGACAAGGGAAGGGGGTATGCCGCTGTCAAAGATCCTTTGCCGGCCTGAAATGACTTATCGGGATTTGCCAGGCCGCAACCACGAACTACCCCCTGAGGTGGCCGAACAGGTCGAAATCTCGGTGAAGTATGAGTCCTATATCGCCCGACAGCTGGAGGAGGTTTCAAGATTCCGGAGCTTGGAGGACAAGCAGATTCCGGACTGGATCGACTACGAGAAAGTCGCGAGCTTGAGAAAGGAGGCGCGACAGAAACTCTCCAAGGGCCGCCCGCAGACCATCGGCCAGGCAAGTCGGATGAGCGGCGTCACACCGGCCGATGTGAGCTTGCTCCTGGTCCATCTCAAGAAATCTGCCAGCGAGTACGCCCCTTTCGTCGAAGCAGCGAGAACGGATGATCGCCCTATCGACACCGGATCCGAGGACCACGAAGACCCTCCCAATGCCCACAACACTTGCTGCGGGGATCTTTAACCTGCAAACCGGAGTTGAGCGTGGAGGGTCGTCGAGATCCGCGAAGGTTTCGATCAGGATGGCTCGGGACGAATGGCCGGTCGTCCGTGAGGTGACACACCGAGATTCCACTAAACCCTGAAACCAGCGATGGACGCACCACCGATTGCGGGGAGGATACAGAGGAAGAGGGAACAGCCAGACCTGTTTTCTTTTTGTGTGTTCCGCGTTTGCCTTGGCTTCCACTCCTTTTCGTTTCTTCTCTGTCACGGCAGCGACCATTCCCGGAACTGCCTAACTCCACGAAACTTACGGAAAGCCGAGAGGTTTTTGAGAAGTTAAAAAGATGTATAAAATATTGGCTATAAGACTCTTACGATGATATCAGAGACGAACAAGATCTTGGTTATCCGCGGTGGGGCGATCGGCGATTTTATCCTGACCCTGCCCGTGCTTTCGGCGCTCCGAGCGCACTTTCCTACATCGCGTCTCGCGGTTTTAGGTTACCCAAGAATTGCTTCGATGGCGCAGGCCGGAGGATTGGCGGATGAAATTCGGAGTATCGAGGAGCGACCTCTGGCTCAGTTCTTCGCACGGAACGGCAGTTTAGATCCGGGCTTTTCAACCTGGTTTCAAGGTTTCGCTATCGTTATTTCTTACTTGTACGACCCAGATGAGCTTTTTAGCACGAACGTGCGTAGATCGCTGCGAGGGCAATTCATAGCAGGCCCGCATCGACCTCCAACGGGTCTGACGCGGCACATGTCCGATGTGCTGCTCGAACCTTTGCAAAGGCTCGCCGTCTTTGATCCGGATCCCATACCTCGTCTGGTGTTGCCCAGCGGTTGCCTTTGTCCGGAGCAGATGGATCTGCTCGATTGGGTTCGGAGGACGCAGCCTTTGGCTGTGCATCCTGGGAGTGGAAGCGATGAGAAGAATTGGCCGGAGCTCAGGTGGTGTAAGTTTTTGAAGAGGTGGGAACGTTCTGAGGATTCGCCACTGCTCCTGATTGGAGGTGAGGCTGAAGCAGAGCGTTTGTCGAGATTGATGGGGCAGCTCTCACCAACCCGACATCGCCTTGCCCGCAATCTTCCTTTGCCTTTCCTGGGGCAACTGCTCGGAAGGTGCCGTGCCTTCGTGGGGCATGATTCCGGTATCACACACCTGGCCGCGTCTGTTGGTGTACCCGTGACGGCGTTATGGGGTCGGACGTCTGCGGAAACCTGGCGCCCTCGTCATCCGCAAACGCGGCTCATCGAATGCGGCTCGAAGTTGGCCGAGCTTGAAGTCGCAATCGTAATGGAGAAGGTTCGTGCGATGCTCAGCCATTTCTGACTTCACCGGTTTCTAGATTGATTCCCGGTGCGAAGTTCACTATTGGGTTCGCATGTCGATCTTCCACGGGCTTTGTGCACTTGGGCCGAAGGCTGCCCTCGCTAACGCCGGGCTTCTCGCCGCGGTTGCTCTGCTGACTGTCCTCTCAGCTTCAGCAGGGAATCCCTCCGAGCAAGGCTTCAAAATCAAGAAAGTCCTGACCCACTACCTCGATACCAACGGGCTTCACACCGTTTCACCCAGCCTTTTGGAACGGGATTCCTATCAGGCGAGTCTTCGCAAGAATCCCGAGTTGCGCGGAGGACTGCGTTTCGACGTTCTCTGTGGAGCCTTGCCGCCAGGTGGAGGTCTCACCCTTCGTCTCGAGGCTCAAGGGTCTCACAACGAGGCCCCCACAACCTTGCGCTTGGAGAAAGCTCTGGATTCCAAAGCCAGGTTCCAGCGATGGCAGCGTCTCGAAGTTCGAGCACAGGATTATTCATCCTTTGGCGAACTGATTTCCTGGCGCGCGACTCTGTGGCGGGGAGAAACCCTTTTGGCTCAACAAAAATCCTTTCTATGGTGAGGACCTTCGCCTCCCGATCCCGTCATCGTCAGAACCTGCGGCTCGGGTTCCAATGGGCGTGCCCATGCCCGCCTTGCTGCCGCTCTGTGTGCTCGCCCACAGCCCATGCCCTCCAATAGACTCATCATATGAGATCGATGACCGGCCATGGATGGAGTGAGCAAGCTTGCGATGGATTCAATATCTCGGTGGAAGTGAGCTCGGTGAATCGCAAACAGGCGGAGGTGGTCGCCACACTGCCGCGTGAACTCGATGTGCTCGAATCACTCATCCGCGCCGAGGTGCTCAGGAAAGTCGCTCGTGGACGCGTCTCTGTGCGCGTGAATCTCCATGTCCAGGTGGGGAGGGAGGCGGGCCAGGTTGCGATCAACTCCGCGCTGGCCAAGGCTTACGCGAGCGAACTCCAGAAGCTTGTCGACGAGCTCAAGCTTCAGGGAGGGGTAACGCTCGACACCCTGCTGAGGGCGCCCGGAGTTCTCCAGTCCGCGCGCGAACTCGACGATGCCGAGTCTTTCTGGCCCCCCGTCCAGAAGGCTTTGAACGTGGCACTCGACACGCTCGCGGCCATGAGAGAACGGGAGGGAGAGCATCTTCTCAAGGATCTGTCAGGACGCGTGGATGCCCTCCGCCATGCTGTTCTTCGCATCAAGAAGCTCGTGCCTCTCACCCAGGAGAAATACCGCAGGAGTCTGCTTGAACGGATCCAGGCCGCCGGCCTGGATCCCTCGCAGGCGGATCCGGAAAGAATCGCGAAGGAAGTTGTCTTCTTCGCAGATCGTTCAGATGTCTCCGAGGAGCTTTCGCGGCTGGATGCTCACTTCGCCCAGTTCGATGCAATCGTGGCCCAGGATGTTCCCGTGGGGAGAACTCTGGATTTCCTCTCGCAGGAGATGAATCGAGAGATCAACACCCTTGGGGCGAAAGCCAACGACAGCCAGATCTCCCAGGATGTGGTGGTTTTGAAATCAGAGCTGGAGAAGTTTCGGGAGCAGGTGCAGAACGTGGAGTAGGTTGACCATGAAGCCTGCCGCGCCAGCCGAACATCGGATGCCCCTGCTGGTGGCTCTTTCTGCTCCGTCCGGTGCAGGGAAAACCACTTTGGGACAGGAGCTCCTGGGATGGCGGCCTAACTTTACCAGGGTGGTGACCTGCACCACACGCGCGCCCCGGGAGGGAGAGGTGAATGGGGAGGCCTATCACTTTCTGTCCCATGCCGAGTTCGAACAACGCATCGCCCAAGGCGATTTTCTGGAGCACGCACTGGTTTACAGCCAACGCTATGGGACGTTGAGATCCGATGTGATCCGAATGTTGAGGTCTGGCCGCGATGTTCTGCTGACTCTCGATGTTCAGGGAGTGCAGTCGATTCAGCGGCTGGCTTCCTCGGATCCCGAGTTGAAACGTTCACTCGTGACCGTCTTCCTCACCCCTCCGGGGATCTCGGAGCTCGAACGTCGATTGGCCAAACGGGGTCAAAACAATGCGGACGACCTCGAACGTCGCCTGGCGGAAGCCCGGCGTGAAATCGGCTGTTGGGCAGATTTCGATTACTTGATTGTCAGCGCGTCCATTCAAGAAGACGCGAGACGCATGCTCGCCATCGTGGACGCCGAGTCCATCAGGTCGAATCGCATGTCGCCGCCAACTCTATGAGCCATCCGAAAGTCATCGTCCTGGGAGTCACAGGTTCCATCGCCGCATACAAGGCAGCCGATCTGGCCAGCCTGCTGGTCAAAGCGGGCTGCAAGCTACGGGTCGTGATGACT
>Ga0194132_10004811_pt1 | contig 22615 bp, 17 predicted proteins | sample TA2KigOf80mmetaG_FD_148612 | JGI IMG/M metagenome (GOLD analysis project Ga0194132, IMG submission 148612) | Freshwater microbial communities from Lake Tanganyika, Tanzania - TA2015054 Kigoma Offshore 80m | ecosystem: Environmental > Aquatic > Freshwater > Lake | place: Tanzania: Lake... | reverse complement strand
GTCTCGAGGAGGGGGTCTTCCCGCACGCCCGCGCGCTCGAGGATGAGAAGGAGCTCGAAGAGGAGCGCCGGCTCGCGTACGTCGGCATCACCCGCGCCAAGCGGCGGCTGTTCCTCTCGAGCGCGTGGCGACGGGCGACCTGGGGCAGTGGCCAGGCCTCGGTGCCCAGCAGGTTTCTCATGGAGATCCCCGACGAACTGATGGTCGGGCCGAAGCTGCGCCGGGACGACGACGATGAGGTCGACCACGGCGACGGCCCCCTGGACCTCGACCTTGTCTTCGGCCGGCGGGCCACGCGCTTCGGCACGACGATCCGTGCCGGCGGGGCCGCCTACCGGCAGGGAAGCGGCCGGCCCGGGGCGCCCGCGAACCCGAGCGATTTCCGCCCGACGCGCGACCTCGGGGCACGGCGTGACGCGTTTGCCAGCGGTGCGCGGTCCGGCAGCCTCGGGACGCCCGGGGGGAACCACGCGGGCCCCGCCGAGATGCCGCCAGCCCCGCCGCGCCGGGTCCATGCCCGGCCCATCGTCCCCGGCGAGAGGCAGTTCCGGGATGGCGACCGGGTGCGCCATGGCAAGTGGGGGAGCGGCATCGTTGTCAGCTCCAAGCTGACCCGTGACGACGAGGAGGTCACCGTCGCATTCGGGGACGCGAGCATCGGAACGCGCAAGCTTCTCGCAAGCCTCGCAAACCTGGAGCTGATGGGCTGACGGTGTCGGACACCGCCCTCGACGATCCTGCGGTCGCTCGTGCCCGCGAGGGCGGCGAGGAGGCTGCACGCGCACGACACGCCGAGTTGGCGGACGCGATCGCGCACGCCAGCCGCCTCTACTACGAGCAGGACGCGCCCGAGATCTCCGACGCCGAGTGGGACCGGCTCTTCCACGAACTGGTCGCGCTCGAGACGGCGTTCCCGGACCTCCGGACCCCGGAGTCGCCCACGCAGCGAGTCGGCGGCGCGCCGTCGGGCACGTTCGACGAGGTCCGCCATTCCCGGCCCATGCTCTCGCTCGCCAATGCGTTCAGCGAGGACGACCTGCGTGCGTTCGATGCCCGCGTCCGGCGCGGCCTTGGTCTGCCCGCAGCCCCCCAGGCGGCTGATGGCCTGACGTACGTCGCCGAGCTCAAGATCGACGGCCTTGCGGTCAGCCTTCGTTACGAGCGCGGCCGGTTCGCCCAGGGCGCCACCCGCGGCGACGGGACGACGGGCGAGGACGTGACCGCCAATCTGCGCACGATCGAGTCGATCCCGAAGCGCCTGTCCGAGGCCGTCTCCATCGAGACCCGCGGCGAGGTGTTCATGCCGAAGGCGGAGTTCGCCCGCATCAATGCCGAGCGCGAGGAGGTGGGTCTGCCGACGTATGCGAACCCGCGCAACAGCGGCGCCGGGTCCCTGCGCCAGATCGATCCCGGGGTCACCGCCAGCCGCCGGCTCGCCTCCTGGCAGTACCAGTTGATCGAGCCCGGCGGGACGACCACGCGCCAGTCCGAGGCCCTCGCGCGCCTGGAGTCGCTCGGCTTTCCCGTGAACCCCAATCGCCTCGCCGGCCTGGATCTCGACGCCGTGCTCGGGTTCATCGAGTCCTGGCGCCAGGCGCGTCACAACCTCCCGTATGAGACCGACGGGGTCGTGGTGAAGGTCGATCGGCTCGACCTGCAAGACCGGCTCGGCATGGTCGCGCGGGCGCCGCGCTGGGCGATCGCTTACAAGTTCCCGCCCGAGCAGGTCGAGACGCTCCTCGAGGACATCGTCCCGTACGTGGGCCGCACCGGCACGCTCACCCCGGTCGCGCACCTGGCGCCGGTCAAGGTCGCGGGCTCCACGGTGGCGCGAGCCACGCTGCACAACCTCGACGAGGTGCGCCGCAAGGACATCCGGATCGGCGATCATGTCGTGCTCCAGAAGGCTGGCGACGTGATCCCCGAGGTCGTGCGGTCCCTGCCGGAGCGACGGACCGGTGGCGAGCGCGAGTTCGAGATGCTGCCGACGTGCCCGGTGTGCGCGACCCCGATCGTCCGTGACGAGGGCGCCGTCCGTCACTACTGCCCGAACCCTGCCTGCCCCGCCCGTGTTGCACAGGAGTTCGCCCACTTCACGGGCCGCGGCGGCATGGACATCGAGGGTGCTGGCTGGAAGGTGCTCGAGCAACTGCTCGGGCGCGGCCTCGTGAAGTCGCGCGGTGATCTCTTCCGCCTGGCAGTCGAGGACCTCGAGTCCCTCGACCGCTTCGCCCGCAGGAGCGCCGAGAGCCTCCACCAGGCGATCGAGCGCTCGCGGCGTCGGCCGCTCGAGCGAGTGCTCAACAGCCTGGGCATCGCGCAGGTCGGCTGGACGACGGCCATCGATCTCGCGCGCTGGCTCGCCGGCGCCGTCCCCGCGGGGGATGCGCCGTTTCTCGAGCGTGCGGCCGGATTCCTGCGACAGGTGGCGTCGGAGGCGCCGGACCGCTTCGAGGAGGTCCCGGGCGTCGGACCAACGGTTGCCGCAAGCCTCGCGGCCTGGTTCGGCGCGGACGGGCCGGGAGCCGGTGTGCTCGAAGACCTCGCGTCAGCGGGCGTCGAGCCCGAGATTCCCGCACCGCGGGGCCCGGTTGCCGGTGGGGGGCCGCTGGACGGAAGGACCCTGGTGGTGACCGGCACGCTCGAGGGCTTCGACCGGCAGGGCGCCGAAGACGCCATCCGCATGGCCGGCGGCAAGCCCTCTGGCTCGGTCAGCCGCAGGACGGACTACCTGGTCGCCGGCGAGAACGCGGGCTCGAAGCTCGCGAAAGCGCAGGAGCTGGGCGTGCGTGTGATCGATGAAGAGCAGTTCCGGCGCGTGCTCGCCGGCGAACCGATTGACTGACATCTGGCCGGCGCGACGGACCCGGCCAGTGGGAGCCCGGCCGACCCCGGGTCCGACTAGCGGAACACCTCATAGGTGGTCACCAGGCGGACGCTGAAGACGCGAAGGGCACCGAGGTCGGAACCGTTCGCCGTGACCGTCGCGAACACCCTTCGGCTGTTGACGGCCGTGGCGCCGGCCGTCACGGCGTAGCGGGCGTTGGCCGTGCCGGTCTTCACCTCGGCCACCTGCTCGCCGCTCGTGTCAAGCAGGGCCAGCAGGGCGCCCGTTCGGCCCGCCTGCGCTTCGCCCATCACCTCGAATCGGACCGTGCGGTACGTCCTGGCGGATGGCAGCGTGAACTCGTACGAGACGAAGGCCCAGTCGGCGCCCTGGTTGCCGTAGACGTGGACGCTCTTGTCGCTGTCGCGATCGATCACGAGGCCGAAGCCCTCGGTGCCCTCCCGGTCGTAGTCGACGCCGTCGCGCACCTGGATGTCGATGAGGCGCACCAGGCGCTTCGACGACACGGTGAGGGGCGACGAGACGACCATCCGGTTGCCGCGCTGGTCGGTGAGTGTCTGGACCACGGTGTAGGGGCCGTCCGGCACGATCGTGCCGCTTGACGTGCGTCCGTTCCAGGTCGTCGAGTACGCGCCAAGCCTCGTTCCGAGCCCGATTCCGCGGACCCGCTTGCCGGCCGCGTTCATGATCCCGACCGTGATCGACGTCCGTTCATCGGTCCGACCGCGGATCGTGACGAAGTCGCCGATCCCGTCGACGATCGGGTAGAGAGTCGCGTGCGACACCGAGACGCCCGTTGCGCGCACCACGCTGTCCGCGCCGATGAAGACCGGTGTGCCGGGCTGGCTGACGCCGCGAACGCCGTCGAGCCGTTGAAGATTGCGACGATCTGGTGCGAACCGGCGGCCAGCGTCGAGATGGCCAGGACCGACTGGCCCGTCGCCGTGTCAATCGGCGCCGTGCCCAGGAGGCGGTCGCCCTTTATGAACTGGACCCGGCCGTCGTCCGGCCTGGGGCTCACGGTCGCGCGGAGGGTCGCGAGATCGCCTTCGACGGCACCCGGGGTCGCGAGGGCCACCGACGTGCTCGTCGAGAAGCCGCCCGTGGTCCCGAGCGTCACCGTCACGACGAACGGGGCACTCACCGAGCCGGTGAAGTCACCGAAGCCCGTGAAGGACGCAACGATCGAGTGGCTCCCCGGAGCCAGCGTCGGACTGATGCCCGCGGCGTTGGTCTCGGGATCGACGGGCGCCGTGCCCAGGACGCCGCTCTGGCTGCTGAACGTGACCGATCCGCCGCCGGCCCCCGGGTTGATCGACGCCGTGAGCGACGCCCTGTCGCCGGCCACGATGGTGGCCTGAGCGGCCGAGAGAGTCACCGAGGTCGCGGTTGCGGCAGCGACCCACGACGGGAACAGGAGCGCGGCCATCATCACCGCGACACCGGAGGTCAGGCGAGTCGAGCGGCCACCGGCACGGGTGGCCGGCCTCGGAGTTCCGGGCATGCACGATCCTTTCGCCCTGGCTGCAGACCCTGTCCCGGTCGGGCCGCTGGGATCCGTTGCTCGTCCCAAACGTATCACTCCGGCCCCGGTCGGCGAGCGGGCGATGTCAGCCGACCGCGAAATTGAACTGGCCCCAGATCATCTGCGGCTGCCACGTCATCGACGCACCGCGAGCCATGCGGATCGCGCGCCAGCCCGGCCGCCAGCCCTCAGCCACGAGACGCTCGACGCCTGCACGGTTCGCGGTCAGGATGCCTGCACGCACTCGCCGGTCGGGGCCGACCAGGCCCCGCCGTTGGCGGAGGATCGCCATTGCGGCGTCAGCGGACCGGGCGATGGTCGCCCCACCGCCCCAGGGCGGCCGGAGCAGGAAGCCCTCGATCAGCCCGTGCTCCGCCACCGACCGCACAGCCCAGCCCGGCCCCGGTCCGGCGACCGCCAGGACGCCAGCCAGGATCGCCGAACGGTCCTCGCCCGTCGCGAGCGCGTCCAGTTGGGCGCAGCCCGGCAGGTCGGAGGTGGACAGGCGTTCCACGCGCAGGCGCGTCGACGGGCGTTCGGGGTTCCGCGCATCCGGTGGCAGCCCGGCGATCTCGTACGTCTGGTACCAGCCCTGTTCGGCAAACCCGAGCCGTTCGTACAGGGGCCGTCCCAGGTCGGTCGCCACCAGCACGAGCGTCGCGCAGCCGCGCTCATCCAGGTCGTCGATGACGGCCTGGGTCAGGGCCGCCCCGAGGCCACGGCCGCGCCATGGGGCGTCCACGAAGATCGTGCCGACCCAGCCGACGCGACCATGTGCGGTCCCGACCCCGGTGCCGACCAGCTGGCCGTCCACCTCGGCGACGATCGGCCGGCAGGCCGGCTGCTCCACGGCGAAGTCGAAGAATGAGCGTCTCGCCTCGAACGGTCCCCAATCGCCGCGGTCGAGGAGGTCGGCCGCGGGGCGCACGTCGTCGGCCGCCATCGGCCGGATCACCGGGTTCGCCATCGGGCCGCAGGGTACCCCGGCCGGACGGCCGCCTCCGGCAGCGCGGCTATCATCGCCGCATGTCCGGCCTCTCGCGCAGCGATGTCGAGCACGTTGCGCATCTCGCCCGCCTCGGGCTCGCGCCCGACGAGATCGAGCGACTCCAGGGCGAGCTCAACCACATCCTCGAGCAGTACGCGGCGCTCGCCCGCCTCGAGACCGACGCGATTCCGCCCACCGCCCAGACGATCGAGCTCGAGAACATCCTGCGCGATGACGTCGTCCGTCCCTCGCTATCGCAGGCCGACGCCCTGGCCAACGCCGTCGCGACCGAAGGCCCGTTCATCGTCGTGCCCGCCATCATCGGCGGGAGCTAGGACGGTGGCCGGAGCAGGGCAGGGCGCCGACCTGACGTCGCTCACCGCCCACGACATGGGCATCGGCCTGCGCGCCGGGCGGTTCTCTTCGCGCGAGCTCGTGAGCGCTCACCTCGACGTCGCCGAGCGCCAGAACCAGGCCCTCAACGCCTGGCTCGCGATCGATTGGGAGGGCGCACTCGCACAGGCATATGCAGCCGACGCCCGCCTGGCCGCGGCGCGGGCGGATGGCTCGGGTCGGCCCCGGGCCGTCGGCCATCACCCGCTGCTCGGCGTACCCGTCGCGCTCAAGGACCTGATCTCCGTCCGGGGCGGTCCGACCACGGCCGGCTCGCGCATCCTCGAGGGCTACCTCGCCCCCTATGACGCGCACATCACCGAGCGCCTTCGGGACGCGGGCGCCGTCATCCTGGGCAAGACCAACATGGACGAGTTCGCGATGGGCTCGTCCACCGAGCACTCGGCCTACGGTCCGACGGCGAACCCGTGGGCGCTCGATCGCGTGCCCGGCGGCTCGAGCGGCGGCTCGGCGGCCGCCGTCGCGGCATCGCACGCGCCCCTGGCGCTCGGCACGGACACCGGCGGCTCCATCCGCCAGCCGGCCGCCCTGTGCGGGATCGTCGGGATGAAGCCGACGTACGGCCGCGTGAGCCGGTACGGGATCGTCGCCTTTGCGAGCAGCCTCGATCAGGTCGGGCCCTTCGCGCGCGACGTGCGCGACGCGGCCATGCTGCTCCATGCCGTCGCCGGCCGCGACGAGCGGGACGCGACCTCGGCGCCGGTGGCGGTCCCGGACGGACTGCTGGCCCTGCCCGACGACGACGCGGCAGCCACGATCCTGCGCGGGAAGCGGATCGCCCTGCCCCGCGAGTACTTCGTGGCCGGCATGGAGACCGGCGTCGAGGCACGAGTGCGCGAGGCTGTCGCTGCGCTGGAGTCGGCGGGCGCCCGGGTCGAGGAGGTGTCGCTGCCGCATACCGAGTACGGGCTCGCCACGTACTACATCGTCGCACCCGCCGAGGCGAGCGCGAACCTCGCCCGCTACGACGGCATCCGCTACGGGCGCCACGTCGCGGCCGATCCGCCGGATGTCCTGGCGAACTACCTGCGCACGCGCGGGGAGGGGTTCGGACGCGAGGTGAAGCGGCGGATCATGCTCGGGACGTACGCGCTCTCCGCCGGCTACTACGACGCCTACTACCTCAAGGCACAGAAGGTCCGCACGCTCATCAAGGGCGATTTCGACGCAGTCTGGTCTGCCGGCTTCGACGCCATCGTCGCCCCGACCAGCCCGTCGGTCGCGTGGCCGTTCGGGGCGAAGCTATCGGACCCGGTGGCGATGTACCTCTCCGATGCCTGCACCCTCCCCGTCAACATGGCCGGCCTGCCGGGCCTGTCGATCCCGTGCGGCCTCTCGGACGGGCTGCCGGTCGGGCTGCAGTTCATCGGCGGGCCGTGGCAGGAACTGGAGCTGCTGCGTCTCGCGCGCGGCTACGAAGCGATCACCGCGACGGCCGACTGGCGAGGTGCACGCCCGACCAGCTTCGCGGCCGCGGACGATTCGGCGGTACCGTCGCCCGCGGAGCGCGTTCGACGCTGAGGTTGCGGCCGGCTCCGAACCACCGCACCGCGCGATCCATCGCCCCCTTTTCGCGACCTTCGGCACTTCGCGGCTGCCCGCCAGCGGTCGATCATGGTCCCAAAGGAGGCAGCGATGTCGAAGTTCCTGCGCCTCGCCGCGCTCGGCGCGGCGATCACGGCGCCGATCGGCGCCTACGCCCTCATCGTCCGACCGTGGACCCGGCGCTGGGGGGTCGATGCGGCGGATGCCACCCGCGAGCTGCCCGGCGATCACCTGGTTCCGGAGCCGACCCTCGTGGAGACGAGAGCCATCACGATCGATGCTGCACCCGCGGACATCTGGCCCTGGCTGGTCCAGATGGGCTACGGCCGTGGCGGGTGGTACAGCTACGATCAGATGGACGTGAAGGGCCACAGCGCCACGGAGGTCGTGCCGGAGTGGCAGCAGCTCGCGGTGGGCGACACCGTGCCGACGCATCCCGCGGGCGGCTTCGAGGCGGCCCTCGTGGATCGTGAACAGGCGCTCGTGCTCTACGTCGATCCTGCGATCATCGAGCGCTGGCAAGCGGCCACCGAGGCCGGCGAAGGCACCGAAGGGCGTGAGCAGCATGAGGCTGCGCCTGCCGGCGTCCAGGCGTCCGGCGCTTTCCTGGGGACCACCGTCCCGCGCGACTTCGCGGGCAGCTGGGCATTCGTCATCGAGCCGATGGCTGACGGCCGCACGCGGCTGGTCGAGCGCCTCCGCTTCCGATTTGCCGGCGCCCCCACGATCGGCGGGCCGATGGCGATGGAGGCGCTCGGGTTCGGCGTGTTCCTGATGGTCCGCCGGCAGATGCTCGGCATCCGCGACCGTGCCGAGGGGCTTGCCAGGGCGAAGCTGCCCGCACCGCTGCCGGCCTCGTACCAGCCATTGCCGACGCTCTTCGCAACCTGAAGGGAGGTGCCCGGGCGCACCGGCGAGGGTAGCCCGCTGCGGGCCGGTGGCGTAGGCTTCCGGGTCATGACGACGATCCACGCTGCCCGCCCGCCGCTGGCCGAGCGCGTCCTTTCGCGGCGCGTTCGTGAGGTCCCGCCGTCCGGCATCCGGCGCTTCTTCGACATCGCCGCGACGATGACGGACGTCATCAGTCTCGGCATCGGCGAGCCGGATTTCGACTCACCGCCGCAGATCATCGAGGCCGGCGTTCGGAGCCTCCGGGCAGGCCGGACGCACTACACCTCGAACTACGGGACCATGGAGCTCCGGCGCGTGCTGGTCGACCACCTCGAGCGCCGCTACGGCGTGCGCTACGACCCCGCCCGCGAGGTGCTGATCACGGTCGGGGCGTCGGAGGCGCTGGACCTCGCGATGCGCGCGACGATCGACCCGGGCGATGAGGTCGTCATCCACGAGCCCTCGTACGTCGCCTACGCGCCGGCCGTGACCTTCTCGGGCGGGAGCGTGAACTGGGTGTCCACGCGGCTCGAGGACGACTTCGCGCTCGATCCCGCGGCCGTCGAGCTGGCGATCACGCCGCGCACCAAGGCGCTGTTCCTTGGCTACCCATGCAATCCGACCGGGGCCGTGCTGCCGCCCGATGTGCTCGACGAGATCGCCCGCATCGCCGAGCGCCACGACCTGCTGGTGATCAGCGACGAGATCTACGACCGCCTCGCGTACGGGGACTACCGCCACCGGGCGTTCAGCGCGCTGCCGGGCATGCGCGAGCGGACCATCCTGCTGGGCGGATTCTCCAAGGCCTACGCGATGACCGGCTGGCGAGTCGGCTTCCTGTGCGCGCCCGCCGCGATGCTCGAGGGCATCGTGAAGGTGCACCAGTACGGGATCATGTCCGCGCCGACGGTTGCGCAGGATGCAGCGCTCCAGGCGCTCACATCGGCTGAGCCGGACGTGGAGCGGATGCTGTCGGCCTACGACCGCCGCCGGCGGCTGCTCGTGGGCGGCCTCAACGACCTCGGGCTGCGGACGTTCGAGCCGCGCGGCGCGTTCTACGCGTTCCCGCAGATCACGTCCACCGGGCTCGATTCCGAGACGTTCGTGGAGCGCCTGTTGACCGAAGAGCACGTCGCCTGCGTACCCGGCGGCGCATTCGGGCCGTCGGGCGAGGGGCACGTCCGGATGTGCTACGCGACGAGCGAGGACAAGCTCCGCGAGGCGCTGGTCCGGATCGGCCGCTTCGTCGCGCGGGTGCGCGAGCAGGCTGGAGCCAGCGCTCGCGCATGAGCGCCGCAGCGCTGGTCCTGTTCACCTGTGGCCTCGTCCTCGCCAGGATCGGGCTGGTCCGCGGCTACGCGGTGGCGCGCCAGGCGATCGCACCCCTGGTCCACCAGGGCGACCCGACCCGGGCTGCCATCGAGGCGCTCCGGCCGCTGCCGTTCCGACCGAAGGTGCGGACAGTGGTCGTCCGAGCGGTCATCGCCATCGGCTGGCTGGCGATTTCCCTCTACGGGCTCTACTTCGTCGTGCGCGCGCTCACGCTGCTCGCGTGAGCACGCAGGCGCCGGCGCGCCCCGGCAGCGCCACCGAGCGCTTCGAGCTCGTGGTCGGCATCGAGGTCCACTGCCAGCTGCGCACCGCGAGCAAGATGTTCTGCGGCTGCTCGACCGACTACGACGGCGCGCCGCCCAACACCCACACCTGCCCGGTCTGCCTCGGGCTGCCGGGCGCCCTGCCAACCATCAACCGGCGGGCGGTGGAGCACGTCCTCGCGACGGGCCTCGCGATCGGCGCCAGCGTGCCCTCCGCGACGCGCTGGGACCGCAAGAACTACTTCTACCCGGACTTGCCCAAGGGCTACCAGATCAGCCAGTTCGAGCTGCCGCTGGCATCGGCCGGGCACCTGACGTTCGACACGTCCGACGGTCCGCTCACCGTGCGGATCCGCCGGGCGCACCTCGAGGAGGACACGGCCAAGCTGATCCACGCCGCGGGGCCGACGGGGGAGCGGATCAGCCTGATCGACTTCAACCGCTCGGGCGCGCCACTGATGGAGATCGTGACCGAGCCCGACGTGCGATCCGCGGAGGCCGCGCGCCGCTACGCCGAGGAGCTCCAGCTGCTGCTGCGCGCGATCGGTGTCTCCGACGCGGACATGGAGCGCGGCCAGATGCGGGTGGAGGCCAACGTGTCCATCCGGCCGCGTGGGACCGAGGCCCTCGGCACCCGGGTCGAAGTCAAGAACATGAACTCGTTCCGCGCGGTGGAGCGGGCCGTGGCGCACGAGGCGAAGCGCCAGGCGGCGGCGCTCGATGCGGGCGAGCCGCTCAGCCAGGAGACCCGCGGCTGGGACGACGCGCGCCGGGCGACCTACGTCATGCGCTCCAAGGAGGAGTCGCACGACTACCGCTACTTCCCGGAGCCTGACCTGCCGCCGCTGCGCACCGACTCGGCGTGGCTGGCCGACATCCGGGGCAGGCTGCCCGAGTTGCCGGCCGCTCGGCGGGCGCGCTACCGAGACGCGCTCGGCCTGTCGGCGTACGACGCGGCGGTGATCGTGGCCGATCCGACGATGACAGCGGCGTTCGAAGCCGTCCGCGCCGCTGGGCCCGATCTCCCGGCCAAGGAGCTCGCGAACCTCGTCACCGGTGAGTACGCGCGCCTGGCGCGTGAGACCGCCGATCGCGGGCCCGAGGGGCTGGTCGGCCGAGCCACGCCGGCCGCGCTCGCGGACCTGCTGACGCGCGTGGTCGCGGGTTCGCTGTCCCGTACGAACGCGCGCGAGGTCCTTGCGGACCACGTGCGGACGGGCGAGCCGATCGGGGCGATCGTCGAGCGCGAGGGGCTGAGCCAGATTTCGGACGCCGGAGCACTGGGTGCCGCCGTCGACGCGGTGCTCGCCGCCAACGCCGCAGCAGTGGCGGATCACCGGGCCGGGAAGGCGCAGGCAATCGGGTTCCTCGTCGGCCAGGTCATGAAGGCCACCCGCGGCCAGGCGAACGCGGCCATGGTCCAGTCGGCACTGCGGGCGCGCCTCGACGCGGGCGGCGGGCCCGCGGGAGCGTAGGCGTGGGCCCGGTCAACCTCGCCCTGTGGGGGCTCGGCGTCGTGCTGATCGCGGTGGGCTACAGCCGCGCCCGCGGCCCGTATGCGCGCTACCAGGCGCTCAAGGCGCAGGACGCGAACGTCGCGCGCTACGAACGCTGGCGCGGAGGCGTGCGCGATTCGTCGACGACGGGCGCTTCGGTGGCGATGCAGGTCCTGCTGCGGCAGGCGCGGATCGGCGGCGCGATCGCAATCGCGGGCTTCGTCTGCGTTCTGGCGGGCTTCGCCATCCGCTGACGTCTCCGGGGCCGGGGGACTTTACCGCCCCAGGCGCCGGTGATCCACGGCCGTGCACCGATCCATCACCACCGCCAGGCCCCCGGCGGTCGCGATCCGGGCGGCCTCCCAGCTGATCACGCCGATCTGCAGCCACAGCGCCCGGGCCCCGATCCTGACGGCGGCCTCCGCCACTTCCGGGCACGCGGCCGGCTGACGGAACACGTCCACGATGTCGATCCGGCCCGATGCGAGGGCGGCCGCCTCATCGAGCGTGGCGACGGCCGGGACCCCGAGCACGGAGGACTCGTTGGGATTGACCGGGATCACTTCATAGCCGGCGCGCCGGAGGTACTCGAAGACTCCGTGCGAGGGACGGTACGGGCGCGACGACGCCCCGACCACGGCGATGCGGTGCGCCGAGGCCAGCAGGTTCCGGGCCCCCGCGTCGTCGAGGACCGGCAGCGGGCCGCGGCCTTCCTGCAGATCGAGCACCTCGCGCGCGCGGCGCCGATCCTCGGCGGTCACCGGCCGGCCGCTCAGGAGGTCGACTCGCGCCGGTAGGGCTGGCCGACGGCGGCCGGCGCGATACTTCGCCCGACGACCCCGGCCAGGACGACGATCGTGACGATGTAGGGCAGCGCGGAGAGCACCTGCTCCGGGATCGACTGGAGCAGCTCGCCCAACTGCCCGGGCGGCGGCGCAGTCCGGATCGCAATCCCGAGCGAGCCGGACGCGGCGAACAGGAGGGCCGCGAAGAATGCGCCCATCGGGTGCCAGCGCCCGAAGATGAGCGCCGCCAGCGCGATGAAGCCCCGCCCGTTGGTCATGCCGTTCTGGAAGAGGTTGCCGAAGTCCAGCGTGAACCAGGCGCCGCCCAGTCCGGCGAAGACCCCGCCCAGGATCACGTTCCGGTAGCGAAGCCGGATCACGTTGATCCCCACGGTCTCGGCCGCCTTGGGGTGCTCTCCGACGGCGCGCGTCCGCAGTCCCCAGCGGGACCGGAACAGCCAGATCTGCAGCAGCACTGCCAGGACGATGACGCTGATCGTGATCGGATTCTGGTTGAGGAACATCCGGAACAGCCACCCGACGAACGGCAGGTCCACCAGCCAGCCGGGTGGGTCGAACGCAGAGAAGGTTCCGGCGCTCGGGAACGGATTCTGGCTCAGGAGCAGGTCGAAGTAGCCGGTCAGCCCGAGGGCGACGATGTTGATCATGGTGCCGCTGATGATCTGGTCGGCGCGGATCGTGATCGAGAGCCAGGCGTGGAGGGCCGAGACCAGCATCCCCGTGGCCACCGCCGCGAGCAGGCCGATCAACAGGGGCACCGTGAACCCGAACAGCGGGCCCGGCGTGGACCCGGGCATGGCCTGCGCGACCACGGCCGCGACGAACCAGCCCGCGAATGCGCTGGCCAGCATCATCCCCTCGATGCCGATGTTCACGACGCCTGAACGCTCGTTCATCACGCCGCACAGGGCGCCCAGGGCCAGGGGCGCCGTGAGTGCCAGGATGATCACGCCGTTGAGCGTGAAGACGTTGATCAGGAAGTCCAGCAGCTGGAAGATGATCCCCAGGACGGGGATCTCGAACAGGCCGCTCATGCGCCGGCCGCCGGTGACTTGCCCGCGTAGGAGCGGGTGACGTCCGCCACCTCGGTGACCGCGCCCGTGGCGGCCCGGATGCGGAAGGCGCGGCGCACGATCACGTCCGCCGCGAGGAACAGCAGGATCACCCCCTGCAGCAAGTCTACCATCTGGACGGGTACCCCGGCCTCGATCTGCATCAGCCCGGAGCCGGCGCGCATGGCGCCGAGCAACAGGCCCGCGAACAGGATTCCGACCGGGTTGGCGCGTCCGAGCAGGGCGACGGTGATGGCTTCGAAGCCGATGTTGGTGGAGTACGTGGCCGCCATGTAGCCGGTCACGCCGAGGATCTCGGTGGCGCCCGCAAGGCCCGCCATCATGCCGCCCACGGTGAGCGCGAAAATCGTGAGGAGTCGAGGGCGCATCCCGGCGTAGCGGGCCGCGTCAGGGTTCGCGCCGACCGTGCGGATCTCGAACCCGATGGTGGTCCGGAACAGCAGCCGCCAGATCACGACGATCGCGATCACCGGCAGGATGATCCCCAGGTGTCCCTCGTGCCCAGTGCCCTGGTTGAGAACCACAGGGATCATCGCATTGCCCACGTCGGGCGAGCGCGCGAAGGACGCTCCCTGCGCCCTCAGCGGCCCCTGGACCGCCCACGAGATGATGAATCCGGCGATGTAGTTGAGCATGATCGTCGTGACCACTTCGTGGGCGCCGGCGAAGGCCTTGAGCACGCCGGGGATGAAGCCGTAGATGGCACCGGCCACCGCGGCTGCGAGGACCGCGAGCGGGACGGCAACGATGGGCGGGCTTCCGGCCAGTCCCGCGCCGACGGCCGCGGCCGCAAGGGCGCCCATGTAGAACTGGCCCTGGCCGCCGATGTTGAACAGCCCGGCCCGGAAGCAGAGGCCGACGGCCAGCCCCACCAGGATCAGCGGGGTCGCGTTGACGATCGTGTCCACGATTCCGTTGAAGGACCCCAGAGAACCCTGGACGAGTGCGGCATAGGTGGCGAGCGGCAGCAGCGGATCGAAGCGGCCGGTGACCAGCGGACTCGAGATCAGGAGTACGACCGCGCCGACGACCAGCGCCAGCAGGATCGCGCCCGCGGGCACCAGGACCTGGCCGATGATCCGCGCGGCCATCAGGCGGCACCCGCCACGGCGGCGGCCTGCTCACGGCCGCCGGTGGCCATCAGGAGCCCCAGCTGCTCGCGGTCCGCCGTGGGGCCGTCCAGGATCGCAACGAGCCGACCCCGGTACATCACGCCGATCCGATCGGACAGCTCGAGTACCTCATCCAGCTCGGCCGAAACGAGCAGGATGGCCGTTCCCGCGTCGCGCTTGGCGATGGCCTGGCGATGGATGAACTCCACGCTCCCGACGTCCAGGCCGCGGGTGGGCTGGTCCAGGACCAGCAATGCGAGTTCGCGATCGAACTCGCGCGCCACGACGAGCTTCTGCTGGTTGCCGCCCGACAGCGTTCCGGCCGTCACGGTCGCAGAGGGCGTGCGGATGTCGAATTGGCCTATCGCCTCGACCGCCCGCTCCTGGATCGCCTGGTCGTCCCGGACGGGGCCCCTCGCATACGGGCTCGCGTAGTAGTCGGTGAGCACGAGGTTGTCGGCGATCGAGAACCCGAGGACGACCGCGAACCGATGGCGATCGGCGGGGACGAAGGACACGCCGCGCTGGTGGAGCCGGCGCGGGCCCTCGTGCGTCACGTCCGCGCCCTTGATCAGGATGCGCCCGGCAGTCGGGGTGCGCAGGCCGGTGATCGCCTCCACGAGCTCTTCCTGGCCGTTGCCGGCGACACCGGCGATCCCGAAGATCTCGCCCGCCCGGACCTCGAGGCTCACGTCCCGGACCGCCTCGCGCCCGCGGTCGTTGCGCGCGCTCAACCGCTCGACCGTGAGCAACACGTCGGTCGGGTGGCTCTCGCCCCAGTCCACGGTCAGCTGGACCTCGCGGCCCACCATCAGCTCTGCGAGGTCGTCTTCGTTCGTCTCGCTCGGCAGCCGGCTGCCGACGACCTTGCCGCGCCGGATGACGGTGATGCGGTCGGCGATCTCGAGCACTTCGTACAGCTTGTGGCTGATGAAGATGATGCTGTGGCCCTCGTCCTTGAGCCGGCGCAGGACCGCGAAGATCTCCTTGGTCTCCTGGGGTGTGAGCACGGCCGTCGGCTCATCGAGGACGAGGATCCGAGCCTCGCGGTAGAGCGCCTTGAGGATCTCCACGCGCTGCTGCCAGCCGACGGACAGCCGGCCGACGCGCTCCTCGGGGTCGATCTCGAAGCCGAACCGCTGGCCGAGCTTGCGGATGCGGCGATGCGCCTCCTCGCGGTCGAGGAAGACCGCGTTGGCCATGGTCTCGTCGCCGAGCAGGATGTTCTCGGCAACCGACAGGACCGGGACCAGCATGAAATGCTGGTGGACCATGCTGATGCCCTGGGCGATCGCGTCGGACGGGCCCGAGATCGTGATCGGCTTGCCGTCGAGCAGGATCTGGCCCTCGTCCGGACGCGCGAGCCCGTACAGGACGTTCATCAGGGTGGACTTGCCGGCGCCGTTCTCGCCGAGCAGGGCATGGATCTCGCCGGGCTCGACGCGCAGGTCGATGGCGTCGTTGGCGACGACGCCGGGATAGCGCTTCGTGATCCCGCGCATCTCGAGCGCGGGAGCAATGACCGGCTCGGCTACGCGGCTCGACTGGGTCATGGTCCGTTGGCCCCCTCTGCCGGGGACGCGAGTGGGCCGTCGCGCGTGCGACGGCCCACTCGTTGGATTGGCGCGAGTGTCGGCGGTTACTGCTTGCGGCCGCCGAACGCATCCTCCTCGCACGCCTTGAGCGTGCCGGCCTTCATGGCCGCGATGGCGTCCGTGATCTTCTTCTTGGTTTCGGCGCTGACCTGGCTGTCGAACTCGTGGAACTCCGAGAGCCCGACATCGTCGGTCGTGAGATCGAGCTTGACCGACCCGCTCTTGCCCTTGCCCGCGGCGATGGCGGCGATGGCGTCCGACACGTTCTTCTTGAGCTTCTTCTCGGCGCTCACGAAGGTGCACTTGGCCGTGTCAGGCGTGGAGACGTACTGGTCGACGTCGACGCCGACGCCCCAGATCTTGGCTTCACAGGCTGCCTGGAGGGCGCCGTTGCCGGTCAGGCCGGCGACTTGGAACACCACGTCCATGCCCGCGTTGCTCGCGAGCATCTGCTGCGTGAACGCCTTGCCGGCCGCGGGATCGGCGAAGGCCAGCTTGTCCGGCGCGGCCGAGACGTACTGGACCACGACCTTGATGTCGGACTTGATCGACTTGGCGCCGTTCTCGTAGGCGACCAGGTAGTTGACGACGGCGGGAATCACCTTCGTTCCCCCCACACCGCCGATGATCCCGGACTTGCTGATCGTAGCCGCGACGATCCCCGCCAGGTAGCCCGGCTGCTGCTCTTTCCAGCCGATGCCCAGCAGGTTCGGCAGGAGCTTGGCCGCGTCACCCTTGCAGCCGAAGTTGGGGTCGTTGTCGCCGGCCTCGGTGACGCACGGCGCCTGGTCCACGCCGATGAACTTGATGTTCGGGTTGGCCTTGGCGGCCTCGATCGTGTCGCCGCCGGCCGCGAAGCCGACGGTCACGATGATGTCGAACTTCTGGTCGACGAACGACTGGATGTTCTTGGCGATGTCCGCCGACGCCTGGCTGATGGCGGACTTGGGCGCCGGCGCGCCGATCCGCGTCGCCCCCTCCTGGGCACCGAGCCACGAGTATTCGTTGAAGTTCTTGTCATTCAGCGTTCCGACGTCGGTGAGTTCCGACGTCGGTGACCAGGCCGATCTTGAGCGCCGATCCGCCCGCGCTCGGGTTCGCCCCGCCGCCGCTGCAGGCCGTGACCACCAGGGCCGTCGCGGCAAGCAGAGCAAGCCGGGGCAGGATGCCGGATGTTCGCATCGTCCTCCTCCGCTATTGGCCCAGCCCGGATCAGCCGTCGATTGGACGGTCGTTCACTTCCGAGCGAGCGCAGCGCTGGCCGGGATTGCAGGTGGTTGCCGCAAGCGCGGCGGTTCGGCGGGAGCGCGATCTTCGCCGCCTGGTCCAGCCTGAACCCCGGCGACCTGTCTGGCGGGCCGATCGGCCGCGCGATCTGCGCTACGCAGTGGGCGACGCCCCGACCGACACCGCCTGAGGCGAGCGCGCCATGCGATGGAGCCAGTCGTCGCGCGTGAGGAGGCTCGCCAGGTCCACCGTGCCCACTTCGATCGAGGGACCCGGCCGTCCCAGCAGGTAGCCCTGGGCGGCACTGATGCCGAGGCCGCGGATCAGTTCGAGCTGCTCGGGAGTCTCGACGCCCTCGGCGATGACCCACGACCCCCAGCGCTGGGCGAGCTCCTGGAGCGAGCTGATGACGGCCAGCGAGGTCTTGTGCTGAGCCCCGCGCTGGACGAGCGACAGGTCGACCTTGACGATGTCGAACTGCATCTGGCTGAGCAGGCGAAGCCCGGCGTTGCCCGCCCCGACGTCGTCGGCGGCCACGCGGATGCCGGCTGCCCTCGCGGCGGCGACGTTGTGGCGAAGTCGATCGAAATCCTCGACGGACTCGCGCTCGGTGAGTTCCAGGATCACGCGGTTCGGCGTGATGCCGTGGCTCTGGAGCAGCCGCAGGAAGGCCTGTACGCTGAACTCCGGCGCCTCGAGGCTGCGCGGCGAAATGTTGAGGCTCAGGATCGACTCGGGCGCGAGGCGCGCGGCACCGGCGACGACGACCTCGAGACAGGTCTGGTCAAGCTCGACCTGGCGGCCCGAGACCTCAGCTGCCGCGAAGAGTTCGCCCGCGTTCTTGAAGCCCGACTCGGGCGTCGGCCGGACGAGACCTTCGTAGCCGATCACGCGGCCGTTGCGCAGTTCCACGATCGGCTGATAGACGGCCTTGAGCGATCGCGTTGCGGTGAGCTCCATCACGGAGCTCGACAGCTCGGCGCTGTGCTTGGGTGCGCCGAGCGCGTGATGGCGATCGGGGTCGTAGATCTGGACCATCGTCCGGCCGTGGGTCTTGGACCAGTAGAGGGCCGAGTCGGCCTGCGCATAGAGCTCGCGGCGGTCGGTCGTGAGGGCAGGGAACGACGAGATGCCCACCGAGAACGAGAAGCTGTGGGGGACGCTGCTCGCCGGCCGGGTCTCCAGCGCTGACGCCAGGAGGCGGCGGCCGACAACGCGGGCTCCGTCGGCGTCCGTGTGCGGCATGAGGACCGCGAACTCGTCGCCGCCGATCCGGAAGGCGCGGTCGGCAGTCCGTACGGTCGACGCGGTCAGGCGGCCCATCTCCGCGAGCAATTCGTCGCCTGCGGCGTGGCCCGTCGTGTCGTTGACGAGCTTGAAATCGTCGAGGTCGATGAGCACGAGGGCGAGGGGCGTGTTGTAGCGGCGCGCGATGTCAAGCTGGCGATCGAATTCCTCGTGGAACGCACGATGGTTGCCAAGGCCCGTCAGCGCGTCTCGCAGGGCATCAAGCCGTGCCACTTCGTAGAGCTCGCGCAGGCGGCCGCGGGAGGCCTCCAGCTGCTCGGCCGGATGAAGCACCTGGCGGGCCATCCACAGGATGAGGGCGCCCAGGATCAGCGTGATCAACCCCAGGCCGCCGAGCAGGAAGAGCGGAGTGGATTCCGATTCGCGTGGCTGGGTCAGCTGGATCCGCCGCTCGGGGAACCCGGGGACGGTCGCGATCGCGCGGGTGCCGTCGGCAGCGACGACCGCACCGCTGGCCAGCGACTTGGTGAGGACCATGCCCGTATGGTCGACGAGCTCCGCGAGCACGCCCGCGGCCTGGAGGCTGGATGTGCCGGAGCCCAGGAGCTGGGCGAGTGAGAGCTCGATGCGCAGGATGCCGATCGGGCCTTCCTCGCCGCCGGGAATCGGGGCAGCGATCGTGACCATCGGGGTGCTGTTCACTCCCGGATGGATGTCGGACCGGTAGGTCGTGTTCGCCTCGAGGGCCAGCGTGGCCTCAAGGACCGCGTCAGACGTGTCGTACCTGGGCTCGCCCGTGCTCGTCTTCCCGGCGACCAGCCAGAATTTCACCTTACCCGTGTGATCGAGTACCAGCGCTTCACGGACGCCATCATCCGCTGGGCTGCCGATCGTCAGCAGCGCGGCGCGGGCAGTGGCGGCATTGGTCCGCGGCGGCTCGGTGAAGAGGCCGCTCAGGACGGGGCTTGACGCGTTGCGCAGGACCGCGTCGACGGTGCGCTCCATGCGCGTCGCGATCGCGGCGGCGACGGCCGTGCTGTCCCGCTCCGCCCGGAGGCGCTCGGCGGCCAGCTGGCCGTCGAGAAGTGAATAGGCGAGCGGGGCGGCAATCGCCAACGGCAGAATGGCCATTGCGAGCAACGACAACATCAGCCGCAGGCGCACCAGCCGGATCGGGCTGGAGCCCGTTGCGAGGTCGCTGGCGATCGTGGCAGGGGACGAGTCCACGAACTCCCTTCCGAAGACGGACGCGTGTGGGTGCAGGTATCCCACGCGAGGTGCCCCTCGGTCCGTCACACGAAGGTCATGCGTGCGGCTGGTACCGCAGGCCGGCATTCGGCCCCCGCGCGCCATGCTCGTAACGGCCGCGCTAGACTCGATCGGGCGCGGACCGGGACGCTGAGCCCGGTCCCGAGATCGCTTGCCGGGGAAGCGATCGCGCCAATCGACATGTACCGGCGCGCGCAGCCGGGCGCCGACCGAGGGATCCGTTGACGCTCGCCCCGAACGACTTCACGCATCTCCACGTCCACTCGGAGTTCAGTCTTCTCGACGGGCTGGGGCGCATCAACGACCTCGTGGACGAGGCCAGCCGGCTCGGCTTCGACGCACTCGCGGTCACCGACCACGGCGCGCTCTACGGGGCCGTCGCCTTCTACCAGGCCGCGATCGCAAAGAGCATCAAGCCGATCATCGGTGTCGAGACGTACGTCGCACGGCGCTCCATGCGCGACCGCGAGGGCAAGGCAGACGCCCAGCCGTATCACCTCATCCTGCTCGCGCAGAACTGGCAGGGCTACCTCAACCTGTGCCGCCTCGTCACGGACGCCCATCTCGATGGCTACTACTACAAGCCGCGCATCGATCGGGAGCACCTCGCCAGGTACAGCGAGGGCCTGATCGGGCTTTCCGGGTGTCTCAATGGTGAGATCGCCCGGGCACTTGAGACCGATGACTGGGAGGCGGCTCGTCGCCTGGCCGGCGAGTACGGCGAGATCTTCGGTCGCGATTCCTTCTACCTCGAGCTCCAGGATCACGGCCTCGCCGAGCAGCGCCGGCTCAACGAGCAGTTGCTGCGCCTCGCGCCCGAGACGGGCCTGCCGCTGGTCGTCACCAACGACCTGCACTACGTCCACCGCGAGCAGTCGGCGGCACACGACGTGCTGCTCTGCGTGGGCACCGGCAACAACCTCGATACGCCGGGCCGCATGAAGTTCGAGACCGACAACTTCTACCTCAAGAGCGCCGCCGACATGGCGCGGCTGTTCCCGGACCAGCGCGACGCCCTGCTGGCCACCCGGCGGATCGCCGAGATGGTGGACGTCACGCTGCCGCTCGGCCAGCTGCGGATCCCGCATTTCCCGGTGCCGGACGGCGAGACCGCCGAGATTTGGCTGCGCCGGGAGTGCGAGGCGGGGCTGCGCCGCCGCTACGGCATGCTGACGCCGGCACTCCAGGAGCGTCTGGACTACGAGCTGGGCGTGATCACGTCGATGGGCTACGCGGGGTACTTCCTGATCGTGGCCGATTTCGTGCGCTTCGCCCGGGAGCAGGGGATCGCGACCACCTGTCGCGGCTCGGCGCCCGGTTCGATCGTGACGTACACGCTCGGGATCACACCGGTCGATCCGATCGCGTACCAGCTGCCCTTCGAGCGCTTCCTCAACCCGGACCGCGTGACGATGCCCGACATCGACGTGGATTTCGAGGACAGCCGGCGCGACGAGGTGATCCAGTACGTCTCGCGCAAGTACGGCGCCGATCACGTGGCCCAGATCATCACGTTCGGCACGATGCTCGCGCGGGCCGCGATCCGTGACGTCGGCCGCGTGCTGGGCCTGGGCTACGGCGAGGTGGACCGGATCGCCAAGGCGGTGCCGAACCAGCTGGGGATCCGCCTCGAGGAGGCGCTCGAGATCTCACCGGAGCTCAAGGAGCGCCACGCCAACGAGCCCGAGGTCAAGCGGGTCCTCGACTTCGCCCGTCAACTCGAGGGTGTCGCGCGCAACGCATCGACGCACGCGGCCGGGGTCGTGATCTCGCGTGAACCGCTGACCGAACTCATGCCGCTCCAGCGCGCCACCAACTCGGATGGGCTGATGACCCAGTACGAGATGCACGCGGTCGAGTCGCTGGGCCTGCTCAAGTTCGACTTCCTGGGTCTCTCGAACCTCACGATTCTGCGCCAGGCCGTGGACCTCATCCGCCACACGCGCGGCATCGCGATCGACCTCGACACGATCCCCCTCGACGACGCGACGACGTTCGAGCTGCTGGCGTCGGGCGAGACGACCGGGGTGTTCCAGCTGGAGTCCGCGGGCATGCGGCGCTATATCCGCGAGCTGCGGCCCACCTCGGTCTACGACCTTGCGGCCATGGTCGCGCTCTACCGCCCGGGCCCGATGGACAACATCCCCCTCTACATCCGCCGCAAGCACGGCCAGGAGCCGGTCACCTACCTGCACCCGCTGCTCGAGCCCTATCTCGACAAGACCTACGGCGTCTTCGTCTACCAGGAAGACATCATGTCCGCCGCGATGGCGCTCGGGGGCTTCACCGGGCCCGAGGCGGACACACTCGGCTACGCCATCCGCAAGAAGAAGTCGACGGTCCTGCGCTCGATGCGCGAGAAGTTCGTGACCCAGGCCGCCGAGCGCGGCGTGTCCCCGCAGGTCATCGATGCGGTCTTCACCGCCTTCCAGCCGTTCGAGCGGTATGGGTTCAACAAGGCCCATGCGACCTGCTACGGGCTGATCGCCTACCAGACCGCGTATCTCAAGGCGAACTACACCGTCGAGTACATGACGTCGGTGCTGACCGCCTTCCGGGACAACGCGGAGAAGGTCGCGGCCGCCGTTGCCGAGTGCCGGCGCATGGACATCGAGATCCTGCCGCTTGATGTCCACCGATCGGGCCTCGAGTTCAGCGTCGAGGGGCCGGCCATCCGGTTCGGCCTGCTGGCCGTGAAGAACGTCGGCCACGGCGCGATCGAATCGATCATTGCCGGGCGGCGGGAGGGCGGCGCCTTCCGGTCGCTGGCCGATTTCTGCTCGCGGATCGACACACGGCTTGCCAACCGCAAGGTGCTCGAGTCACTCGCCAAGGTCGGCGCGCTCAACGCGTTCGGCCACCCGGCGCAGATCCTCGACGGGCTCGACGACGCGATCGCGGTTGCCCAGGCGGCCCAGCGCGCTCGGATCAGCGGCCAGACCTCGCTGTTCGACCTCGGCGCCCAGGAAGCGATCTTGCTCGA
>Ga0194132_10004808_pt1 | contig 22628 bp, 17 predicted proteins | sample TA2KigOf80mmetaG_FD_148612 | JGI IMG/M metagenome (GOLD analysis project Ga0194132, IMG submission 148612) | Freshwater microbial communities from Lake Tanganyika, Tanzania - TA2015054 Kigoma Offshore 80m | ecosystem: Environmental > Aquatic > Freshwater > Lake | place: Tanzania: Lake... | reverse complement strand
TGGCCAGCCCCACGGCCCACTGCGGTACGGCGCGCCGGCGCGCCGGCCGCGCGAGTTGTGGTTCGGCGTGCGGGGCCGAGGCGCGCGCGAGGAGCGCGTCGAGCCGGGCGCGTGCCTCCGGGTTCGGGGACGGAACGAGGTGGGCCGCGGCGACATCGACGCGCGCCAGTTGGTCGAACCGGGCCGCGCACCGCGGGCACCGCGCGAGGTGCCGGGCCACGCGCTCCGGCAACTCGGCGGCCGTGCGTGCGGCGAGTACCCACGGTTCGGCGGCGGCGCAGGTCATGGGTTCGGGGGGTTAAGGAACCGGTCGAGGGCGCGGGCCAGTTGCCGGCGGGCTTCGCACACCCGCCAGCGGGCCGTGTCCTCGGTCGTGTCGAGGACGCGGGCGATCTCGGAATACGGCAACGTCTCGTGGGTCCAGAGCAGGTACGCTTCGCGGTACGGCGCGGGCAGGGCGGCGAGCGCGGCCCGCAGGGCCGCGGCCCCTTCACCGGCCTCGGCCAACTCCGCCGGGCCGGGCGAGGGGTCCGGCGCATCGGGCACCTCGGTGGGGGCCGCGCGCCGCGCCCGGTGCGCCGCGAGGAACTCGTTCCGCGCGATGCGGAACAGCCACACGCAAAAGGTGCCGTCCGAGCCGAGCCGGGCCAACCCCGCCCACGCCTTGAGGAACGTCTCTTGCGCGAGGTCTTCGGCGGCGTGGGCGTTCTCGGTCAGGCCGGCGAGCCACGCGCGCACCGGGTTCCAGTACCGGTCGACCAGCGCGGCAAAGGCCGCCCGGTCGCCGGCCCGCGCCCGGCGCACGCACTCCCGCTCCCGCTCAGTCTCCACGCTGGCCGCCCGTGTTGCTACCCGACAGATGCGCCGCGCCCGCGGCTGTGAGAAGTGTTCTCGAAAAAATCCGCCCCGCTACTCGTCGTCTTTCAGCAACTCCGGCTTCCCGAACTGGCTGAGGTCGATGTTGCCGCGGAGTTCGCCCTCGGCGAGCTTGAGGCGCGTTTCCAGTTCGCGCAGTTTCGCTTGAATGATTTCCAGTTTCGTTGAAGACTCGTCGCGGGGCTTGTAGCGCGGCACTTCGGGGTAGCCCAGTTGTCGCTGGAGCGCCGCGAACAGGTACAGCGGGTCGCGCTTGCGGCTCGCCTTCGCGATCTTCCCCTCCTTCTCGCCGAAGATCGGCGGCTGCGTCGGCTCGTAGTGCGGGTTCCGTCGGCGCTCGTCGGCAACGTGTAGCTCGGACCGCACGTACACCACATCGCAGAAGTCGATCTCGCCCACCTGCTTGCGCAGGTCATTGAAGTATTCGCGCCAGAGGTCGTCGTAGAACGGGTCGGCGATTAGGGCTTCGATGCCGTCGAGGTAGCCGAGGCGGTTCCGCGCGATGCACTCGAACTGGTACACGAACAGACCCTGCTTGGTGGGCGCGGCCGCGCGGTACGTGGCCTCGCGCTCCAGCAGTAGGAACGCGGTAATCATCGGGAACCGCGACTTCTCGTCCTCGGCCTGCTTCACGACGAACGCTTGGAACGCGGTGAAGTAGTGCGGCAGCTTCGCGAATCCGGCCGCGAGCAACCCGGTGTGCTTCAGTTCGGCCGCGAGGAACTGCACCGCGTACGGCAATCGCGTACTCGACAGCAACTCATCGGCGACACGCATGAGCACGTCCTGAGCTGCCTGATTTTCGGCCATCTGCTCGCGCAGCGTGCGGAACAGGTACGCCTGCTCGACGTACTCCTCGCGCTCAAGAACGGTCGCGGTGATCATGGGTGTTCGAGCCAGAAGGATCGGTAATCGGATCACGAGCGCGCGGGCACTCCGTTCATGAGTTCCTTCGCGCGCGACTCACCGACAACTCTGATGAGTGCTTCAAACAGCTTCGTGCGCTCCTGTGCAGACGCGACCACGCCGGTCAGGAAGATACCGCCGCTGGATTTACGATGAACCTTGATCTCTTGGTACGCTGGGTCTTGTGCAAGAACGGGCTCAACCAGTTCGCGCTCGCGGAGGTATCGCTCGTGGTACTCGCGTTCTGTGGCCCGCGCACCACCGAAAAACATGCCGACCCCGAAGCAACAGCCGAAACAGGCGACTGCAATACTGACGAGGCCAACTCTCCGGTAGCATCGGTCCCTATCTTTGCGGCTCGTAGTTGGTAGTCGGTAGTCGGCCGCTTGCCACTCATGGGTTCACCTTGAAGCGGGTTGCTCGTCGTCGCGTGTCGGGTGCGGTCGTTCTGGGGCTGGCACCGCGACTTCATCACGCGACCGAGTTTAGGATGGTTTGTACTTGTGACGCGTTGGTTTCGCGCTTGACGTTGACCCAGCTCGTGTAAGGGCCGCCGCCAATGGAAATCTGCGGGTGCGACACCCAGAACCGGAGGCCCTGCGACTCAAGAACAGAGCGGACGCGCGTGATCTCGCCCACCGAGACGACGAGATACAGGTAGTCCTTGTCCTGATCGCGGACGCGGATCGGCTCTTTGGTTCCACCGTCGATCATGTGATAGCACCTCCCTTGCTCTGCTCATCGTACCGCACCGCGCGGCCCTGCGACAACGCTCACTCCCTGTCAAGAACGCCGCCGGGCGCCGGGCGGTTCAGCGAAATCTGGTCCGGCTGGCGCGACCCGTGCGGTTGTGCCGGGCGTGCCGCCGGCGCGCTTCGTGCCGGGTAGCGCCTTTGCGCCGGTCCCGCGGTTGGCGGGCACGGGAACATTGGGGCGAACTGATGATGCGCCCTGTTGCGACCGCCGCGCATCGCGCACATTTCAGCATGTGTGGCGGTCGACCCGACCCGCACACCGATCGACGTGCGCCGAAGATCAACATCGCGGGGACGTGACTCATGAGGAAGCAACTGGGGCTATGGCTGCTCGCGCTGGGCGGGCTTGCGGGCCTCGCGGAACCGGCCCGCGCCGGCCACTGCGGGGCCATCAAGTACCCGCGCCGCTGCGTGACCCCCGACCAGTGCGCCCCGCCCGCCGCGAGCACCGTTCACTATCAGGCGGTGTACGAGAACCACCAACAAACCTGCATGCGCCCCGTGTACCGCACCGAGTACACGCCGGAGACGTACACCACGCACCGCACGGTGCGCGAGACTAATTACGTTACCGAGAAGTACACGGTGCAGCGCCCGGTCGTCGAGCACTTCGACACCGTGCGCACCTACACCGTGATGCGCCCCGTGTACGAGACGCACTACCAACAGCAGCAGTACACCGTTCTGCGGCCCGTCACGCGGACGTTCCAAGTCGCGATCCCGTACAGCACGTTCCGCAAGGAAGTGGACCACCACGTCCGCGACGTGTGCCAAACGGTGTGGAAGCCGTGCGTGCAGGAGTACACGGTCGCCATTCCGTACTGTGTGATGCGCCCGGTCGTGGAGGAGCACACGCGCACCTACAACTACGTCGTCAACCGGCCCGTGACCGAGCACTATCAGGTGCCGGTGAACTACACCGTGATGCGCCCGGTGTACGAACAGCACGTGCGCGAGATCCCGTACACGACCTACCGCGTCGTCCGCGAGCCGTACTGCGTCGAGGTGCCGTACACGACGTACCGCAAGGAGATCGAACAGCACGTGCGCGAGGTGCGGTACACGACGTGGCACACGGAGACGCAGCAGTACCAAGTCGCGATCCCGTACTGCACGGTGCGCCCGGTGTACGAAACGCAATCGTACTGCGTGCCGGTGACGACGTACCGCACCGAGGTCGATTACGTGCCGCAGACCCGCGTTCACTACGTCACCGAGCCGGTCGTGACCGAGCGCGTCGTGAAGGTGAACAGCGGGCGCTGGGAGACCGTGACCGAGTACGTGCCCGGCCCGGTCGTCACTCGCATCTCGCGCTCGCCCGGCACGTGCGTGTTCGACCCCTGCACCTGCACCAGCCGCTACGTGCCCGGGTGCCTGACCCGCGAAACGGTCCAGTGCCCCGGCCGCACGGTTTGCAAGAAGGTCTGGGTTCCGCAGGAAGAGTGCCGCGTCGTGCGCGAGTGCCGCACCGTCTGCAAGCCGGTCTGCACCACGGTTCAAGTGCCGGTGTGCCGCAAGGTCGCCCAGACAGAGATGCGGACCTGCTCGCGCACCGTGTGCACGATGGTGAAGGAAGAGCACGTGCGCTACGAGACGCGGACCCGCTGCTACAAGGTGCCGGAGGAGTGCGTGAAGCACGTGCCCTACACGACGTGCCGCATCGTGCCCGAACAGCACACGCGCACCGAGACGCGATACCGCTGCTACACTGTGCCCGAGCACCACGTTCGCCACCAGTGCTACACGACCTGCCGCATGGTGCCCGAAACGCACTGCAAGATGGTGACGCGGACCCGGTGCTACACGGTGCCCGAAGTGAAGACCGTGTGCGTGCCGTACAAGACGGTGCGCTACGAGAAGGAAGAGCACGTCCGCTACGTGACCCGTCGCCACTGCCAACTGGTGCCGGAACAGGTGACGCGGCAGGTCCACTACACGACGTGCCGGCTGGTGAAGGAGGACCACGTGCGCTACGAAACGCGCTGCGTGACCGAGCGCGTGCCCGAAGTGTGCGTCCGCGAGGTGCCGGTGCGGACGTGCCGCCTCGTGCCCGAAGAGCGCCACTGTGTGGTGCGCCAGTGCCGCGTCAACTACGTGTGCGAGGAGCGCGTCCGCTGCGTGCCGCATACCACCTGCAAGGTGGTCGCGGAGCAGCACTGCCGCATGGTGCCGCGGACCACTTGCACGATGGAGCCGTACACGGTGAACTACTGCGTCAAGCGCTACGTCCCGGTGTGCGTGCCCGCGTGCCCGTAATCGCGACGAGGGTGTAAGCCCGGATTGGCGAGCGGGGGGCGCAAGCCCCCTGTTTGTTTTTTGTTCTCATCTCATCGCAGCAGCGCGCGGCCTTCGGCCGTGACCTTGCTCAACTCCAAGACGGTCGAGCGCATCTGCGCGTTCAGCGCGCGAATCTCCGCAATCTTGTGTTCCGTCTGCGCGCGCATCGCGTCGAGCTTGATGACTTTGTAGATGTCGCGTGCCAGCGCCACCTGTTGATCCATCTTCTTGACGTTCTCGCCGGCCTCGCGCAGTACCGCGGTCCAGTTCTTCGCGAGGGCGTTGTTCTTGGCGAGCGCCGCCTCGCGCATGTCCTTCGTCTGGATCGATTTCGCCATCTCGTCCATCTTCTTGAACCGCTTGTCGCCGGCCTTGATGACGCTGTTCAACTCGCTCTTGAGGCGGTTCACTTCCTTCTCGATGCCGTCCCAGCGCTTCTTCCACTCCTCCGCGAAGGCGTCGCTCGCGGCCGGCGAGGTCGGCACAGCGCAGTTGGCGTACTCGCCCTCCAGCGCGTCCATCTTGGCCTGCGCCTTCTGGCGGTTCTTCTCAAAGCGGTCGATGGCCGCGAGCGGGTCGTCGTCGCCGCACCCGGTCGCGGCGAACGGCATGAGCAAGCCCAGCGCGATGCTGAGCGTTCGCGTCGAAGGGGCGGCGCACATGAAAGAACTCCTCGGGGTGTATCGGCGCTTACCAGCAATACGCGGCCCGCGGCCGGACATTTGGAACAATCCGCGCCACCGGAACCGCGCCCGAAAGGTGTTTTTTCTTGTCACAGGGGCGCGCCCCGGGGATACGGGGAGCGAACGAGCCACCCCACACGGAGAAAGAGCCATGTCCGCTCGCACGCTGCTCGCCCTGTTCGCCCTCGGTTTCGCCGCAGCCTCGATCGCGCCCGCGGCCCCGCCGCCCGGCCCGCCGTGGCCGACCAACCGGCCGCAAGGCGGCACGCGCTCAGCCGCCGAAGCGCCCGCGAAGTCGTTCGCCGTCGCGGAGGTGTCGGAGAGTGCCGGCGGTCTGGTCGTTGTCGTCTCGGCCCGCGCCGCCGTCGCGAAGCCGAAGGCCGGGCAGGAGTACGAACTGTCGTACCAGCTCCGCGTTCACACCGCGAAGGGTGAAGCCGGCCCGCTGCTCGGCACCAAGCAGTTCCCGAAGGGCGTCGCCCTGAACGTCCGCACGGTGAAGTGCGAACACGACTGGATCGAGTTCTACGAGACGTTCGACGTGACCCGGAAAGACCTCAGCGGCATGACGAACCTGCCGGGTACCGAGAAGGGCGGGACCGTGTTCGTCCGCGTCGAGCCGCACCTGTTCGACGTGTCCGCGAACGCCTTCCTCACGCCGGTTCGCACCCCGGCCGCGGTGCTGGTCGCCTCGGTCGCCCCCGGCGGGCGCGTGTTGGAACTGCGGCCGGTGAGCGAGTGGCTGGTCGGCTGGACCGGCTCCGCGGCCGACGCGAAGTCGGCCCTCGCGCGGCTCGCGGAGTTGGACGAGTGGGACCCGACCTTCAACCGCATCGAGGGCGCGTTCGCCCGCGTGCTGACCTCCGAGACGGCGCACCCGGGCGCGAAGGCCGAGTTCGTCCGGGCGCTCGACGCGAAGCGCCTCAACTGGAAGTCGTACTGGGACGTTCGCAAGGCGGTAGAGGCGCTCGCGGCCGGGCCGGACGGCGAACTGAAGGCCGCGGCGCGGGCCAAGCTCGACGAAACGAAGTAACCCCCTCGCTACACTACCCCCATCGCGAACCGCTGGGGGTAGTGTCATGTCGTTCGACCCGCACCTCTCGACGCGCGCCGCCATCAGCGCGTACTTCGCGGCCTGCGCCGAGCGCTTCCCCGATGTGCCCGCGAAGGTCGAAGCGTTCTTCGCCGCGCCGTCGCTCGAGACGGGCAAGCAACTCCTGCGCACGTACTTCCGCAACCACACGGTCGGCGACATCGGCTCGCTGCGCATGGCGACCGCCGCGTTCGCCGACAAGCGCCTCGTACGCGCCGTCGTGCAGTCCGTTCTCGACGACGAGGGCGCGCTCGCCGGTGTCGCGGCCCGGTCGTACCCGCACCCCATCGGCTTCGATAAGCTCGTGCTCGACGACGACCGCGCGACCGGCTTTAAGTTCCGGCTGCACGTGTACTGGCGCGGCGCGAACTTCGCTTCACTCGAACGGCTCCACCTGCACCGCTTCGAAATGGCCTCGGCCATCGTGACCGGCGAGCTGACCAACCACATCTGGCGCGTGGTGAAGTTCGACCCTGCCAACGGGCTGCTGGCGGGCGTGAACGTCGCGGAGCCGGACGCGGCCCGCGTGGACACGCGCCGCGTGATGCCCGCCTACGCCGGCTACAGGCGTGACGAAGCCGGCGAACTGCGCAAGACCTACTTGGGCGAGGCGACGTTGGAGCGCGGCCCGTCCGAGACGTTCACGTCTGGAGATGCTTACGCACAGGTACTCGAAGACGCGCACTTCGTGGAGACGAACGCCGAAACAGGGTTCGCCAACGGTGACTTCTGCTCCACGGTGTACATTCACGGCCCGTCGCTGACCGACCGCGCCGGGCGCGCGCTGCCGGTCCTGTTCGAGGACGCGCGACTGGCCGACGACAACGCGAAGATCGGCACGATCCCGGCGATCCCGGTGGACGCGCTCCGCGCGTGCCTCGTCCGATATCGCGACACACTCGACGAGATCCTCAAGTTCTACGACTGGCTCTATCACCCTAAGCACGGCCGCAACCTGTCGGTCGGGATGGTCGCCGGCTACCTCCTGTGCGAGCACTTCCGCACGCCGCACGCCATCGACGTGTTCGAGCGCCGTTACGACGAGTGCAAGGACGTGCTGGCCCGGCACGAGCGCGCCGTGCGCGATCAGCTCGACGGCCGCGCGCCGCGCTGCGACGGCGACGACCGCACCGCGCGCTACGTCGCGCTCCTCTTGGCGAAGGCGCACGCCCACCCCAGCGGGCCGCGCGCGTGGCTCGACGATTACGGAAGCCTCTCGCGCGAGATGTGGCGCTACTTCGGCGCGATCCGCGGCGAGGTGAATCCGCGGATTACCGTTCTGAAGCCGATCTGGGACGGCGTCGTGAAGCGGAAGCTCCCCGGTGGGATGCACCACGGACACATCGGGGCCATGATCGAGGCCGCGTTCGACGCCAACGCCATCGCGCTGAAGCACTTCGAGTCGGTGTTGGAAGCCGTTCACAAGGACGAGCACAACATCACGAGCGCCGCGGATGCCGAGATCGAGGGCGCGATTCTCAAGGTGCTGCGGGCGCACTTCCCGGCGTACCGCTTTTACGGCGAGGAGGCGGGCGACGCGGACGCCAGTGCGCCCGCGCCCGGCGCGAAGCGGTTCCTCGTGGACCCGCTCGACGGCACGCGCAACTTCCTCGGTCGCCGCGCCGAGTTCAGCACGGCCATCGCCTGCCAAGAGTGGACCGGGACCGCGTGGGTGACGACCGACGGCGTGGTGGCGCACCCGGCCAGCGGGCGCATCTTCTGGGCCGAGCGCGGCGCGGGCGCGTTCGTGATCGAGCGCACCGACCACGAGCACCGGGCGACGGCGCGCCCGCTCGCGGTGGCCGACGCCAACCCGCTGCGGCACCAGCTCATCGACTTCTCCGCGCGCGGCTTGGGCGTCGAGTGCCAAACGGCGGTGTTCCGCGAGCTGGTGTCGCGCAACGCGGCGCTGCGCAACAGCGGCTCGGTGGCGCTGATCCTCGCGCACATGGCCGGGGCCGGCGGGTGCGGCACGATCCTCACGGCGAACGATTACGACGTGGAGGCCGGGCTGCTGATCGCGCGCGAGGCCGGCGCGACGGTGTCGCAGGTGGCGTTCCCCGCGGGCACCGGCACGCGCACCGCGACCGTGGCCGCCGCGGACGCCCGCGTTCACGCCGCACTCGTCGAGGTGCTGACGACGGCGCTGGCCCGGCACGGGGCCGAGTAGGGAAGAATCCGCGTGCGGGGCGTGCGGCCGGTGGGTACTATCGCTACACTTCTCCACGACCGACCGAACACTCGCAACCGAAAGGGCTTCCATCGTGGCGACCGATACCGCTACTTCCGCTGCGCCCGCACCGGCCCCGACCGGCCACCCGACCGGGTTCTGGTTCTTTTTCTGGGGCGAGTTCGCGGAGCGCTGCTCGTACTACGGCATGCGCGCGATCCTCGCGCTGTACATGACCGAGCGCCTCGGCGTGGACAAGAAGGACGCCGGCACGTTCATGTCGCTGTTCATCGCCGCGTGCTACTTCTTCCCGCTCATCGGCGGGTACCTCGCGGACAACTTCTTCGGAAAGTACTGGACCATCGTGGGGTTCTCGGTGCCCTACGTCGTGGCCCAGTTCATCGTGGGCATCGAGAACAAGTACACGGTGTTCGGGGCGCTGGCCTTACTCGCGATGGGGTCCGGTGTCATCAAACCCAACATATCAACGCTCATGGGCCTCACCTACGACCAGCAGAGGCCCGGACAGGACCAGTTGAGAACGAGCGCGTTCTCGTGGTTCTACATGTCGATCAACATCGGTGCGGCACTGTCGCAGTTCGGGATGCCGTGGCTGCGCACCGAGTACGGGTACAAGATCGCGTTCCTGTTGCCGGCGGGCCTGATGGCGATGGCGCTCATCATCTTCGCACTGGGTAAGAAGCACTACGCGAAGGAGAAGATCCTCAAGAAAGTCGTGGGCGACCCCTCCACGCCGTTGGAAAAGGGGAAGACCGTTACCGGGATCGAGGTCGAGTACCAGATCGTCACGCCGGAGGAAAAGGAAGCCGAGCGGAAGATGAAGATGCAGGTGTTGGGCCGTATCGGGCTGCTGTTCCTCACGGTCATGTTCTTCTGGGCCATCTTCGACCAGTCGGCCAGTACGTGGATCTTCTTCGCCGACACCTACATGGAATGCACGCTGTTCGGCATCCCGGCCTCGGCCGACGCGATCCAAGCGTTCAACCCGGTGTTCATCATTCTGCTCGTGCCGGTCAGCGTCTGGCTCTTCAAGTCGTTGGAAAAGAAGGGGTACAGGGTCAAGGCGACGCACAAGATGACGGTGGGGTTCATCTTGACCGGCTTGAGCATGGTCATCATGGCCGTGTCCGGGTTCCTCGCGGGGAAGAAGCAGGACATGGTGAAACTCACTACCCCCGAAGGGTCGCTCGTGCTGCCGATGTGGGAACAGAAACTCGACAGCGTGAGTGGCACCGCGACCGCCGGCACCGAGGTGCAGATCGCCGCGACCGACTTCATCTACGACAAGGACAAGAAGAAGCTGACCTTTAAGAACGGGAAGCTCATCCTCAAGGGCGGGCGCGAGGTCGCCTTCAGCGGCGGGCGCATGACGATGAGCGGCGCGCCGGACGCTAAGGGCTTCACCGACGGCGGCGTCGCCGAGCCGCTGATGAAGTCGGCCGAGGCGATTGCCAAGATCAAGCCGGACCCGGAGAAGGACACGGCCACGCTGGAGGTGGTCGATTGGGTGAAGCCGGCCGAGCGCGTCACCGTGTGGTGGCAGGTGTTCGCGTTCCTCATCATCACCATCGCGGAAATCCTCATTTCCGTGACCGGGTTGGAACTGGCGTTCGTGGCCGCGCCGCAGAGCATGAAGAGCTTCGTGACCGCGTGCTGGCTCGCGGTCGTGTTCCTCGCGAACCTGCTCATCAACGCCCCCATCACGCGGCTGTACCCGCTAATGGAACCGGGCGTGTACTTCGCGATGCTCGCCTTCGCGATGGTCTTCGTGACGATGGTGTTCATCCCGGTCGCGGTGTTCTTCAACAAGGGGATGGAGAAGCAGCGCGCGGAAGAGGCCGCGGCAAAGGCCTTCGAGGAAGGCAGGCAGAAGCAGGTTGACGGCTTCTAGCGCCCGGCAGAACCACATTCGTAGCCGCGTGCCGCAGGCGGGCGCCCCCTGTTGAGGGAGCGCCCGCCTGCGGCACGCGGCTAACTTTGTCTTCGACCCCAAGCTACCGCACCGCCAGTTGCACCAGTACCACGGCCAGCAACCCAATGCTGATGACGCCGTTGACGTGAAAGAAGGCCCGGTTCACGCGGGTCAGGTCATCGGCGCGAACGAGGCTGTGCTCGTACACCAACAGCGCGCCCACCGCGACCAAGCCCGCGACGAACACCCCGCTCAGGTGCGGCGACGCGAAGTACAGCCCCACCAGCATTCCGAACATGACCGCGTGGCACACGGCCGCGATGCGCAGGCTCGCGCGGACGCCGAACCGCGCCGGGACGCTGTGCAGCCCCGTCTCCGTGTCGAACTTCGCGTCTTGGCACGCATACAGGATGTCGAACCCGCTGACCCAGAACGCCACCGCTCCGCCGAGCAGCAGCGGCACGGGCATGTCCACGAACCCGCGAATCGCGATCCACGCCGCTACCGGCGCGAGCATCAGCGCCGCACCCAGCCAGAAGTGCGCGAGGCTGGTGAACCGCTTCGCCAAAGAGTAGCCCAACACGAAGAGGAGCACTGGCCCGCTCAGGTATAGTGGCCACGGGTTCGCCGGGTCGCGCAGTTGGAAGAGCAGGGTGGCGGCCACGAACGCGGCGCAACACAGCAGCGTGAAGCCCCACACGACGGCGACCGACAGCGTGCCGGCGGGCAGGTGCCGGGCGACGGTGCGCGGGTTCCGCGCGTCGATGTGCCGGTCGGCGACGCGGTTGAAGGCCATCGCCGCGCTGCGGGCGAATACCATGCACAGCAGCACGCCGGCGAGGTCGGGCCAGCGGAACGGCTCGTCGGCCCACGCCAGCGCCGCCGCCAGCAGCGCGAACGGCAGCGCGAAGATCGTGTGGCTGAACCGGATCAGCTCCAGCAGCTTGCGTGCGACGGAGGGCATGGCGGTTCTTTGTATTGCCGGGACAGGCTGGAAGCCTGTCCGACAGAGAACCGCGGCGCGGCGGTTTCGCGCAACACGCGGCTTGCGGCTTGCGTACAATGGGGCATCTCGTTCCGCGGAATATCCCCATGCGCGTTCTCACCGCGATCCCGGTTTACAACGAGGCCAAGCACGTTCGCGACGTACTGGCCGAGGTGCGCCGGTACTCGCCGGACCTTCTCGTTGTCAACGACGGCTCCACCGACGGCACCGCTGAACTGCTCGACCGCGAACCGGACCTGCACCGCATCGACCACGCCACGAACGGCGGCTACGGCGCGGCGCTCATCTCGGCGTTCGACTTCGCCCGGTGCCGCGACTTCGACGTGCTGGTGACGATGGACTGCGACGGCCAGCATGAACCGTCGCGCATCCCCGTTCTGCTCGAATCGATCCACGACGCGGACATCGTGTCCGGGTCGCGCTACTTCCGCGACTTCCGCCAAGACACGCCCGCGCCGACCGACCGGCGGTTCATCAACGCCATGATCACTCGCGAGATCAACGCCCGTTACGGCCTGAACCTCACCGACGCTTTTTGCGGGTTCAAGGCGTACCGGCGTGAGGCGCTCGCCAAGCTGCACATCACGGAACGCGGGTGGGGGATGCCGCTGCAACTGTGGGTGCAGGCCGCGCGCGCCGGGCTACGGGTGAAGGAGATCGGCGTACCGCGCCTGTACCTCGACCCGAACCGCGCCTTCGGCGGTGTAATGAACGACCCCGAACAGCGCCTTGCGTACTACCGCGACGTACTGGCCGCGGCCGAGCGCGGCGCGCGCGTCGCGTGCCCGGGGGCGTGCGGATGAGCCGCCGGTTCCGCGCCCCCACCGCGCACGGCGAAGTGCTGGCCGACCCGCCCTTCGAGGCGCTCCCGGCGCTGGTCGAAGCCAACCGCCGGTTACTCGACCGTACGGACGTGACCATAGGCGGGCTTCCGCTGCGCGACCTGCGCAAGCTCGCGCGGCGCGAAGCGCTGGGATTGGTGGATGACGTTAGTCGCGAGCCGAAGGCGAGCGCGTCGCCGGGCGCGCCCCTCCTGCTCACCGGCCACCAACCGGAGCTGTCGCACCCCGGCGTGTGGGTGAAGAACTTCGCGCTCAACGGCCTCGCGCGCAAGCTCGGCGGCGTCCCGCTACACCTCATCGTCGATAACGACACGCTCAAAAGCACCACGATCCGCGTCCCGGTGTTCCGCGAAGGCGACCCGGCTTCCGTGCGGCAGGAGAGCGTCGCGTTCGACACCTTCGATGGCGAAGTGCCTTACGAAGACCGCGCGGTTCAAGATGCAGCGCTGTTCGGTGCGTTCGCGGATCGCTTCTTGGGGGTGCGCGCAAACAACATCGGCGAAGCCTTCACCGCGGCGCGGCGCGCGCGCGAACGTGCGTGGGGCTGCGATAACCGCGAGTTGCCCGTCAGCAGGCTATCGCAGACGAAGGCTTTTCAGCTATTCGCCGCTGAGTTGATCGACAATCGCACGCGGTTCCGCGCCGCCTACAACGCCGCGATTCGCGCCTACCGCGCGGTGAACGGCGTCCGCAGTGCGCACCACCCGGCCCCGGAACTGGCGGAAGATGAAGTTCCCCTATGGGAGCAGATGCCGGGCGGTCGTCGTCGGCTTCGCGGAGTGACGATGGACATCACCCCGAATCGCCTTCGCCCGCGTGCCCTCACGCTGACGCTGTTCGCGCGCGTCTGTCTGGGCGACTTTTTCATCCACGGGATCGGCGGCGGGAAGTACGACGAGGTGACCGACGCCATCATCCGCGACTACTTCGGCATCGAGCCGCCCTCGTATCAGGTGCTCTCCGCGACGCTGCACCTGCCGCTGCCCACGTTCCCTTCGACCGCCGCCGACCTCGACCGTGCCAAGCGCCGCGTGCGCGATTTGCGCTGGAACCCGCAGGTCGCGCTGCCGCCGGGCGCGCTGACTGAGGCGCACGCGGCGCTGGCTGCCAACGAGCCGCCGCGCGGCGACCACGCCGCCCGGCGCGAGTGGTTCCGCGAGCTACAAGCGATCAAAGAGCAAATGCGGGTGCAGGTCGCGGGGGAGGTACCGGGTGAGGAAGCGGAGTTGGCGCGCGTGCGGAGCGAAGTCGCGGCGAACGCGATCCTGCGCCGCCGCGATTACCCGTGGGTGCTTTACCCGGAAGCGATGCTGAGAGCGTTTTTTCGGGGCTTTCTGTAGCCGGTCACATTGAGGCCGGTGCAGGCCGCGCGGCGAAACACCGGCCTCAATAAGGCCGGCTACAAAAGGCCGGTACTACTTCACCTTGCCGCGGATCATTTCTTCGGTGGCGTTCAGAATCTCGCTGATCTTCTCGTTGGTCACTTCGTCGATCTTCAGTTCCCAGCGCTGGACCATCCGGAGGCGGTTGTAAATCAGCACGGTCACGGGCACGTCACCGGCCACGCCGAACGCGGAGACGTACGGCGAAACCTTTGGGGCGAGGCCGAACGGCACGTTGTCGGCGACCACGACCTTCGCAAAGTCTTTGAGTTCTGTCACGTACAGGTCGCGGTTCTCGTCGTCCGGGTACTCCTTCGCCGCGATGACGGGCTTGTCGGGGTCGCCGCCGGGGAGCGCGACCGGCTTCGGGCCGCCTTCGAGCTTCAGGAACATCGCGAACGCGGCCATTTTGTCGGAGCGGTACTTCGGGATCAGCGTGTCGGTGCCCTTGATGAGCTTCCCGAGGCCGCTGGTTTCGTCCAGCCCTTTCAGGTCCGCGCGAACGAAGATGGCGACGACGGGCGAGAGGCCGTTTTCGCACACGAGGCAGTGAATGGTGCCGGTCCGGTTCCGCGGGTCGGTACCCTCGGTGCCGTCGACGTTCTTCACCTTCTGCTTGTAGCGATTATCGACGACGAGCTGCGCGCGGAACGGTTGCGGCACGACGTTGGCGCGGCCCGCGCCGCGGGCGAACGACGCGGCCCCGGCCATTGCGGTGTCGGCCGGGGTGGGCGCGGCGGGGGCCGGAGGTTGGTCTTGCGCGCCCGCAAGGGCCGCGCCCGCCAAAACGCCCAGAGCCAGCGCCGCGTGCCGGATCGTCATAACCGCACCTCTCGCGGGTCCGCAAGTTTGCCAGCTATTAGCGTGACGGCGCGCGGGGACCGCGTCAAGGCTCTGGCGTGCGAAGTGCGCCAACTTCGCCCCGCGAAGTACCAAGTTTGGGGCGCGTGCGACCAACGCCGGGCGCGCCCGGCGCGTTTCCCGCTTGCCGGGGCGCGGTTCGGGCCGCTAGCATTGGGCAAACGACCTTTTTCCGCGCGCGCCGCAGTCGCCGGCATTTCGCCAATCGGTTTCGGGCCGGTCGTCGTCGTAACTGGTAGGAGGATATGGCCAAACCCGGCGCGCCACCGATCGTGCGGCCGAGCGCGGGCACGGACCCCGCCGCACCCGCACCCGCTGTCGGCCCGCCGAGCGCGGGAAACCGACCCGGTCCCGCCGCGCCCGCCGACCCCGGCGAGGCCCTCGTCGCCACCTTTAATGCGGTGCGCGACGAACTGGTCAGCACCCTCCTGTATTTGTTAGGGAACGCCGACGACGCGCAGGACGCGGCGCAAGAGGCATTCCTCAAGTGTTGGCGGGCGCGGGCCACCGTGCCCGACGTTCAGAACCTGCGGGCGTGGATCTTCCGCGTCGGCCTGAACGCCGCCAAGGACCACCAGCGCTCCGCATGGAACCGCAAGAGCCGCCCGCTCCCGGAGGACGACGTGATGCTCCCCACGCGGGACGACGGCCCCGGAACCGCGGTCGAGGATCAGGAAACCCTCGACCGGCTCCGTCACGCCATTACCGAGTTGCGCCAAGACGAGAAAGAAGTCTTCTTGTTGCGGCAGAACGGTGACCTCACCTATGAGCAGATCGCCGAAATCCGCAACGCCCCGGTCGGCACCGTGAAAACGCAAATGCGGACCGCGCTCATTAAATTGAGGAAAGTGCTCAACCCCGCCGGGGCCGATCAGAGTGAGGAGTGAGGAGAGAAGAGTGAGGAGTTAGGAGTGAAGACGGATGAGCGCGCGAGCCGCAGGCGAGCGCGCCTTAACCCCAAAGATGATGATGAACTGCCAACACTGCCGAACGCTGCTGCTCGATCACCTGTACGGCCTGCTCGACGGGGCGGAAGCCGCGGGCGTTGACGCGCACCTCGCGTCGTGCCCGACGTGCGCCGCCGCCCGCGCCGAGACCGGGCGCGTGCAAGGGCTGATCGCCCGCGCCGCCAAGTCCGCGTTCCCCCAAACCAAGTTCGAGCCGCCCGCGCCGAAGCCCACAAAGGCCCCGGCGCGCGCGCCGGCTAAGCCCGCGGTGCTGGCGTTCCCCGCGCCGGCGAACACGCCGTCGCGCACGCTGCGCCGGGTCGCCGCCGCGCTGCCGTGGGCCGTCGCCGCCGCGGTGCTGCTCGCCATCCCCGGAACCGTCGTGCCGGTGCTGGGCATCTTCGACGCCGCCGCGAAAGCCAACCGCAGTGCCGAGAGCGCGAGGGCCGAGGCCGCTACCGCCGAAACCGTCGCCGCCACCCTGCGCGGCAGGCGCGACTCCGCGCTCACCGATGCGCGCTTCAAGCTCACCACTGTGGAGCAGGCCCAAGCGTCCATTCTCAACCAGTGGGTCGAGGCGCAAAAGGCCGCGACCCTCGCCGCCGCCAACCGCAAGCTCAACATCGACGTGTACAAACCCCAGACCGTGCAGCCGGGCGCGCCCAACGACTTCCTCGTCGTGGTCCGCGACAGCCGCGAGAACTGGGAGCTGGACGGCAAGCGCATGGTCGCTGAGGTCCATGCCGTCGATTCCAGCGACGCTGTGATCTTCAGCCAACGGATCGACACCGAGCGCAAGGGCGACGCGCACCCCCTCCGGCTCCCGGCCGCGGCGTGGGCGAAGGTGAAGCCCGAAGCGGAACTGTTCCTCGTCGTCGCGCAAGTGGACGAGAAGACCGGGGCGCGCACCGAACTGCAGGAGAAGGTGAAGCTCGCCGGCCCCGTGTTCGCCACGCTGCTCGTTACCGACAAGCCGACGTACCGGCCCGGCGAGCGCCTGTTCTTCCGCTCGCTCACGCTCGACCGCATCACGTTCAAGCCGCCGACGCGCGACCAGATCCTCAAGTACGAACTGCTCGACGCCAGCGGCCGCCCGGTGCCGGGCCTCCACACCGTGGGCACCACCGACCTCGTGCGCGTCGGGGCCGACGGGAGCGTGCAGCCGGTGCGCGCCGACGGCAAGCCGGTGCGCGGCGTCGGCTGCGGCGAGTTCGTCCTCCCCGCAAACCTCGACGACGGCGACTACAAGCTCGTGCTGCGCGAACAGCAACACCCCGGCGGGTTCCCGGCTACCGTGCCCGTGCCCGTGTCCCGCGCGGTGAAGGTCCGCGCCGGCACCACCGACACCTACCGTAAGTTGATCGGTTTCTCCGGGCGCGCCGCCTACGCCCCCGGTGACACCGTCGATGCGTGGGCCGAACTGTACTTCCAAGACAAGCCGGTCGCGAAGGCCGCGGTCGCCGCGGTCGCGCTGGAGATCGACGGCCGCGAGGCGGTCGGGGCGGAGTTCACCAAGGAGACCACCGCCGACGGCCGCGCCGGGGTGCGGTTCAAGCTGCCCGCCGAAGTGCTCGACGGCGACGTGCGCCTCAAGGTCACGTTCCGCACGCCGCACGGCGAAGAGAACGTCGCCGAGCGCGTGCCCGTGGTCGGCAACCGGCTCGCGGTCGAGTTCTTCCCGGAGTGCGGCGACAACCTCGTCGCCGGCGTGCCGTGTAAAGTCTACGTTCGGGCCACCACGCCCGCGGGCCAAGCGGTCGACATTCGCGGCGTCGTCACCGACGGCCGGAAGGTGCTGGCGAACGTCGAGTCGCTGCGCGACAACGGCGAACCCGGCGCGAACCGCGGCCTCGCCGCGTTCACCTACACGCCCGAACTGGGCACGCGCGTCTGGCTCAAGCTCGACGCGCCCGCGACCACCTACGCCCCGATCCTGCCCGGCGTGCCGGTGGCGAACGCGCAGGTCGCGCTCCTCGGCGGCGCGGGCGCGACCGCGACCCGCACCGGGTTCTTCCTGCCCACCCCGCAGGCCGAGGGCGTGGTGATGTCGGTGCTCGACCCGATCACCGCGCCCGGCGAGCCGATCCGCGTGCAGCTCCACACGGTCGGCCGGCCGCGCGTGCTCGTCGTCGGTGCGTACACCCGCGGCAAACTCAGTGACACGCAGAAGGTGCAGATCGAACCGGACGTGCCGCAGATCGTGAAGCTCATGGCCGGTCCGGACCCGCGCGGCGGCGTCGTTCGCATCACCTGCTTCGAGGAACCCGAAGAGCGGCCGGGCGCGCCGAAGGGCGACCTGAAGCCGGTCGCCGAGCGCCTCGTGTTCCGCAAGCCGGGCGAGGTGCTGAACCTCGCGATCACGACCTCGAGCGCGAACCCGGCGAACGCCCCGGCGGTGCCGGTCGCGCCCGGCGCGCCCCCCACGTTCACCGCGGGCAGCCCGCTCAACCTGTCGATCCTCGCCACCGACGAGAAGGGTGGCCCGGCCGCGGCGGTGCTGTGGGCCGCGGCGCTCAACACCGGCGTCGCGCCCGGCCCGAAGGACCGCAAACTGCCGACGCACTTCCTCCTCGCGGGCGAAGTGAAGAACCCGGACGACCTCGAACACGCCGACTTCCTGCTGACCAACCACCCGAAGGCGGCGGAAGCGCTCGACCTCGTGCTCGGCACTCAGGGGTGGCGGCGGTTCGCCGAACAAGCCCCCCCGCAACTGCCGATGGGCGGTCGGCCCGCGCCGAACGTCGGCGCGGCCGACCCGGACCTCGCGCGGCTGATGATCCAGAACGGGCAGTACCGCGTTCACACCGAGCCGGCCCCGGTGCGCGACCAGCGCGACATCGACCAGAAGTTCGCGCCGCGGTACGAATCGGCGACGAAGGCGGTGGCCCTCGCCCGTGCCGCGCTCGACGAGACCGCCGCCGAGCGCGCGCGTGACGCCGAGATCATTGCCCGCGCCGCCACCGCCGCGACCGAAGCGAACCGCACCGCGACCAAAGAAGCCGAAGCCGCGACCGCCGCGGGCGAGCCGGTGCGCCGGTTCCGCGCCAACGCGTGGCTCGGCGTGATCGGCCTCGGCGCGCTGGCCCTGTGCTGCGGGTTCCTCGCCGTCGCGCGGCCCGCGGGCCGGTTCCCGCTGGGGTTCAGCACGCTCGGCTCTATCGGCCTCGCCGGGTTCCTCGTCGTCGCCTCCGGGTGGGGCGACCGCGCGACCGCGTCTGAAACGAAGGCCGACGCGCCGCAAATGGCGGGCGCGGAGCGCGCGACGGGTGCGCAGCCGCCCGCCGCGCCGCTCCCGCCCGGCGCGCCGGCCCGCAACCCGGAGGCGGTGTTCGCGAAGGGCAACGGCAAGAACGACGGCAACACGACGGTGAACCAAGACGGCGCGGGCGGCGGGCCGGGCAAGGGCGGGTTCGGTGGCCCCGGGGCCGGCCAACAGGTGCAACTGAAGGACGTGCGCCCGCCGGTGCTGCTGCAACCGGGCAAGCCATTCGACCCGCGCATCAACCCGCCGAAGTTCGGCCCGCCGAAGTTCGGCCCGCCGATGGTCGGCGTGCCGTACCCGCCGCAACCCGCGCCCGGTGGCGGTGCATTCCCGGCCGGGCCGCCCGGTGGTCCGTCCCCGCCCGAAGTGCGCCCGTCGGCCGCGCCCGGCACCGGCGGGTGGGAACCGCAGCGGCTCAACGGCGTGACGCAGAGCGAGATCGCCCGCAGCCGCGACTCGTTCTTCGACTTCTTCCACGGCAAGCTCCGCGCGGGTCGCGCCGCCGAACAGCTCGACGCTGTGAAGAAGGCCGCGGAGCACGCCAACCGCTACGCCGCCGACCGCGCCAACAACCTCGCCAACGCGGTCGAGTTCAACCTGAACGAGCGCAAGGCCAAGACTGAGAGCGACAACGTCAAAGACGCCAAGAAGTTCGACAAGGGCCAACTGTATTACGAGAACTACGCGGCCCAACAGGTACGCTCGAGCGTGACCGTTGTGGTGGCCCCGCTCGTGGTGCGCGAGTACGCGGCCCCGCGGCCCGCGCCGCCGGCGCTCGCCGACGCTCCCGAGGCCTCCGATACGATCCTGTGGGAGCCCGTGATCGTGCTCCCCGCGGACGGCAAGGCGCAGCTCACCTTTCACCTCGGCAGCGCACCCGGCGGCTATCAGCTCGTCGTCGCCGGGCACACGGCGGACGGTCGCCTCGGGGCGGTGCGCGAACTGATCGCGGTCGCGCCGCCGAAGGCGCTCGCGCCGTCCGTGCCGGTCGCACCGCCCGCGCCGTGAACGAGTTACACGCCCCTCAACACCTTCGGCCCGCCGGTGAGCATTCCCGCCCCGGCGGGCCGATTCGTTTCAGTGGTGCTGTGCAGGACAGGCTTCCGGCCTGTCCCGGTTCTTGGACAGGCCGGGAGCCTGTCCTGCACAGACGTCGTTCGAGGATACCCGATGTTCGCGCGTCTGTCCGGGTCGCTCGCGGTACTGTGTGTCGCACTCCCGAACGGCGCGACGGCGCAACCGCGGGTCGCGGTGGGCGTGGGGGTGGGCAACTACGGCTACCCCTACGGGCCGCGGGTCGCGCCCGCGTGGGGCTACCCCGGTTTGTATGGCGGCCCGTTCGTGGGCTACCCGTACTGGCCCGGTTTCTTCGGCTACTCCGGGCGCGCGGGCAGTTCGTGGTCGAACGGACTGAGCCTGTACGGGCCGCCGGTCCCGGTGTACGGCCCGGTCCCCGGCGTGTTCGGCAACGACGACCTCGTGCGCCAGTGGCGCAGCATGGTCGCGCCCGGCTTCGCCGGTTACGGCTGGGTCGGCATCTACGCGGCGTCGCCGCGCCCGCGGAACCCGTCGGTGTCGGTGTGGCCGGTGGTCGAGAGCTTCCCCGCGGCGGGTGCGGCCCCGGTGCCTGCCGCCAAGAGCGGCGGCGGCCTGATCCTCTCGGTGCGCGTCCCGCAACCCGCGGCCGAGGTGTTCGTTGACGGCCAGAAGACCGCGCAGACCGGCACCGACCGCACGTTCGAGTCGCCGCCGCTGGAACCGGGCCAAACCTACAAGTACCGCGTCACGGCGCGCTGGGTCGAGCGTGGGCAGGTGGTGGAAGTCTCTAAGGACGTGACCGGCGCGCCGGGCGAAGTGGTCCGTGTCGATTTCGGCCGCTGACCCGCGCGTCGCGCGCGTCACGCGCTGCCGGCGCGCGGGAGCGTGACGCGGAAGGTCGTCCCCTTGCCCAACATGCTGCTGACGCGCACCTGCCCGCGCATCGCTTGGGCGAGGTGCTTCACGATGGCGAGCCCGAGGCCGGTGCTGCCCTGCGCGCGGTCGCGGGCCTTGTCTACACGGTAGAACCGCTCGAACACGCGGCCCACGTCGGCGTCGGGGATGCCAATCCCAGTGTCCTCCACCTCGAAGCTCACGGCGTCCGCGGTCGCGCCCCAGCGCACCGTGATACGCCCGCCGCTGGGGGTGTACTTGATGGCGTTATCGACGAGGTTGTCGAGGATCTGCCGCAACCCGTCTTGGTCGGCCCACGCGGTCACGTCGGCGGGCACGTCGGTCGGCGGCTTCTCCACGATGGTCAGCGTCTTGGCCTCGGCGCGCGTCAGGTTGCGCTCGACGCACTCGGTAATCGCCCGGCCCAGCGGCACCGGGCGCAGCTCCAGCCCCAGCGCCCCGGACTCGATCCGCGACAGGCTGAGCATGTCCTTGATCAGGTCCGCGAGCCGGTCGGCCTCCTTCGCCACCTGCGCGAGGAACGTCGCGCAGGCCTCGGGGTCGGCGGTCGCGCCGTCGAGCAGCGCCTCCACGTTCGACTTGATGACCGCGAGCGGGGTCTTCAGCTCGTGGGAGGCGTTGGCGACGAAGTCTTGCCGCGCGCGCTCGGCTTGGCGCACGTCGGTGGTGTCGTCGATCACCACGACCGCGCCGGGGGTGCCGTGGCCGGTGAACCGGGACACGTACACGGACAGGTGCCGCGGGACCGCGCCGGGAACCCCGAACTCTTCGCGGTGCGCCACGGCCCCGGCCAAGCCCTTGTCGACGACGGCGTGAAACGGCGCGAGCCGGGTCACGGTCGCGAGCTGCGCGCCCACGGCGTTCGCCGGGTCGAACTCCAACAGCGCGCCGGCCCGGTCGTTGGCGAACACCACGCGCCGGCGCTCGTCGATGGCGATGACGCCCTCGACCATCCCGGACAAGATCGCGCGGAGCTGCTCGCGGTCGTGTTCGAGCAGCCGGAACGTGTCCGCGAGGCGGGCGCTCATGGCGTTGAACGTCTCGGCTAGCTCGAAGTGCTCGGCCCCGCCGCGGACGCGGACGCGGTGCCCGAGGTCGCCCTCGGCCAGCTTCCGCGCGCCCTCGTGCAGTTCGACCAGCGGGCGCGCGAACCACCGGGCCAGTACGAACGCCGCCCCGACCGCGGCGATGACGATGAGCGCCAGCGCCGCGGTCAGTTCGCCGACCAACTCGCCCGCCGTGGCCTCCGGGCGCTGCGCGATCAGCAGCCCGACCAGCACGATGGTGACGACGACCAGCATCAGGTACGTGAGGAACAACCGCCAGAACATCGCGCGGCCCCCGGGCGCGCGCGGGCGCGCGGCGCTCCCCTTCGGCTTACGGGCCGCGCGCGGCTCAGGCCACCGCGCGGCCCGCGCGATTTGGCTTGCACCGGCCGCGGGGTCGGGTACACTCCAGAAAGTACAAGTCTTCGTCTTTCGTCTTCCGTTCCCTGTCATCTTTTCGCGGGGAGGTTCGTCATGGTCCGCTCACGGTCCCGGCCCGGTTTTACACTAGACTCGTTGCGCAATAGGTGTTGGTTCAGTCGCACTTCGGCCAGACGATCCTGTGTGGTCGTTACCCGTACATCCGGTTGTGGAGTCCGGCGACGTTCTTCATCATCACCGTGTGACGACGGGGCG